>JACCDP010861003.1_pt1 | contig 23449 bp, 34 predicted proteins | sample 7445841 | NCBI WGS metagenome assembly JACCDP01 (sample SAMN15323441, study PRJNA562643) | freshwater metagenome | isolation source: river surface water | place: USA:Blue River Watershed | collected 2017-08-17
AAATGTTAGATTATGCAACTCAAAGAGAGAAAGAAGAAGAACGAATAAGACTTCAAGAAACTAGAGACGAAATGAGTAGGTTTGAACCGTTTAATCTTATTATTAGAGGAGATCAAGAAAAGACGGGTAAGTTTTTTATTCTACCAAGTGTTGAAATAGATTGGTTCAAAGATATGCTTTGGGATTGGATAGGTGATGGTATGGAATATGGTTGTTCTCTACCAATTGAATTTGGAATTATGGCAGCTGATGAAGAAACAGAAGATGCATTTAAAGATTGGAATTGGCAGCCTGAGAAATGGAATGGTGTTTCTTATCCGAATAGAATGTATTTAGGAACCTCTTATGTTAATTCATCGAACTTTGATGCTTGGGATAGAGATATTTTCTACTTCGCTACAAGAGCAGATGCTATGAGATTCAAAAGACTGCTTGTTGAAATGTTAGAAGAAAAGAATGATTGGTATTGGAAAAAATGGAATCCAGATGGTGCTGTTAATAGAATAAAAGAAGTTGTATCACCTGAGTATGTTTCCCAATTGATAGAACAAATTGCAACAAGAGCAGAAGATAGAGATAAATTAGAAGAAGCTGAACAATTAAGAAATCTTTTACCAAGAGCTGGTGAGGTAAATTATCAATATGTTATAGACTCTGCAAAAAATATCAAAATAAATCAAATATACAGAGATTAATGAAGTATCTTAAAACATATAAAGAAGCTGTTGCTGTTTATCAAAATCACGAACATAAATCAGTGATTGAAGATATGTTATTGGAACTTAAAGATTTAGAGTTTCATACAACAGTTAGTATTCAGAACTTTCACAATCAACATGAGTCAGTAAGAGTTCATGTATCAAGAGAAAGAGAATTTAGTTGGAATGATATATCTCAAGTTATATCTGATATTTCAAACTATATGAAATCAGAAGGATATAACATTGTTGATTTTACTTGTAAGGATGATGTCGATTTTAAAGAAAATCCAGATGATTACGAAGTTAAAAAAACAACTCCGTCTTACTTCTGGGGAACTGATAGTAGTGGTAAATTAAAATCTGAATTAAAAGATGTTTTACAAGTTCCACATATTGCAGAAACATCAGTTTATGATCCAGGAACATTCAATAAAATCAGTAAATGGATTTTTGATATTAAATTTGAAAAACAATTAATTCAAGTTGATAAGACTAGAGGAATATCTAAATTATCTACAAACGAAGAATTAAGTCCTTCTACTTATTTAAGTGCTGCTGATAAACTTAAAAAAATGGGTCATATTAGAAGACCCGAAGTTTTATCAGCTTATGCAAAAGAAATTCAAGAGAGAGAAAAAGACGCTAAGAAAAAGAGAGTTTTAGATGAAGCTAAAAAGTTAGGTGAATTTCAATTGAAACTTGTAAGTAGAGGTGAAATTAAATTTGTTAATTGTTATTTAAGTTTACTTTTTAATGATAGTTATTATCACGAAGCTCTTGCGGAGTGGATAGATGGAGACAGATCAACTTTTTGGATAGGAATAATGCAGGGTCTTCATCCAGTTGGTGAAGAAGATGCCGCAAATTTAGAATGGTATTTCGGAGATGACATTTCTGGTTATACTAATTCACTAAATGGAATTATCTGGTTACAGGATATTTATATTTGTCTTTCAAGTGGTTCTGGAAAATCAGAAGAAGGTCAAAAACTTCCTATGTCACCAACCGGACAACTTTCTATTGAGGGTTCTGAGTTCAATGAGGTTTATTTTGCAAACAGAAGAGAAGCTATCAAATTTAAAAATCTTATTGTAGGTTTGTTTGAAGGAGATATTGACTACATACAACCAAATGGAAAAGATTTCAAAGAACAAATCTTAGAAGAGCTTTGTGAGAACGATGAAAGACCAGTGGAACTTTCAGAACTGGAAGAACTAATTGATAAGTTAAGAGTGACAAGATTAAATAACTTATATAGAGATTAATTATTATATTTGTAAAATGAAAATTAAAAAATATCAACAATTTTTAGAATCTAAAAGTTCTGATATGTGGAATATAATTCCTCAATCAGTTAAAGACTTGCAATTACTTTTCAAATCAAAAGGAAAAAAATTGTATGTTGTTGGTGGTGCCGTTAGAGATTTTCTTACCGGTGATAAACCAAAAGACTTTGACTTAGCAACTGACGCTCTTCCGGATGAAGTATTAGAAATAATCGGAAAAGATTATAGAACTAACTTACAAGGTAAAGCATTCGGAGTTGTCGTTGTATTCACTGATGACCAACCAGAAGGAATGGAAATTGCTACTTTCAGAGAAGATGTTAGTAAAGGTAGAAACCCTGAAGTTAAATTAGGAGTTACTATTGAAGATGATGTTAAAAGAAGAGATTTAACTTATAACGCACTTTTCTATGATTTAGATACAAAAGAGATTGTTGATTTGACGGGAGGTCGTGAGCACTTAGAAAAAGGTATAACTCAGATGGTTGGAGATCCTATTGAAAGATTTGATGAAGACTCTTTAAGAATTTTAAGAGCGTTTAGGTTTGCTTCAAGATATGGACATCCGTTACATAAAGATACTGAAAAAGCAATTGAGAAAAGAAAGCAATTAGAAAACATTGATCCAGAGACTGGTGAAATGAAAAGAATTAGTCAAGAAAGAGTTTGGGAAGAAATGAAGAAAGCTTGGAAACAAGCAAGAGATTATAGAAACTATCTTAACTTCTTCACTAAGTTTGATATGTGGTCTGAAGTATTTCCAGAATCTATTATCAACACTGAGTTAGTTGATAGTAAAGATTTTATTGTAGTGATTGCTAACCTGTTTAAGAACGAGAATCCAGATGGATTAGAAAAGAAATTGGTTCAAGATTATAAAATAGAATCAGAAGTTGCAACTAAAGTTGTTTTCTTACTAAGATTATTACAATTAACTTCTGAGTTGGCTTTTGATATGTATAAGTCAAAGCTACAATGTCATATTGAAGACGCTACTATATTAGAGTGGTTTAGAACTCAAAAAGTAAATGATCCGGTTAAAATCAAGTTTGTAGAATACAAACCTACAACTTCTGCTCAGGATTTGATGCAACAGGGTTTCAAAGGAAAAACTTTAGGCGATGAGATTAAAAGAATTGAAATAGAAAAATTCAAACAAATGATTTGAGTTAAACTACATATACTTTAATAAAAACTGAATTTTATTTTCAATATATATACTGCTATGATTTATTATGTTTCTTATTTGAAAGACCGTATCGGTAATAATTATCTCGGTTTGAACATTCCTTTTGATATTGTTGAACCTTATTTAAATGAACTAAAAGGAATTTTAGGTGAAGAAGAATTTAAGATTTATACCGATAATCAACAACAAAGAGACTCTGGTAAACATCATTTAACATTAATAAATGTTGGTGACTATAATCGACTTGTATCAGATGTTGGTATGGATAAATTTATCAATTCATTAGAATTAGTTTTTAATTATGAAGTAGATGATTTAGAAATGCCTGGTATAGGAACTGCAACTAAATCTGATAATACAGCTTACTTTATTGTTTGTAAATCTGATAAATTAGATGCTATAAGAACAAGATATGATTTACCAAAACATGATTTTCATATAACGTTGGGTTTTAAGTGGAAAGATGTTTTTGGTGTTCCAAAAAATAAAATCATAGGAGAGTAAACTTTTTAACTAAATATAAATATCAAAATCTATATTAAAAAAATAATTTTATGGAGAAAATGGAACTTTATGATTACTACAATCTTGATGAATGTGTTGATAGAAAAAAAGTAATTAATGTGCTTAAGAAATTGAAGAAGGATGGAAAAATTAATTACTCATTAGATGGTGAAATTCTAAAACTAGAAGATTTAGATCTTGATGAATCTGATGTAGATTATTTATCTGATTTATTTGAAGAAAACGATGTCTTTCCGGAAACAGATAGAGAAGAAGACGATGATGATTATTACGACGACTACGAAGATTATGATGATGATTATTAAAAAAAAAGAGTTAGATTTTTCTAACTCTTTTTTGTTTTTCTCTTTTTCTTTCTATTCCAGAAGTAAATAAATATTGGAATTATAATAGTGGTCATAAACCATTGCCAATACTTTTCAAAAAATCCTTCAAATGCTACTGGAACATTCTTTTTTATTTTTATGTTTTTATTAAAAACAACTATGTCTTTGTTCAAGTCTTTAACCCTTATAACTAATTTTAAAGGACTATCACCACTTTTCTTAGGAGTAACAACCCACTCCCATTCTGTATAACTCTCATTGTCTATATTTTGAATTGGAGTTGATAAAGCTTTAATATCAAAAGATTCAACATCAGATCTTAATTCAGCAGACATCTCACCTGATACCTTAACATCTTCAATAGTTGCTACACTTGGTAGTGATGGATTGTTTATAGCATCTTGACTACCTAAAATCAAATCAGCTTTTGTTTGTGAACCAGATTTTTTTGAAATTCTAACTTTTATTGAATATGTTTTTGCAACTTTCATTTCTTCTGGAACTGAATAAGCGATCCAACCAGATGTTGAATCATTTTGTTTTGTTTTAGAAGTTGCATCTACAACTTTTAGATTTGTTTTTCTTTCATGTTTTTCAATTTGTCTGATAACATCTACTTCATCAACACTTTTAATATAATCGTTTTTTTCAATAACTATATAATTAACTTCTGGACAACCTCTGTCTGCTCCAAACTGTTCTGGACAATCATCATCTTTATCTGAAATACCATCACCATCTGTATCTAAATTAATTACTAATAAACTGTCAACAATTGAATCATTTATAACAACTTTCTCGTTATTTGTAATATCATTATTGGTATTACTTTCTTTAGTACTTCTACAAGAAAATAAAACCAATGATACCAGTAAAAATAAAACTATTCTCATAGGTTTATATATTTAATTTTTTTATTAACTTTGTTTATCAGGACTTATTATGGATCCATTTACAATTAAAACAAAAACAACTGGATTTGGTTCTCCAGCTCGTGCTTACGTTGAAAAAAGACTAGACCCAAACGACCTTCTCATTTCTGACCCTTATTCAACTTTCTTTTTTCAATGGGAAGGAGAACAAAAATATAATCTCAATTGGGGTGATTATTTAGTAGTTGACCGCTCAAGTATTCCAAATGAAGAAGATTTGGTTATTTGGAACGGTGAAGAAAAATTAGAAGTTGACTTATTTAAAAACATTAATCCCCAAAAACTTTGGGGAACTATAACTTGGAAACTATGTCAGATAAAAAAATAGCAATCGTCGATTGTAATAATTTCTACGTTAGTTGTGAAAGACTATTCAATCCTAAATTAAATAATAAACCAACTGTTGTTCTTTCAAACAATGATGGGTGTGTTATTGCTAGAAGTCAGGAGATTAAAGACATGGGTGTTAAAATGGGACAACCTGTTTTTAAATTAGATGATGATGTGAAAGGCAAAATGCATAAATTCTCTTCTAATTATGTTCTTTATGGAGATATTTCAGATAGAATTTCAAATATCTTAAAAAGATTCACTCCGGAACTTGAAATTTATTCTATTGATGAATCATTTTTAGATTTAAGTCACATTCCAGAAAATGAGTTAGTTGAATTTTCAACAATGATTAAAAGTGAGATTTTTAGACTTACTGGAATTCCAGTATCAATCGGAATTGCTCCTAATAAAACTTTAGCCAAACTTATGAATGTTGTTGCAAAAAAACAAAGTAAATACAATGGAGTTTGTTCTTATTGGGATGGTCCAAATATTGATGATATGGATATCGATGAAGTTTGGGGAATAGGATATAAATGGAAAAAGAAATTAAATTCAATAGGGGTTGACTATGTTGGTCAGTTCAAAAAACTACAAGGATATCAAGTTAGAAAAATGTTTACAGTTACTGGATTTAGAACTTGGATGGAATTAAATGGTGAATTTATTTTTAGAATAGAAACTAAGTTCAAAAAACCTAAAGTAGTAACTTCTTCTAGAAGTTTTGGAAGAACTGTTTGGCAAAAAGACCAAGTTACTGATGCGATTTGGACCTTTTTAGAGGATGCTGGTATGAAAATGAAATCAGAAGGTTTAAAATCTAAAGAGATTGTTATTTTTGTCACTACAAATAGATTTGAGTCGGACTATTTTGTTTGGTCTAAAAAAGTTAAGCTATGGAAACCAAGTAATACTCCACAAGAAATCTGGAATGAAATATCTGATGTGTTTAATGATCTACCGATGAAATTGTGGGCAAAAGCAGGAGTTCTTTTCTTTGATTTAATTCCAGAAGAATTTCATATTCCTAAATTATTTAAAGAAGATTTTGAACATAAAGAAAGACCAAAAGTTCAATCCCAAATGTGGATGACAAGAAGAGAATTTCTTTCACAAAAATGGACTACAGATTGGGGACAAGTTCCAAAAATTTGTTAACTTTGTAAAATGAATATCAAAGATTTTTCAATTCCACAAACTCCTGGTTGTTATCTTTTTAAAGATGGTAAAGAGCAGATTATTTATGTTGGAAAATCAAAGTTCTTACCAAAAAGAGTTTCAAGTTATTTTCAAAAGAATCATAAAGACATAAAAACCGGTAAGTTAGTAACTGAAATTAAAAATGTTGACTTTATTTCTACTGAAACAGAAAATGAAGCCTTAGTCTTAGAAGAAGATTTGATAAAACTTTACAAACCAAAGTTCAATATCAAAGGTAAAGACTCAAGAACTATAAGAAGTAAATTAGTATTGTCTGATGGTGATTGGAAAAAAATTGAATTGTTTTACCCACAAGAAGATTTCTCTGGTCAAGTTTTAGCAGAGTTCACATCAGGAAAAATAGCAAATGAAGTTTTAGAAACTATACACGATATCTTCAATTTAAGAAGTTGTTCTTATGACTTAACTGAAGAGAATATTAATAAAGGTAAATTTAAATCTTGTTTAGAATGGCACTTAGGTCGTTGCTCGGCACCGTGTGTAGGGTTGGGTAATAAAATCGATTACTTATTTTCAATTAAGTTAATTAAAGATATTTTTGCTTTTAATTTTAAAACATCAGTCAATCACTTTACGAGAAGAATGAAATACTTTTCTGATAAGTTAGAGTTTGAAAAGGCTCAAGTTGAAAAAGAAAAGATATTTAAAGTAAAGAAAATTGAAGGTCTAATTAAACCACTCAAAGTTATTAATCAAAGAAAACGTATAGGTGAAATTCAACAACTGCTTGGTCTTAAGTTTACACCTACTGTTATAGATGCTTTTGATAACTCACACACAGCCGGAACAGAGGCTGTATGTGGTATGGTTCGGTTTACACTTCTTCAAGCTGATAAATCTCAATGGAGAAAGTTTATTATTAAATCAGGTGCAGGTGGTGATGATTATGGAAGTTTTGATGAGGTCTTAATCAGAAGATTCAAACGTTTAATTGAAGAGAAAACAAATCTACCTAATTTAGTTATAATAGATGGTGCTCGTCCACAATTGAATGTTGCAATATCCGTTTTGAAATCATTAGATATTTATGATAAATTAGATGTGATATCAATATCAAAAGATGATAAACATAAGGCTAACTTAATACACTTAACAAACGGAACTGATATTTCGATTAAAGGATATAATGAGTTTGCTCACATCTTAAACGAGGTTCATAGGTTTTCACTTGATTTTCATAGAAAACGTATGTCTAAAAAAATGTTTAAATAAAAATGGCTGAAAGACAAGAACATGCTTTTGAATATGAAAGTAGAATTATTTTAGAAAATAACATTATCAAATCAGAAGGATATACTGATAAGTGGGATGCTTTTGAAGATGATGTGCCAGTTTCAGTAAAAAATATAAAATTAAATTCAAGTGTTGATTTTGGAGACTTTAAAAGACAAACTCTTTTAGACCAAGATTTTTATCTTTATGTTGGATTTTGGCAGACTGAAAAAACTAATATAGTTAAAGAGTATAAGATTTTAGTAAATTATGAAAACTGGAAGAAATATTTTGGTGATATTTCAATTATTCCAGATATGATGTCAGAAATGAAATTAATTTCAAATGACTACAGTGATGATAATAAGTGGAAAGAATTTAGAAAAAAATGGAATCTACTTTATAAAAAATCTAATTCTAATCCAGTAATCACACTCAGATTTAAAAGAGACCACAAAAAACAAAAAAGAATTCAATGTGGTATTTCATCAAGTAATTTTAAAAAACTAATTGAAGAAAATCAAATTATTTGGCAGAGATAATTAATATATATCCTTAATATGGATATTATTACTAAATTTTCTAAATTCTTACACGAGTTAAATGAATCCAGAACAGTAGACTTACCAATTTTAGATGTTGTAATCGATGATGATGGGCTAATTTACAATGGTGAACAAGCCGATTTAGTTAAAGGTAGAGTTCAAAGAGAAACAGGTAGAGTCGTTTCTAGAATCTTAGGAACAGATAATAAAGATTATCCAGCAGGTATTGATAAAAATGGTAATGTTATTGCCTTAAGAAAAGACTCAGAAAATAGGGCTTTAAATTCTCAAGGCCAACCAATACCAGTTCCACAATTCATACAAAAGAAATATAAAATTGGTCACCAATTTTATTACGAAGATCCAGATTTTGATTACTATACAGTAATTCCGATAACACCAACTGGATGGATCAATGTAAAGATTGATATGGAAATTGTGAAAAGAGTAAAAAGATATGCTAAAACTCTTGGAACAAATAACAGAGGTCACGAATCTTTTATTTCTAAGTTAATAGAATTTGAAAAATTATCAACTCAAAGTCGTTCCCCACAGTATATCTCAAGACTTAAAAGAAGCACTATTCAAAAAGAAATGTCTGCAATTCTTTTACTTCATCATATCAATGAAATAAAAGACTTCTTTAATCCATCTCAAGGTGGTTTCTTATTTGAATCATTTATAGCTGGTCTTATCCCGAGTGCAAGAGTAAAAGAAGATAACTCACCGGTTGATATAAAATCAACAAGTGGTAGATACCAATTAAAATTAGTTGATTTTAAAACAGGATATGTTGATGTAACAAAAGACAACGATCCAACTAAATCACCATGGTTAGAACATTATATGATTGCCTTAAAGTATGTTGATAGAATAGATATGTATATTGTTGATGGTAGAGTTCTTGAAGAAAGATATACAAACGGAACTTTAGGAAATATTTTGACACCAGCTGGTAGATTTGCGATGGCTAGAGTAATTGCTTCAACTGATCTTACTTTAGTTAGAAAATTCACAATCGAATTAACTGATATTGATGGTAGAATCAAAAACTTAGGTGATAGTCTAAAACAAAGTTTGAAAGAGTTATATGATGAGTTAAGTAAATTTCAATATAATGTTGAAACAATCATTACTGGAGTTAACGAAAAAGGAAAAGTTGTTAGAGACCAAACTGAATTCGATGTTTATCACTTATCAGCAGAAAAGAATATTCAAAATCTTAGAGGTCATTTAACTCGTTTAGTTAGTGATATTAATAAGTAGTTACCAACCTGATGGTCTATTCATCTCATCAGAGTCCATTGAAATACTTAAAATTGAAAAAGCAATAATTGACAAAATTGCTCCAACAACAAATAATAATCCATTACTTAGAAGTAATCCAGCAAAAGCAGCCACCGGTGATGCAAAAATCGCTAAAAGTGCAAGTGATGCTCCAGAAATACGAAGTATTTTCATAAGAATAGACTCTACTTCTTCTTCTTCTTCATTGTAAGACTCATTTACAATAGGTTGTAGTTGATTTGGATTTCCGACAAAAGATTTAACCCAATTCCACAATTTCATTACCTCTGACTGGTCCTGTTGCTTTAAACCGGTTTGAATCTCTTCTAACTTTTCTGGATTTTCTTTTAAGTAATTAATTCCATAATCAGCTCCTTCTCTAAGATCTCCAGATAATTTAGACACCCAAGATGATAACTTATCTTTAATCCAGTTCCAAGCTTGAATAATCCAGTTTTCGTTAATTTCAAATTTTTCGTAAGTTTTAATATATTTCATTGTCGATGAATAATTTTTATAATCTATATATAAAAAATTACTCACAAACTTTTTTAATCTAAAATTTATAATAAGTATGGAATTATTTCACTTTGATATTGAAACAGCTTGTAATTATCCAAACTGGAAAACCTTTCTTTCTGAAGACAAAAGAGGATCTAAACTTTTCCAATCTAAATATGACCGAATGGGTTGGTTAGAAAAGTATTCCTCAATCGAAGAAGCTTATAAAGAACAAGGTGGAATTATTTCAACTTACGGAAGAATTGTTTGTATCTCTTTTGGGTTCACTGATGATAATGGTCAAATACAAATTCGTTCACTTTATGGTGAAGATGAGAAAGACATAGTTGAATCCTTTAACAACCTATTGAAAAAGATAGAAAAGAAATCATTTAATCTATCTGGATTTAGAATACTTCACTTTGACATTCCGTATGTATTACATAAACTTCATAAGTATTCCATTACACCCGCTGATATTATCAAACCATATAACAAAAAACCGTGGGAAATGAGAATCGTGGATATGGCGGATGATTGGAGACAAAAATTCGCTTGGTCTTGGTCTTTTGATGAGATGTGTTATGAATTAGATGTAGATTCACCAAAAGATAAAATCCATGGAGGTGATGTAAATGAGTATTTCTGGTCTGGAAAATTAGAAGAGATTAAAGAATACTGTGAAAAGGATGTTAAAGCTTGTATAGAAGCTTCAAAAAGAATTTATTAATGTGGAACCTAATTTAGTACTTGATTTATTAAATAAAATAATAGAAAACAAAATAGAAATTTATGATGAAATCACTTCAGATGTTGATGACTCTAAATTGGATTTAATTAAAGAAGATTTTTTGTCAAATTATAAAAAACATGCAGATAGAGAAATTATTTCATTAATATTAGAACACACTGATATAGTTTACAGATACATAGTTAACCAGCTGAAAATTCAATATAAGTTAAAAGTATTCACCACCTGTGATTTTTTAGTATCAAACTCTAAAGAACAAATAAATTTAGACTTTCAATATTATAATTTTAGCTTAGATGAACAAGAAATATTAGACTACATAATAGATAAAGCAAATCAAGTAATTGATGGAAATTATATAATGTCATATAACATTCTTTATCTTCTTCCATTCAAAAACGGAAAACACTTTAAGTTTGGAATATCAACTCAAAGAGATTTATCCAGAGTTTATCGTATAGACAGTCTATATAATATTGACTTTGATAAATCTATAATCTATTACGGTTTGAAACCTGATATACAATTAGTTGAAAACTATATCAAAAAAATTACACCAAAAATGTATAATAGTCCTTATAAAGGAAAAGATGGTTATAGTGAGGTAAGAGATTTCTCTCTTTTTGAAAGAATACTCGAAAAATGTGATACACAATTTCAACACGACTTTTCTTTTATTAGATATGAGTTAAAGAATCTTGAAATAAATAGTTGGAAAAATAGTGTCAAAACAAGAACAGTAGTCAAAAAAGAAGATTACAACAGTTTTGATTCAATTCCTGATTTAGATTTTCTACCAGAAATGCTTACTCTACCGTTTATGTAAACTATTCTCCTTTATAAACTCGCCATAAGTTTATTAAAATAACTATACTATTTAATAATATTATTGGATAAGATGATATCAAAAATCCATAAATAATAAACATTGCACAAGAAATAGAATTTAGAATTCTTAACCACTTTATATCCTTCATTAACATAGATATAACTACAACAATCATTGATATGTATCCCCAGATTTCTACCATAGTTAATTCATTATTACAATAAACCAATTGATCGAACTAGCAATCATTAACCAAAAGAAATAAAGATATCCCCAGTAACTTATCTTTTTATTTCCACTTAATCTTAATTTTTCTAAAATGTATAAAATAGAAGAGGCTAAAAGTAAGATAACTATACCAGCTGCCAATGTCGCATGAAATGTAAAGAATAATGGACACCAAGCTAAGTTCAACATCCAACCAGCAGCATAAATATCTAAAAGTTCTCTTTTGTTTCTCCAGAGCCAAGAACCTAAAACTGACCAAGTAATTCCGATAAGAGTCCAAGTAATTCCAAATACAAATCCAGGTGGTTTCCACGGTGCTTGAACAATATTTTGATACCAGTCTGATTGAACTCCTGGTCCAGTTGCTAATCCTCCTAAGTAAAGACCTAAGAAATTGATTACCAAAAATATTAAAAGTGTAAAGTATTTCATATTCTATTTATTAAATTTATTTTTTACCTAACAGAAGTAACTTTTTTTGACCTATCGAAACTAAATTATAAAACATTATCAAAATATCTTATATAAAAAATAAAAATATGAAAACTATTAAATTATTACTACTAACACTATTAAGTGTTTTATCATTTTCGTCATTTTCTCAAACAATGGTGGATGTATATGTTATCAATCAAGGTGGATGTCCATACGCATTGACAGACACTTATGTTTCACAATCAGGAGCAGGTAACATGACACTAACATCTATTGATTCTATGGGATTTCAAAATGTTCATCATTACATTATTAATGATACCGTTTATCCTATTACATTAACCATCTGTATGTATGTTGGTGCAACACAACCACCATTTCCAAATCAAACTCCACAATGTATAACACAGGTTTTAAATTCTGGAACCGCTCTTACACTTGTAACCGATTGTTCAACTGTTGATGTTGAAACTTACACCTATACTCCTGTAAAAAATATATTAAGAGTCACTGATTTATCTGGTAAAGAATGTGAGTTAGAACGTAACAAATACTTGATAATTCATTTCGATGATGGAACTTGTGAAAAAGTTTATATCAATAACTAAAAAAGAGAGAGATTTAATTCTCTCTCTTTTTTTTTACGAATATCTAAAATTATTATAAATAGTTGATGTCAAGAAAATCGTCAATTAACAAAATAAAAAGAGATAACTCTAAATCTAAAAATATAGAAGCGGCTTTAGTAATGTATCTTTACCAGAAATCACATTCACCAATAACAACTAGATTTACTGGAATGGGTCTTCAAGAATGTGATGTTATATCAGTATCTAAAAGTGATTATATTTATGAATATGAAATTAAGATAAGTCGTCAAGACTTTAAGAAAGATTTCATTAAAGAAAAACATAATCATATCTTAAATGAGAAATTTACTTATGTTAGAAAAGGCGAACAACTTTTCAGAGTTTGTAATTATTTTAACTATGTTGTTCCAAAAGATTTAATATCAATAGAAGAAGTTCCAGATTATGCTGGACTTATTTATATAAATGAAGATTTTAGTTTTGATGTGGTTAAGAAACCAAGATTGTTACATAAGACAAAAGCTACTCCTAATTTTATTAGACAGTTAGCACATAATTTAAGTTGTAAATTAATATTCAAAAAGGTTTAATTTTTTCTAAACTTTAGAAAAGTTTTTTATATGACTCTTAACTAATAAATTACTTACATGAAAACAAAACTCGGACTTTTAACAATTTTACTCTTCACATCATTGACAGGTTTTAGTCAATGGACTTACAAAACTATTACTAATGGATTCGATGATCCTTTCAAAAAAGCATTTACTGCGACAAACAACAATGGTTGGCTTGCTATGGAAACAGGTGAATCAAAAACTGAAATTGAATATCCAGATTCAATTGTAAAAAAAATGTTGGCTATTACCGATCTTTTATCAATCAAAGATAAAATCGCATCAATTCCTTATATAAAGTCTGATATTATTGCTTACCAAACTAAAACATCTTACATCAATAAATCATCTGATAGTTCAAAAAATATCAACGGTGATTTTCTTATCTCTATAAGTGCATATAAAGATCCAAATTATTATTCACTTTCTTATGATCTTATGAAAAAACAACCTACATATAAAATTGTAACTACATCAGGAACTTATTACATCGGTGATACTGAATATTACAGTTCTGGATTTCCTCGTTCATACGAGGTAACTTATATGGGTTCTGGTTGGTCTGAACAAAACACTAGATTAATTATAGAGTTGAAAAACTATATGAAGAACTACGCAATTGAAAAGGTTGTTAAATATCCTCTTTTATATTTACATGGTGCTTACTTTTGTGATGATGTAGTCAATTGTGATTTTGTATTCACTGTTGGTGGTGTTGATAAAAAATATGTAGTTGAAGGTATGAAATCATCTGATAATAAAATTTTATTCTTTGATGAAGATTTATTTTCAGACAAAGATTTCAAATCTGACTTCTTAGCTGCTTCTAAAGTAAAAATTCGAGCTAATGAAAGTTACTGTGATACTGAATACTACACCTTTATTATGAGTAGTTCTACCGCCGCTTACAACTTTATTAATAAGTGATATATTTTTTAGTATATTTGTAATATGACAAAATTAGTAGAATTAGTATCAACATTTCCAATAGCCTCTTTTATGATGGCTGGTATTTTAATTGCCGCAGTTTCAATTATTATTGAAGAAAATAAAAGAAGAAAAAACAAAAGATAAGTTGTTTATACTTATTAATTTTCTTATTTTTGTATTCTAAAATTTATCACTATGGCAAAAATGAAGGAAATTTACATGGAAATCTTGGAACAATATGGATATGACGTTGAAGTCACACCAGAAATAGTTCTAAAGTTTATCTATTCCAACCAATATTATATTTGTTACTAAACTAAAAAAATGAGGTTTTTTATCACCCGTGGAATCCCCCCCTAGCTGTTGATACACCAATTTGTTCACTAAATTCTTCAAAACAAATATTCCAGTATTTTTTACCATCATATTCATTGCCTGGTTTAAAGGTTACAATTTTTTTATCACCCAGTTCCATAAGTTTACCCAATAACATACTAGGTTCAAATATTCCTTGGTATTTTAGTTCTCTTGCCTTTTTTTGCAAATCTTCTTTTATGAAGTTCCAGGTTTGTTTTAGAGTCTCTAATTCTTTGCCCTTCATTTCTTCCGGGGTAGAATATTGACCGGTCTTATAATCAAACCAACCATTCTTTTTGATAAAATCAACCTGTAGAATTTGAGAAGGGCTGTTCACTATAGAGGCTGAGTTTGTCCATTCTAATTTTTTATTTAAGCTCTCTTTGTTAATAGGCCAAGATTTAGCCACAGCGTCAAACTCAACATATGGATTTTTTCCGATCAATTGAGCTCTCTTATTGTCTTCTCCTAACTCCTTAGCAATACCAATAGGGTCTTGATTTATTTTAATTTTACTCTCTGAGTTTTGCATGTTCGCTAAAATTTGTTTTTCAATGTTTACCATTTCAGCGTCGAACTTGTCTTTTAGTGGTTTCAAATCTTCATCAGACTCTCTGCCTAGTAATTTTCTAACACCTTTAAATAATTCTTCTTCTTCGTTCAGAGAAGAATAGGTAAATTTTTCGTAGGTTTTGATATACTTCATAGTTTTTATTTTTTTTTTAACTTATATATTCTTTTTTTAAACTTATTTTTTTTCAAAAAATTTTTGATAATTAGAAGAAATAATCTATATTTGTATAAATAAACCTCTATAACCCATTCTATCATTGACTTTAACGATAATTGATAAATTAGTAGAAGTATTAGTCACTCTTAAATAAGTTCCTAACTTAGAAAAGTTATAAGCCGCTGTTAAAGAATCTTTGTGAAATGGTTCAGGAATTTATTAAAAAGAAAGAACAAGATAAAAAATAATAATCTATGAAAGTATATCTATTAGACGTAATTGGACGAGGACCAAGATATTTCTCTGATGAAAAATCTTTAATTACTTACTTAAACAACGACGATAATCGAGGTGATGCTATTCACCGATACAAAGTTACTGTTGTTGAAGCTCAAGTTTTAGAAGAATCTAATGCTAAAGATTATTTAGACTCATATAATAAATTTACAACAGAGAGAAACGTCAGAGAAGCAAAACTGAGCGCTGTCTTAGGTGACAAATATGCTATCGCTGTTGATAAACTTATTGGGTATATTACTACAAATGCTAAAGAAGGTATTGTTAAACAAAAGTTTCTTGAAGAGATTAAACTAATTCCGGTAGAGAAAAAACAACTTTCTAGATTTATTACTAAAAGAAGTGGTTATTTACTTTACGAAGTTTCTTCTGAAGTTGAATATTATAAGTTATTGTTAGCGGTTCATAATTTTAGAGCAATGGAAGATAGATATTATGCCTTAAGATATGACCAGTATGGAGAATATACTGAAGGTGGTTTTACTAAACCTATTAATAAAAAGAATTTTTTAAAAGCAAAACAATCATAATTATGACTCAAAAAGAAATTGATTTTCTCAAAAACATCACAATTGAAGATGTTGAAAAGTTTTACCCTGAAGCTACTGAAGATGATTTTCGGATGATGAAAGTTATCATAGACTATGGTGTGTTGCAGAGACCAGATGATTTTCCTAAACTAATTCAATGTCTTATATATGTACTTGAAGAAACAAGTAAAACTTTAATTGAAGAGGCTAAAGGTATGGAATCTGTTTATAGAGATATGTTGATTGATGAAATTTTAAAAAAATGAAACTAAGAGATTATCAATTAAAATTAATTCGCAATCTTATTAGAATAGATAAAATCAGAAAATTATTTGGTATTTAGAATAATTTCCGTATATTTGTATTGTCTGATTGAGGAAACGATTTAGATACAACAATCAGAAAAAAAGATAAGGAAATATTTGGTGATATCAGAGAAACTCCTTATCTTTGTAAAAGAAAATTTAATCACTACAAATAAAAAACGAAAAAATTATGGCTACAGGAAATTTGTTTAGCAAGGCGAAAAAAGCAGCACCGGTTAAGACTACAGCAGCTAAGGACAAGAAGGTAAGACTTCAAGTAACTGACCCTAACTTCTTCTCTAAAGTTGAGAAGTTGGAGCAACTTAACGATACTCTTAAATCAGCTAAAGCTCAAGCTGATATGATTTCTGACGAGTTGAAAGACTTGGCTAAATCAGAGTGGGCTGACTACTACCAAAAAAATGGTAAGAACCCAGATTCTGTTATGATTGTTCAAGAAGTAGCAGGTGACACAGCACAGTTGATGCTAGTCCCATCTGACAAGTATATCACAGTTACTGAGGCTCGTGCAGAAGAACTTCGTGAGACTTACGGTGAAGAAATCGTTGAAGAAGAAACTACTTTCTCTTTTGACTCAACTATGATTGAGAAATACGGTGAAGTTCTTTCTATGTTGATTGAGAACTGTCCAGACATCACAGACGCTGACAAAGAGAAAATCATCAAAGCAACTACTAAATACTCTGTTGCTAAAGGAACTATCGACAAATTGAACCAATACGGTGAAGTGTCTGAAGTTATGGAAGCTGTAAAACCAGTTGTATCATTGAAAAACGTTGAAGTTATCAAAGGGTAATCCTTTGATAACTTTTTTATTATATAAAATATAAAGATTATGAAACTATTTGCTTACCTCTCGCTTCTCTCTATGTTTCTAATAGTAGGTTTCTCTGCTTGTGAAGCTGATAGAAAAAATCCAAAAGCCCCTCAAACGAAACGTATGGAGATTGACACACTATCACAATACTCTGACCAAAACTATAGAATTTATACTTTAGAAGGTTGTGAATATATTGTTTATGGTTATGGACACTCACGATGGGGATCTCATAAAGGAAATTGTAAAAATCACGATGTAGATAGTGTCAAAGTCTTAAAACAAGAAATCAAAGACTTGAATAGTTACATCAAACAGTTGGAAGAAGACAATAAAAAAATGAGTTCTGAATTAGGAAATAAATTTTACAATGAAAAGAAGTAGAACTGATAAAGTAATTGCTGGTGTCTGTGGAGGCATTGGTAAAGCCACTGGAATTAATCCGTGGCTTTTTAGAATTTTATTCCTAATTTTAGGAGGTGGATTTTGGATTTATCTTCTTATGTGGATTTTCATTGAAGAAGAACTATGACTTTAGATGAACTTAAATCCTTAAGACAGGGTGAAGTAGTTGTCTTTACTAAGGTAGACGAAAGGATACAAGAATATCATAACCATAGAGTAGGTGATGAAATGATATTCTTTGAATTTGAAGATGCTAATAAGATTGGAGCAAGCAGGGGACATTACCCTGATGTTGTTAATTTTTACAGAAGTAGTATTGATGAAACACATGTTATTTCACACTTCTCTTATGAGATATGTCACTACATAGAAAGAAAAACACAATTAGAAAGAGATAATAAACTAAAAGGGTTAGGGTTATGAAAGTTCTTTGTGTAACAACTGACTATGAGGGTAAATGGTCTAGCTTTAGTAGTAAACTTATGTTAACAGTCGGTAAGTGGTATGATGTTGAAGGTGAAGGTTCTGATTACTATACTATCATTTGGAATAATGGATACGAAGCAAACCTATCGAAATCATATTTTAAAACTTCACAACAATTAAGAGAAGATAAATTAACCAAAATAGGATTTTAATATGAAACTTTTATATAAACCGTCAAGTGATTGGCATAGAAGAGAAGATATGACACCTGGTAAAATTTATGAAGGTGACTATGTAGATGGTCCAGTTTATTCATCTGATGGTATTTATTACTCGGTTGTAAATGATAACGATTTGGAAGTCCAGATACATCAAAATCACTTAATTGAGTTAGATAAACTAAGACAAGATAAACTAAAAGAGTTAGGTATTTAATGAGAAAGATATTTTGCTACGGAACACTACAACAATCCAAAACTCAATTAGAATTGATTGGTCGACAGTTGTCAGGTGATATAAGTTCAATTGATGGTTATGTTATTCTAAGAGACTATATCGACCCGGAAGATGGTATTGCTTATCCAAGAATTGTTGAACATAATTTAGGTTGTGTATTTGGAACAGTATTTGAATTCACAGATGATGAAGTAAAAGTTTTAGATATATATGAAACTGATATGTATATCAGAAAAGAAATTTTGACAACAGATGGATACAAAGTTGAAATATACTTACCATCTTATAAAGTAGGAACATATAAACTGTTAAATGATTAAACTAGACGAAACAGAATTAAAACTAAAAGAAGATTTAGATGTAATCTTCTCTGGTGGTGGATATAATAAATTATCAAAAGAACAATTTGAGTATTGTAAAGAGTTTTCTTTTCTTTATAATCATACAGTATTTGAGTGTAGAGACATCATATTTTCTTATAATAATTTAAAATTTAAGATAAGTAATGTGCCTGAAGAAGATATGTTTCTATCTAATCAAATGATTAAAGACCAAATTTTTTATCAGATAAGAAGTAGTCAAGAATTTAAAATGTCTTATAAACAATTTGTTAGAGATTATAAAATAGATAAAATAATTAAATAAAATGGAAAATTGGAACCCTAATGACTGGCAAGGTCGCCGAAAAGACCAATATGAATACTCAGCAAAAACTGTGTTTTATTCATTAATCATTTTTTCTTTGGTTGCTATAATATCTTATTTACTGTCATGAGAATTGTAACTCTTTTAGTATCATTAATTTTTTGTTCATCAACTTACGATGGGAAAATGGTCGATGGTAAAATAATCGAAGTCAAAAAGTCTGAAACAAAAAAAGAAGTAAAGTCATTACCTCAAAAGAATATCATCATCGGTGACTCTCAATCTCCCTTTGTTGATTGGGGAAGTGAAAGTTTTAATTTGATTTCATCGACAGGTGGTCAGAGTTCTTTGTGGCTTGGTGGTAAAACTTTAGGTTGGTTATTAGAAGCTGTTAAAGTTTATCCTGGGGATACTACAGTAACTAATTTAGCAATTGTTGTTGGAACTAATGGTGGATTTAATAAAAACGATAAGATTTCAGAATTAGTCACTGAATGTAAAGTAAAGTTTCCTAACTCAAAATTCTATGTAGTGCAAGGATCTTGGGGTTGGGGTGGTGTCTCGAATAAAACAGAAAAACAAGCAAGAGATTATTATTTAAAGTTTTCTGAATTAGGAGTTCAAGTGGTTGAACCACCAATTGGAAAGATTGAACCACACGGAAGAAAACCAATTTATAAAATAATTGGAAAAAATTTAGACAGTTTAGTGAAAATAAATTAAACAATAGTTTGTATTTTAAATAAAAGTGTTATCTTTGTGTAAAGAATGAGGTCGAGTGGTGGAATAGGTAGACACGCCGGACTTGTGGATAAATTGAGTGCCCTTTGAGAAATCAAAGGAGTAGAACCGCTCAAATTCGGTGAAACCTTTAAAATGGCAACACCGAGCCAAGCCTCGAAAGAGGAAGGTGTAGAGACTAGACGGGAGGTACCTAAGTTCTTTTAGAATATGGTAAAGGTATAGTCCAGACTACAAACAGCAATGGTAGCGAAAGCTATAGTAGTAAGAAAATCCTGTGGGCATTTGCCCGTGCGGGTTCGACTCCCGCCTCGACTACAAACACTAAAAAGTGTGTCCTAATTGTCACAGCCAAACAGAGACATTTAGAGAAAAAAATATAAAATAAACGGTCCGGTAGCTCAGCTGAATAGAGCAATTCACTTCTAATGAATAGGTCCCAGGTTTGAATCCTGGCCGGATCACAAAAAAAAAGAGACTCTTAATGAGTCTCTTTTTATTTTAAATTAATTTGATATATTCTCCATAATATAAAAATAATTATTAACTTTACAAAAAAAGTAAAAATGGCAGAAACATTAAACCTAGTCAATCCCGAAGACATTCTTAGTTGTGGATATGAAATCAGTAGGTTCCCAGACGGGCAACAATCAATTAGAATAGTTGATAAAAACTATTACACAATTCATTCTTTAAGTGAACAAAAGACTCCTATAACTATTAAGTCAAGATTAAACACTTTTCAAGATCTTGAGCTTATTATTTGTGCAAATCAAGCACTTAAAGAAATCGGAGTCAAAAAAGTAAATCTTTATATTCCATATTGTATTGGTGGAAGAAGTGATAGAAAGTTTCAGGAAGGTGGCATTAACTATATTAAAACGGTCATTGCTCCAATCATTAACTCACAAAACTTTAATCAAGTTACAATTATGGATCCACACTCTGATGTCTTAGAGGCTTGTATTAATAACTTCAACAAATATACTAATCGAGGAGTTGCTAACATGGCTCTAAAAGATATAGGAACTGATAATGTTTGCCTAGTTTCTCCAGATGCTGGTGCATATAAAAAGATTTTTGATGTTGCTACTTGGTCAGGAATTTCTGAAATCGTCACAGCATCTAAAGTAAGAGACGTTAAGACTGGAAAGATTTTAGGAACTCAAGTTCCGTCAATTAAAAATCATAGTAGTGAAATGAAGTATGTTATCGTAGATGATATCTGTGATGGTGGTAGAACCTTCATTGAATTGGCTAAGGTAATTATAGCACAAAATCAAGATGCTAAGATTTACTTAGTAGTCACTCACGGTATCTTCAGTGCTGGATTTGAAGAGTTAAATAACTACTTTGAGGTGATCTACACAACCAACTCTATTAAAGAACACGATAATTCTAATGTTAAACAATTAAATGTATTTTAAGATATGAATCCACTATTATTAACTGATGGTTATAAAACATCACACAACAAACAATACCCAAAAGGAACTACGTTAGTTTATTCTAACTTTACACCTCGTTCTAATAAATACGCACCTAAAGGTTGTAACGAAGTAGTTGTATTTGGACCACAAATGGTTATGATGCAACTTCACGAAACATTCCAAAAAGAATTCTTCTCTAAACCAAAAGATGGGGTTTGTGGTGAAATGAAACAGGAGCTGTCAATGTATTTGGGTTCAGATTATGACGTTTCACACTTTGAAGCACTACACGATCTGGGTTATCTTCCAATCAATGTTAAGTCATTGACAGAAGGTTCTAAAGCTCCGATTAAGGTTCCTGTATTAACAATTTACAACACACATCCAGATTTCTATTGGGTAACAAATTACTTAGAAACTATTCTTTCTAACTTTCTTTGGAAACCAATGACCTCCGCAACCATTGCACACCAATATCGTAAAGTATTAACTAAATGGCAAGAAAAAACTGATAAAGAAAAATCTTGGTTTATTGATTGGCAGGGACATGACTTCTCAATGCGTGGTATGGACTCTGTTGAAGCAGTTGTCAGTTCTGGTTTAGGTCACTTAACATCTTTTATGGGAACCGATTCACTTCCAACAATTTGGGGAGCTCGTAAATACTATGGAGCTGAAGGTTCATTTTGTGGTTCTGTTCCAGCAACCGAACACTCTGTAATGTGTGCTGGTGGTAAAGAAGATGAAATTGAAACATTCCGTCGGCTCTTAGAAACCTATCCAACAGGCATCTTATCTGTAGTATCTGATACTTGGGACTTATGGAAAGTATGCACCGAACACGTAGTTACCCTAAAAGAAGAGATTTTGGCTCGTGATGGTAAGTTAGTTATTCGTCCTGACTCAGGTGACCCGGTTGATATTCTTTGTGGACATGATAATTCATCATGGATTCAATCAAATAAGGCAACATTTGATGTACTTACCGGTGTAATCACAAATTCTCATAGTCCTGAAAAGAAAGGTGTTATTGAACTACTTTGGGATGTATTCGGCGGAACTGTCAACGAACAAGGTTACAAAGTATTAGACCCACACATCGGAGCAATCTATGGAGATTCAATCACTATTGATCGAGCAGATGAAATCTGTCGACGTTTAGAAGCAAAAGGATTTGCATCAACTAATGTAGTATTAGGTATTGGTTCATTTACCTATCAATATAACACTCGTGATACCTTTGGATTTGCGATGAAAGCAACTTATGTTGAAGTGGAGGGTGAAGGACGTGAAATCTTCAAAGACCCAATCACTGATGATGGAACAAAGAAATCCGCAACAGGTCTTTTACACGTTACTAAAAATAACGAAAATGGTTATATGTTAGTTGACAAAGTTTCTTGGGAAACTGAAGTAAATGGTGAACTTCAAACTATTTACAAAAATGGTGAGTTTCATAATGCAACAACCTTGTCTGAAATTCGTGAAAGACTTAAAAAGTAATCTTTACTTTTCATAACAGATATCCACCAGTTTGAATGTTTTCCATTCAATTGGTGGATGTTTTTCATTCCAAATTTTTACTTCTTCAATCTTTTTTAAGAATTCATCAAAATCACGAGCTGTTATCGGTCTAACACCGGTTATTGGAGTATTAGTTGGTTTAATCCAACAAGCAATACTTCTTAAAGTCCATCCTTCATCTAACATATATTCGTTAAGACTTGTTAGATTATCTATATAAAGGTGTAGTGGTATATCTTTTGCTATTGGATTGTCTTCATCTCCGATTAGAATTAAACACCTATTATTAGTAGTTTCAATTCTAAGTGGGATATCACCATTATCCGTAAT
>JACCDP011516417.1_pt1 | contig 23447 bp, 40 predicted proteins | sample 7445841 | NCBI WGS metagenome assembly JACCDP01 (sample SAMN15323441, study PRJNA562643) | freshwater metagenome | isolation source: river surface water | place: USA:Blue River Watershed | collected 2017-08-17
ACCATCTGTAGCACTTAATACCATTTGAGCGTCTGCATTATCACCGTTAGCAGCCGCACCTGGTGCTGTATCCATTTCTTCATGAAATATTACCCAAGCGTAATCAGACACCCCTGATTCATAGGATACACCACTATCATCAGAAATACGTAACCATAAATTTTGAGCATCCGTTGCCGGCATTAAATTGATAACTTCAATCATATAAGATTTATATGTTGATGTGAATACTGTACCGAAGTCTACAGAGGCGACAGCAGAAGGACTCGCAGTTGCTAACCACACCATGCCACCTCCAGCTGCTGCTTGGAAGCTTGGTAGGGCTGAGGCACCATTTGATGTAAGTACATAACCGGAGGTCGATAAACCGGTAGAGGCTACTTGTAACGCACCTGTTGCTGTTGTACCTGCACATACAGGGGCATAGGCTGTAGTCATGGTAGATACGCCTGTTCCACCATCGGCGACTGTTAAGTCCGTACCGCCTGTACATACAACAGTACCATTTACGGCTTGGAATGTTTGTGTGGTGGTTCCTGCTACTGCTGTGGCTTTTAATGTAGTTGTTCCGCTCGTAGCCCCAGCCATTATTAATTTTGTATCATTAAATGTCTTAGCACCAGAGAAGGTTTCAGCAACATCTATTAAACTTACAGTACCGGAGTTTGCTGAGAAAGTTGCTGTGACATCTGCTGTGGATGCAGGGGCTTGAAGAGTTAAAGTATTGGTGCCGTTGTTTGTACCTTCTAACAGTTTAATGTTACCGCCCACAGTTGTTGTTGGGGCAGTTATTGTAGCTTTGTTGATTGTACTTGCAGCAGTAATCGTTGTATCAGGATTGATTGTCAAAGCTGTTGTAGGGGTTTGAGAACCATCTGCGCTCACACCGAACGTAATCTTTGTTGGCATATCGTTTGCACCTGGCGTCCCATCCACAACGAAATCAATTCTACCACCTAGAGCGTAATCTGTACCATCATAACCTACGGCGGCAAACGTACCTAAAGTATCCCCAGACTGAACTATTGTAGGAGCTGCTGTGGTTCCTCGGCTGCGGGCATGGTAGAGTAGACCGCCATTACCTGCTGTAGCTGAATGAGTGTGTACTTCCTCAATACCGTATGTATCGGAATTAATTTGAAAGTTAGCATTAACCGCTGCCCCATTAACAGTCATTGCATCAGAAGTGCCTACATTAACCGCTCCGGTTCCGTTGGGAGTTAATTGAAGATTTCCATTTACATTTGTTGTTGATATGGTGTTTCCATTAATATTTATATTATCAACGTTAACTTCAACAAAACCTTGGGTAGCTGTAAAGCTCTGTGCTGTACCTAATACTGCCACAGTGTCTGTGACGTTTGGTAAGGTTAATGTTGTGTCTGAGCTTAATGAGGAAGGTACTGTAACAGTAACTTTATTAGTCCCATTATCTGTGTCCTCAAAGAAGGCTAAGGAGGAAGAGCCTGAAGCACTTGATCCTAGATACATATTGTATGGTATGCTTAATGTAACAGCGCCTGTAGATGCGGAGGCTGTAATTTGGTTAGCTGTACCAGTTATACTTGAAACCCCCGATGCGCCGGCACTGGTAACTGCGCCTACTGTTGCATATCTATTAATAGCACCTGATACATCATAAATAGGGATATAGTCAACAGTATCTGGAACAACATTTGTCATCCCCGCTATATCTAAAGCAAGTGTTGGGTTACCTGCTACACCGTCTCCATTTGTTACTGATAAACCTACTCCTGCGGTTGTTGATATAGTACGGGGTGTAAATGTATTAGCGGCAGTATGTGCAACAAGCCCGTCAGCAACAGAAGCTGCGGAGGTTAATTGAGCAGAGTAGGCCTGTACATTAGTACCGATTGCTACCCCTAAGTTTGTTCTGGCTGTAGCAGCATCACTCGCTCCAGTACCACCATCTGCAACAGCGACATCAGTACCACCTACTTGATATACATCTGATCCTACGGTTATTGTAGGATTACCAGATACACCATCACCATTAGTTACAGTTATCTTATTAGCTGTTCCTGTTATTGTACGGGATACAGCACTGCCAGTAGTTTTAACTACAATACCGTTCGATAATCCAGACAATGTACTCAGAAAGGCATCATAGGCCTGTACATCGACACCAATCTCTAGCCCTAAGTTACTACGTGCATCAGCTGCGTTATCTGCACCTGTACCACCGTTTACTATGGCTATAGTTAATGAAGGAGGTAATACACCGCCATAGACGAAATCGTTAACATCATTCAGCCATGCTGCTGGTATAATCGTTGTACCACTTGTAAAAGTTGTTGAAGCCATTATGGTTCCTCTACCCCACTCTTAATATACCCTGTCCCGCAAACAGATAAACCTGCGATAGCTATACCAGCAATGCATGGATATGGCCAGTATTGGGGTTGTGAATTGTTCATATCAGGACGTGGAACTGGTACCGATTGCCTATCTGGTATTCCACGTACGAAATCTTGTGGCTGTCTAGGTTCCCAACAATCATTAACTGAGGAATCACAGACGTATAGACCGGTCCATTCTCTCTTGATCTGGGTGGATTTACATTTAAACCCACATCGATCACAGATCATATTATAGACACCGCCACCAGCTCTATAATCAGATCGCCCACGTTGTTCGGATATACGTGAGCCTCCTTTAAAGTGATTAACCCTTCTCATATTATAAACGAACGTCCAGTACCATCATGAAGGAGTCGCCGGAATCTAAGCCGGTAGTTGTCAGGAGGATGTCCCCTGTCTTACCTGTTCCAGCATAGTTTTTCAAACCTGCGAACTGCTCGAAGCACATATGTAAGTGTGAGTCTCCAGTTGCAGAAAAATTAATAGGCATTGCCACCACATCCGTACTAGCATCATATTCTAATAGGAGGGTTGCTGTATTAGCTGCCTTAGAACCGGAAAACCATATGTTCTCAATTCTAGAATCTAAAGGATCGGTTATACCTAACAAAGTAGCGACAGCAGAGCTATCATATACCACTAAGTCGGTCTCTTCAGAACCATCAGATACTACTGTTATATAATTTATAACCCTACGAGATGATCGTATAATTTGGGTTTGGTTTACTGTATTTGCCATTGAAATTCTCTAAATAAGGAAAGGAGGGCTTTCACCCTCCCTCCAGTTTGTTATTAGGCTACGTCTACACCCTGTGCGATGGAGATCAAGTGGCCAGTAGCAAGGCCGTCTAAGCCAAGTACCCTAACTCTTGATGCATCTGCAGCAGTAATATTAGTGAAGTTGTTAACCATAGTATCTTTAATAAGAACTTGGCCGTTGATTGCAGCAGCATCCATTACAGCCGTTGGGGCTGTAGCAGAAGTGATATTCGCAGCTGCATTGATAATACAACCATTAATCAACGTAAACCTATCCATGGCGGCAGCGATCTTAAACATCAAGAAGCCTGCGGCGCTAGTATAAGTGTTGAAGAAACAATCTTTGAATATATGTCGTGTTACCGCACCAGTCAGCTCAACTTCAGCTGCGGCAGTAGCACGGATTACTGTATCTAACCCAATATAACAGCCCTCTATAATATTCTCAGCAGCGGCGTTCAACAGAAGTGAACGTCCTGCGGCTACGTCCATAGAAGAGTTTCCAATGCCTGAAATCTGACAGTTAACAACCCTGTTTCGTTGTCCTGTGATTTCCATAGCGACCGGAGTCGTGGCAGTTGAAGAAGCCACTCCTTGAAAAATCTCGATATTAGCAATTAAACAATTGTCTGCCGATAGTTTAAACAAGGTGTCCATCGTAAGGACTGTAGACAGCTGAGCAATACGTGCTCTTGATCCTATCATCGGACTAGCACCTACGCCTACTAAATGTACGCCGTCTTTGTTCCAATCTAATGTAGTAGATTGATAATCTGTGGTATTTGCTGCTGTATTGCTTTCAGCAATTAAATAAACTACTTCGTCTTTATCTGCAGTAGCTACTGATAAGGCTTTAGCTAATGTTTTAAATGCGGCATCCGGTGATTTACCGGTATTACCGTCGTTACCTGAGTAAGGCTTTACAAACCATGCCTTACCTACGGAAGCAACATAGCCACTGCCTACAGGGACACCGCCAAATTGGAAGAGTCCGTCTGATACTGTTGTCATTATTTTTATCCTCTAAGCACCCTAAATCGCATGAGGTAGCATCACCGCTTGGTCGGCCTCTAGGGTATATGAATTGATCCAAGTTATTTTATTATGTTAATTTTAACCTAAAAGTCAAGGGGGTTTTTAGGCCCCCTTAACAATTATTGGTTCCTAGCTTCCTTGTGAACCGTAGATACCTCTTGGGTTTGCCCAACCCACGCTGAATCTATTCATGATTTTGAACTTACTATTGCTAGTATCAAAGTCATCATCAGAAGTGATAGCGTAGTCTGCACGATCCATCATGAGTAAGCTGTCAGGACATTCAATCTTCAAGAACCAAGCATCTGGATCGGTCAAGAAGTGGTTAACAGACCAACCACCAGGAATGTACCCCATGATAGCATTAATGTCGTTGTCAGCAGAACCAACTTTGTAGTCGGATTCCAAAATTCTACGTGCATCAAACATTAATTGACGAGGAACAATCAATTTAGACGGTTTCATCTGTACCTTGACACCAGCATCGTCTACGAAAGCTGCGATATCAATAACAGCACTCTCCAGTGCAGACTCAGAAAGATCAGCATCGGTGGAAGCTCTATTGCTAAATGTTGTTCCACTAATACCGGCTAAGGGATGGTCAGTAACACACAGGGCCTTACCGTCACCGCCTAAGAATGAAGAACTAAAAGCATTGTTAAGAACGCTTGCCGCTACAGTTTCAATGGTTTGACGCATTGAGACAGCTAAATCACGACCAATTCGCTCTGCCAATCCTGGAGCATACTGGAAATCTTCCATAGCTTCTAAGCTTACTACAACGCCTTTAGCGTACATTACGTTGGTGAACTGAGAAATAAACCCTTGCTTAATTGCAGAATAGGCTACTGAGTCACCTTCGTTTTTAACAGAGGATAGTCCTAAAGGAACCATACCTACAACTTGTTCGTACCTCTTATCTGATTTTCTAACTTCGAAAATCTCTTTAAATTCCATCTCGTAACGGGGATACACGTCACCGAAGACGGACATAACGCCAGGCCAGAGTAACTTACTGACTGACGCCGTGGTTGTAATACCAGACATTATTATTGTCTCCTAAATTAATTAAACACCAGTGGTTGATTTGAGTTCGTGCTCATTGATTAAAACAAGTACGGGAGCGTCTGCAGCAATTACGGATGCAGCAGTGTTGTCTGGAAGAGATGCAACACCGAGTAATCGTAAGTTAGCGGAACCAGTACCTGTAGTAGCAGAAACGGTTGAACCTGATAGACCAGTTACAGTAGAACCCGCTGCGTATGTAAAATCAGCGTTCTCGCCCATTTTTGATAATACAATTGCAGAGGCCGCAGCAATTTGGAATATTGCGAAAGGATCATCAACCACATACAGAACACGCTGCGTAGATGCAGGTCTGTAGAGTAATGATTGATTAGCGACAGCGTCAGATAAACCAATTACTTGGTCGATACCGACAACCACGCCGCGAATAGTGTCGCCGGCGTCAGCTTTGACGACAGCAGGGTAGACTACGTTGTTGATATTAAGAGCACCAGTCGTACCATCGGTTTTAACAAAATCACCAATGTACAGAGCGGTAGCATCCGTAGAAACAACAGCGTAAGCCCGAACTTGGACAGAGTCGAGAGACCCGACTAAATGCCCAACGAGGGAAGCACCGTATGCCATTATTATTTTCTCCTAAAGAGTTATAAAAAAATGTTAGAAGTGGCCAGAACCGCGGCTTACTTTAACATTACCATATTCACCGAGATTGTTTGCTAGTGCCCTGTCCATTTGGTCATTAGCTACCTTTTCTTTAGTAGCCAAGTCTTCTTCTCTTAAGTGGATAGGAAGCTTCATTGCCATTGGTTTGGCAGGATCAGCAACAGTTACGGGTTCGTCAGGACGTTCACAGTCGGCGCCATACACTTCTTTTCTAAGAACAGGCTCGTACCATGCATCTTTACACTGCTTGAAGCGGTGCGCAAAGTTACGTTCGTCAGTGTTTACATACCTAACATAGTACCCAGGTATATGGATTTTCTCCATCTTACCGCCATGGGTCATTGGCTTTCTAGGCGCTCTATTGGCCTTACTCTTTATATCACCTTCTACAGGTTCTTGGACTAAATTCTTACTCATTTACTGTCTCCTAGTAATTTCTTTACGTTAGCAATATATGCCTTTCTATCAAAGTTTTTTAGTTTGCTCTCGAGTTGTTTAATCATCTTTTGATGATACTCAGGTAACGATCTGGCGTCATCTTCTCGAAGTACTTTAGCCGTTGTGCTTGGGGCAGCAACAGCGGATGCCGATGGGGCTTGGTGGAATCGATGTGCATAGCTTTTTCTTATTTCCGATTCAACAATCTTTAAGCTTTCTTCAGGAGATAAGCCTTGATTGGTGAGTTCCATATCCCGACGAATAGCGAATGCAGTCATAGCAGAATTCTCCGCCGAATCATTATTGAACCAAGCGGCGTTCCGTGCTACAAATCTTTTTGCTTCCTCGGTTACCAATGGTGCCGGCGCGGAAGGTGTAGAGATTGAAACCTGATTAGCCTCGATTAGTTTCTTAGCGGCCTCCTCAGCTGCAGCCACATCACCTACCTCAACAGCATGACGGTGACTTGTTTCCAATTCTGCAATAACTCTTTTTCGAGTGTCTTCTTCAATTTTTTTGTTGAAGTCAGCAAGATGCTGCATAACATCTTTTTGTTCGTTAATTGTCCTTTTTAACCCTTTTATACTATCTAGTAATTCCCCACGATCTAGGAACTCTCTAGCGCTACGGAAGTCTGCTTTGTCTCCTTCGAACTGATCTAGTGGCTTCCAGCCTGCTGCCATTGCTCTCTGTTCAACTGTAGTCAGAACAGGTGCCTCAACTACAGATTCAGCCTGAACATCAGCAACTTCAGGACTTATTGGTTGTTCTACAATCTCATCACTCATTATCGTCACCCCCCTCTGGGTCATACTTTGCTATTGCATCATCATCGTTCATTAAACGATATAAAACTTTATTTTCATCCCTTACCTCTACACCGGAGTACCGCTTAAAGTGGATAATATCCCCCACCTTAACCCATGGTTCTCCAAAAGACTCATAGGCAGTTGGGCCTAATTCTACGACAGTTCCTACCGTCCTCGCATCTTCTTGGCGTTGTCGCTCTTTAGAGTCGAAAGCTGTGTCGAGAATAATCCCGCCCTTGGTAACCCGCTCTACATCATCCACTTTTACAAGAATAACATGTCCAAGTGGGTGTGGTACCTTCTTCATAACATCTCCTCTTAAATGTGAAGTTATAGCCTTGTATTTATATCGTCTTGATCTACCCTAATCAACTCATCCAGTAAGTTTATCCTCCCTATAAGCTTCCCTATTTTAACCTTGTTATCTTCCTCATAGTTTAGAAGTTGTTGATCTGCTTCGTCTCTTATGGCTCGCAGATAGCGGAAGAAAGCGTTACCAACTTCATCATCTGCCCATTTAAGAAACTCAATTTGTCCGAGTTCTCTATTCAATTGAGTCTACCTTTCGTTTGGTTTCAGCGGCTATTTTTTCATTCTCAACCGATGCGACCTTAGCCGCTGCCTCTATAGCCTTAATACTATGATCCATCGAGTCTACTTGATATTGTGCCTGGAGCTTCTCTTTCTCTAACATAGCATCCATAAACATCTTCTGAATTCTGGCATTAGCTTCATCTATTTGTGCTTTTACCTGTGCGGCATTCAAATCTGTTTGCTTACTCTTTAGATCAAGCTCCTGAGCCTTAAGATGCATATTCATTTGTAACTCAGCGACGGCAGCTTGTGCCTTCTGTTGTTCCATCATTACCTGCATTTGTTCAGGAGAAGGGGGAGCATTAGGGTCTGGAGGAGGTAGTATAGCCTCTATAAGCGCGTCAGGTGTACTAAGCGCCTCTAGCCATTGTCGTAGTATGATCTGACCGCCTGCAGGAGGTACCATCGGCAGAATCTGGAGCATTGCCTGTGCTCTAGCTAGTCGCTGAGCGTCGGAGCTCATGGTTGGATCAGCTACAGGTATAACCGATAAATCTTGGTCGGTATAATCCTCACGGCTTATGATTAGAGTTTGTAGCACATCCTTATACTCTACATAGTCATCTAGGTATAGTCTATTCAGTCTATACAGCTTACCAAACTCACTCTTAAGTGAGGCATATATACGTTTCTGGATTGCCTTAAATGCAACCTGACCCTGTTCAATAAGAGCTAATGTAGTCGTTGCTGGGGCATTCTGTGGGAGGGCTTGTCCTTGTAAGACTTCGCTTACTGAGGCGAGCTCTCGACCTGCATCAATCATCACACCTAATAGCTGGAATAATACACTGCTAGGCTCCCCAACTGGTAGCATCATGATCCCTTTTTGAAGGGCTTCCGAACTAATATCTACTTTCTTAAGCTCGCCAGGTGTGCTAAAATTAGAACCGGATTTAACTTTAAAATCACGGGATATAAAACCAGTCTTAAGATTGGTTAAGGTACCGCTATCTATTAGCTGATTAATGGTTGCGTTGATGGTTGCATTAATAGGTAAAAGTAATTGGCCGAAACCTGAACCATGCCAGGTCCCATCTGGGCTGCGAAAGAAGAAAAATGGGGTGAAGTAAGAACAAGGGTCAATCCGATAAATCTTACCTGCATCATTGGCAAATACATTCTCAGGATCGAATCTACGGTATATGCGTAGAACTTTTTGTGTAGCACGGTGTACGGTAACGATATAAGGCTCATCGTAGCCATCATCATCTAAGTCTAGCAAACAATGGCACTCCAAGACCTGATCGTTCTCTGGGGTATGCGTACCTCCATCGAATATACTTTTTTGAGGTTTTACGTTTTCATTATCAGCCAGTACTTCTTCAATATCACAATACATCCCACAACGTATCCTGGCTAGGATATCGTTACGTGTCATATACAGAATATGGGTGATTTGCTTAGCAGTTTCAAGGGAGCGGATATTATTGTTAACTATGACTTCATCAGGCTGGCACATTATACTACGATTCTTTCGATAGTACTCGTCCCAAAAGGTCTTTTTATAAACAGTACCGAGTACTGCTAAACAGGGTAAAAGCCGGTCCATATCGCTTTCCCATTCCGAATCTTCTACAAGCAGCTGGGCATTCATGTGGTCAGTAATGCGTTTCGCTCTTTGTTCCTTCTCCCCTGTTGGGTCAGAGCCTAGCACTGCTGTCTGAACTACGCGACCATTCCTAACGATTTCTGGGTATGTTCTAGCTGCAAAACTCATACAAGCCGTTGCTATCAGTGGATACATAACATTGCTAGCGCCTGGCCACGGGGTTGTTTTTTCCCCTGCCAGCTGTTTAGCTATCTTCATCGCATCTTTGATAGTCTTAAAGTACTCATCACATGATGCAAAATCATCCTCAAACTGCTCAACACAATCGGAGCCTATAAGATTAAGTTTATCCTCGTCTAAAAGCTCAGCTATGTTGTTGGAAGACACAATAGCGACTATATCTAGTTTTTGTTTTGCCATTCTAGTACCCTGTTATTTTTGATGCCCCAGTACCGCGCATTGTAAGGGCTTCTTTTAAATCTGCTTCTTCGTAATCAGGCATGACCTGCATTACATCAGCTCCGGACATTATAAGATATCTTAAGGCGTCCACTCTATGGTCGTTCTTTTTTACGGGCTTACCTCGCTTATCCCTATGGTAAAGTCGTATTTCCTCTAGTAGACCTGGACATGTGTTAAATATAACTATACGACCTTCCGTAAGCCGTTGGTAGACTTCTAATATTCCAGGCTCGACAGCGTTATCTGCCATCTCGACATCTAGACCATTCTTGCGATAGAGATCAATAAGGCTTTGTCCTGAGGACTGAGCAACTCCCATTGAGGCAGGGTCAATAACCCCCCTAACCCATCCCTGTGCTCTAGCTCTGATTGCAGCAGCATTAACGGCTGGTTCAAGTTGCTGACCGAGGTATTCAGTATGAATATACCATACATCTTCTTCCTCATTATATGCCCCAAAAACAGCTGCTGTATTGTTCCAGCCAACATCTAACCCATAAGCCTTTTGGTAGTATTCTGGTATTTTGAAAGGGTCTCTAACAAAAATGGACTCAGCGACTGGGTATATTGCACCTGAACCGATGCTTGGAAGACCTCGTGATCTGGCATCCTTTTCATGTGGAGCTAAACTACCTAGTATGGTAGTCTTTTCCTCAGCTGTCAAGTGCGGAATATGGGACCAGTCTACATTGACTACATATCTAGACACTGCAGTCACCTTGCTCGGCTTTCGTTGGGAACTTTCCGCCTGGAAGGAAGGAAAGAACTAGGTCTGATAAACCTTTAAGCGGTGTGAACGTTAAGATGGTCTTACCTTGACACGCCATTGTACGAAGCAGGACTTCACTATAACTAGCCATGTCAATCTCTTCGTCGAGCCATGCAAAATCTACGTTTGATCCCTGTAAAACTTCCCGTCCTTGCATTGCATTTTTAAAGTGCAGAACAGATGTACCGCCGTTTATGGTCTTAACATACACTTCTGCGATCGTGTCCGGAGGAAGGGACTTATGTGTAGTCCGCTCTATCATGCTCTTAGGTATGAAACCTGTACCAAGCTGGTGCTTGCTTCCTGTCATCTCCTTCTGGAGAACGTCTCGGCATTGTTCTGCTGATACGCCAATAGCCCATGCAATGATAGGCTTATTAAATCTATGACCTTCCCACCAGTCAGGGTAGCGGTTCATTAAATGGCAGGTAGTTTCATATGCGCCGCTAATAGATTTACCACAGCGGTTCGCAGCGATAAAGGCTCTTTCTTTGTGCTGAGCCCCTGCTTTAAAAAATTCAAGATGTTTTGGGTATAGTTCCCTTCGAAACTCTCCAGTATCTGGAAAAAACGAATCCATACGATTGAAACGCCGATCTTCGTTACGTTTCTCAAGCGCCTTAATTAGCTGTTTTTTCTCTTCTGAAGAGAGGTCTTTTATAGTAGACAAAAGATATACCTAATAAGAACGAGCCCGTAAGCTTATCCATTAAGGAAGCCAAGAGGGGCGAGCCGTGCTACTAAAGCACCCGTCACGGTGCGCTATAGCCAGGATTCCCCAGCCCAATAGCGTGACAGGTGGTGTAAATGAATCTAGGCTGTAGGTGGAATCTGACTTTAGGACTAGGTCCTTATAATGTGAGGTCACTCGCCGCACCTAGATAAGATTATCTTATCAAACTTCTATACGTTTGTCAACTATTTATTATCTGGTTTAGGTCCAGGTGTTTTTTTGTATTGCCCTTTTCGTTTTTTACCGATTGCTCCAATTGCCATTATATATACCCCGTTTGTTTTAAAACTTTTTTATCAATCTCAGATGCAGTTCCGCCTTCTTTCTCCCAGATTTGGGAAACTTTCTCTTGATAGCTTAGCACCTTTTGTACCTCGCCGTAAATATCCCTAAACCGTGACTGTGCATATCCCTCAGACATGCAGCACGCATAACGTAACATCCCTACTAATAGGTCAATATTATTTTCCCCTACAGCAACTGCTTTCTTCTTGTCAAAATTATGGTCCTCTTTTTCCCACGATTTTAAAAGTCTCATGCAGCCTTCCTCCTACCTTTTACAGATTGTGATATAGGAACGACATTTAAGCTTGATCCAGGGCCTAGAAGTTCTTCTAAGCGTGCATCTAGCTCCTCGTCACTCATTACAGCCTCTCGCTCAACTTTATCCATCTCCATTTCCTTTCTATTCCATCCAAATTGACTTTCTAAAATGTAAAGATATAATTTCTCCTTGAAAGTCTTACCAAAACCGCTGGTCAGTGCCTCTAATCCCATCCGAGCCCAGAATGCCTCACTCGATGCCATTCCTATCTTAAAAGCATCTCTAAACTCAATCTTACGGGCGTCTCTAAGCCAGCTAAGGACATCTTCTTTAGCGACCCCTAATACCCCTGGTAATTCTGCCGGAAGTGTGCCGTTTTTCATTTTTTCCAAAACAATAGCCGGCATGTCTTCTTTATATCGTGTTGTTCGTGCCATTATTTCTCTCTGAAGGGATGGAAAGGACTAAAACTTAGTACCCATTGAGCTTTAAAAATTTTACCGTACTTCATCTTATCAAATATCTTGTAACCCACATTAAGACGTATGCATTTACTTCCATATCGCTTAACCCAGTACAGCTGCCATGTGCCATCAGTTAACTCCTGGTATAAGAACCCTGGGTGCCCTATATCAGATGTTTGTACATCGCCTATTATCTTTTTCGTGCTAACCTTACTCGGATCAATATCTTTTCCAAGGCTAAGTTTGTAATTATGTACAGGATTTCGACTAGCCAACCATATATAACGAGAGTGAAAGCTAGAAGGGTCCCCAGTAAAATGAGAGACAGTGCTAAAACCATTGATTCCATCTTCCGCATTCCCCCATAACCAGAATAATTTAGGCAGATCATATGTATCTTTCTTACAGAACAACAAAGCTATGGGAACAATGACGAATCCTAATAACGTTGTAGGTAGTACTCCTAATAGGAATGTTACCAAATGCTTTATTAACTTCATGACCTATCTCGCCGTCTTTTTAAATTTATCGAAGCTACGCATAGCGCCTAATCCTAACATTGCATATACTAAGTCCATCATGTGTTCCAAGGGGAAGTGAGGGACACTAGCCTCTGGCAGTATTGCTGCTAGGAACGGCTGCACAACATATGCCATACTCAGGCCTATTACACCTATCCAGCCTACAGCCGGTCTCCAACCGCTTACAAACAGGTTAGGATTAGCCGCCTCTATCTGGTTTACCTCGATCTGTGCAAACTCAGGTCTAGCCTTAAGCTCCTCAAGAGCTAGCTGCAATTCCATCCTCTTATCAGGGTCTGGGATAATTCTGTTTATAATACCGGTTACGGCACCAATTATGCCTAATATTCCACTCATTTTCTAAATGCCTTCTCGTAAAATTCTGGAGTCTTTACTGTCATCAGTTGCTTCCCCTTCATTCTTAGCTTTTTGGAGTATGTCACTCCGTGTACGTAATAGGGGTACCCATCCTGTGGACTGCACCATATATCAGTCTCCTCGTTCATTAACCTCGGTTCTTTGCCCTGTTTTAAGAGCTGCCTGTTCGTCCTTCTTAACTCTCTGCTGACTGCGACCTTCCACGTAGAGTTAGAACCGCAGCAATATACTGAGTATGGGCTATTCTTAATACTATTCGACATGGCTACACACAGATAGGCGGGGGAGTAGGGCTTTGGCCTCAACGATAACAAGTCGCATCTTGGCTACTCTAACGGTTTACAGAGGTTGCGTAGGGGAGCGACCCCTCAAAGGGCATTCTTTAAGCTACCAATGTAGCACCGTACACCGCGTCCATTAAGTTTGTACCCCGTGCCTACTCAAATCCCCATGAAATCAGAACGAATAACTCATTTTAACTATTTTTACTATTGCTGTCAATAGTACCAATTGCAAAATTAAGAATTTTAGTATCCTTTCGCACTGAATCTCCCTCAAATGCCTTTAATTCGCTAAAAACATCCTTAAGCGCTGCTGATAACTGCCTAACCAGCTCTACTTCCCTTTTATTTATCTTTTTTCCAGGCTGAACCGCTATAATACCGTCCCGAATGTCTTCTATCATCAATAACACTTCGGTTAGGATAGATAAACGACTAGCATATTCTGATTCTAGTCTAATAATCATTTATCCCACACTACCTTAAAGACTTTATCCACTTTTGGAATCCTAACAATAAGCCCTTCCACCTTCATGAAGCCAGGAACATGCCATGATCCCCTATCTTCAGCCTCTTGTTTGAAAAACTCTATGTGGTCGTATAAATCTAGAGGACCACAAGTATGAATAACGGTCTCCAACTCCACACAAGAAGGTAACAAACCTGATTGCTGTAGTCCTATGTAGCGTGGTGCGTTGAACAGCATCAATTTCCTATCTGTCATACCGTAATTCCGGTTAATCCCTTTACCATACCACTCACCATAATGCGTCCCAGGAGGTAATTTACCTAGTTCAGCACCATTCTTAGCCACCCACTTACCAAACCCGTAGTTATCCCATTTATTTGACCCGTCGTCAACAAGCCATCTAGTTCTCGAGCCTGCTAAAACATTACCATCTGTGTCTATATTGATAACTGCATTAGTCCCATCTATCTTCTCAGAGAGAATTACATCTATACTTTCCAGCCTGAGCGTTTTTTGGTAGGCCTTAAACTCAGGCCGTCCTGCTAAATAGTCAGAATCATCAGGCCACTCAAACTGATGCAGGGACGGCGGGCACAGCCCATAGGTATACATTATTCCCACCCCTCTTTCATTAATTTATCAAGTAAGCTATCGACAAGACTCAGGGCATGATGTGCTCCCCTATCGAACTGGATAGCCCCATACTGTAGTTCCTTTTCTTCCGCTTTACTCTTGGGGATACCTTTATCCGCTTTTTCAATCTCCTCCTTGATCCTCTTCCTAATTTCTAATAGGCTTTTTCTAGTAATCATATCAAACTCCTTACGTTCTTCATGTTCTAATAGCACACCTAAGGACACACCCATATAAACCATCTGTTGCACTCCGGATTATGCCAGGAAGGGAGGCGATCAACCCTCCCTATGGCGGCCTAGCTATGTGATGTGGGTACGTCCACACCAGGCACCAGGATTGCTCTACTGTCTTCACTGGATTACGTCCAGGAGCGGGATCAGGAGCTACAAAAACAGTATACAGCAGGGGAACGGAAATGTCAAGGGCTGTCTGGTGCTGTGCGGATTCCGGCCAACCTGTCATGGAGTCATGTGTACACACTCCTATACACACGCACATAGGTCGGCTACACTGCGGATTCCTTTGCATTGCCCGACATTAAAGTGACGCGCAACGGCTTTCGCGACATTCTCGGATGACAGGTTGGCAGGGGACGGAGCTGTCCGGTGACAGATTGACACCGGTTCAGTTCGGGGGCGGCCAAAAAAGGGAGGTGTTTATGTATGAGGTACCGTATTAAAATTTATTTCGCTCAGCCTACCGGTCTTTTGCCCCCCACCCCCTGTAAATATATCGAAAGGTACCCCCCCTTAAGCGATTTTTAGCCTACATTATCACCATAATCGTCATATATCGCGAATAAAGCCATTTATTATTAGCAATCATGCACATAACGGCCTATAAATCGTGTAATTGTGCAATGAGATCATATAATCTCATGGTACATTCATGATTATTAACAAATTATGCCATAATCGTGCCAAATATTGTGCCAACAACAGCATGATCTCTATCCTTACTGGCTATCATTTAGCAATAAAGTGAAGGATATCGCACCATGTAGTATGCGTAAGGCAATATAGTGAGCTGTATAAACAGCATTAAGCAGTAAAATGAACTATATAAACAACAATACTGATATGTATATATACCAACACAACATTGATATCTTTTGATACTAAACAAAAGGTTACAGATAGTGTAACTTACTGTAGATACAATGTAATACCTGACAAGAGAGATTGGATAGCTAACATGACCAGCACCATACCAGCAAGACGTTCAAGGATAGTTAACAATGTCTGATTGCATAAACATGCAGTGCCTACAATGAGTATAAATACAGTTCCTAGCATACTTATGCAGACGACAGATAAGGCTCCTAATGCTCCTAATGTAGCAGATAATGTAGATACGTAAGCGATGGATGAAGAACCTACAAGCAGAGGCATTGCAATAGGGCTAAATAGAGGCGATTGATATATACCCGCTACTATGGTACTACCTTGTGTATTATCTCCTGAATTTGATATGTCTATGGAGCTAGAATCAGGCTTAAAGGGTGATATATGAGGGAAGATCATACCAAGACCTATCAATCCGAGGATGAAGAAGGATGATATCATGACAGCAGCATGAGATAGGCCAAGGAAGGAGAGGATGGATGATCCAACTGTTGCGAATATTGCAAGAGTACACAAAGCAAAAAAGCACTCCCTTGCAACAACCAGTATCTTCTGGCGTGTAGGTAAGTGCTTCAGTAGGCTAGCTACGATAGCTATGCCTCCAACAGAGTCTATGATGAGGAAGAGGATGAATGATGATTGTAGAATACTCACTGCACCCTCCTCTTAGTGTATTACATGCTCTTCAACTTCCGTAACCCGCTTATGCGCTGCATGAGCACATCTAGCTGCTGTATTGACATGTATGTACCATAATCATCCAATACTTTGCTTATGAGCTGTAATACCTGTTCACCATCCTCATGTATTGTTACTTGTCTGTCATGATCTGTCATATATCTGTACTACCTGTCATACTATATAATAACTGTACTACCCTGCCTACCTGTCATATATCTGTCATCCTATTTCATCCATCTGTCATCCTCATCATCATCATCATCCTCTGTCAGCTTCCAGCTGGGATTATACACATAATAGGTAATGTATAAGCAATCTGTCAAGTACTTTTTTATTAAATATTACAAATGACAGTTATTATATAGTAATATCAATAACATGTAGTTGTATAAAAGCTACCTTACATTGTATGTATAAAATACAGCTTTATCATGTATATTTTATGCTAATATGCATACATGACAGCATTATCGTGTATAGTTTATGTGTATATTTATGCATGACAGTTATATAAGCTATAGTGTCTATGTTATGTGTATAATTACAAAAGTAGTTGACATAGGTATTTCATAGTGTTATTATGCAACTAATTTTAGTACAGGAGAATAGCATGAATAAGTTGGTAGAAAGATTTGTTAAGATAGCTTATCCAACCGTACAGCAACTGGCAGTTATATCCTGTGTAACATGGGGTGTAGTATTGTTCGCTGTTGTGTTCTTGGTGTCATTGTGATGACAGCTAGGACTAAGATATGGTTGTTCGCAATAGCGGTTGTACTGCTGATTGGGATAGATATTGCAGGTAGCAGTTATCTTGTCCATTGGAGGGAGGAGTTCTGGACAGCTATCAAGGCAGTGGATGGCAGTGCATTCTGGCACCAGATAGGCATATTCTCTGGTGTAGCTATTCTACTGACACTAGGATCAGGCTATCTAGGTTACTTACAGAATCTACTGACCATTGAGCTTAGATCACAGAGGGTTAGGTGGTACTTTAGTAATCCTGACAAGGTCAATACAGCTGTAGAGAATCACAATCAGCGGGTAGAGATGGATACGTGGGAATACTTCAATATTGGGCTGTCATTGTTAGTCGGTATGGGTAAATCCTTAGTGTCACTGATAGTATTCATTATCCTACTGCTAAATATGGCTCCTAGCGGCCTTATAATCGCCATAGCGGCTATATATGTTATAAGTAGTACCTTACTAGCCAGGGTGATAGCTAAGCCCCTTGTTAAGCTTAATTATAGCATTCAAGGTGCAGCGGCTACATTTAGGAAGTCATTAGCTATTTGTGACTTTGATGTTCTGAATGCTATCGGTAAGAGGTGGGCAAAGGGGATGAAGTTTGTATCTTTGTTCCAGGCCTTATTTGGACAAGTTGGAGTGATAATACCGTACCTAATTCTTGCACCTACCTACTTTACAGGTGCACTGGAGTTTGGTACACTGATGGCTCTTGCTTCACTGATTGGTAATATCATCCAGGAAGGAGGATATATTATTGGGCAACAGGATGTTATTAATAGGTTCCAAGCTTCGAGACTAAGAGTAAAGGAGTTAATAACATGCGATTAATGACAAAAGATGTAGTAGAACGTTTACGCAGTACTGAAGCATTGTTATGGCATGAGCTGTTAGAAGGTCAAAAGCACGAATTGAACCCATCTCAGCCTTTCAAAGCCGGTTACTACCAAGCTTTGGTAGACTTTAAAACTTGTATGCTAAAAGGTCTAATTGCAGGAGAAGACTATGAATAAAGATATAGAACCAGCGGCTCCGCCTCCAAGTGTATGGATATTAGCTTTAGGGCTATTATTGTTGTTATCTTGGGTTACTGTAAAATTATTAGAAACTATATGAGGAGAATACCATGAGTGATAAAAAGAGATGCTGTGAACGTGGGTGTAAGAGATGTCCTTGGGGCGTCCCACCACGCCCAAGCAGAGATATTTATGTACTTGGAAGGTAATGAGTCGGTTACAAAATGACACCGACTGAAGCTGTAGACGGCTGATGTTAAAAAAATATTACGAAAACACTTGACAACCTCTAAATTAGTGCTATACTGCAATCGTAGTAAAGAATTAATAAGAGGAAACATAAAATGATAAAGAGATTACATAAAAGATTATTTGAAACCAAGTCTGCATTTGCAGAGGTTTCAATAGCAGCAATAATAGTATGGGTAGGTAGCTTACTTTGTGTGATAGGAGATTTGATTTGGTTAGCAGGAGATATGATGATACAAATACATACACATCATTACATAGTAGGTTCATTCCTCACAATAGCATTACTATTAATAGCTGGATCGGGAATATGGCTTTACAGAGGGTTAAATAGAGATATGGAGAAACATATACGAATAAGAATGCATAAACACATAGAGAAAAATTTTATAAAAAGTAAGAGAAGGAGTAAGAAAAATGGGAAAAGTAGTTAATTTACAAGAGTGGAAGACTAAGAAAAAACTTGAGGAATGCGTAACTATCGCGAAGAAATTAGGACTTGGAGACTTTAAACCTATTACAATAGTTACATACACCCCAGAAAAAGAACAGTTTCTTGAAGACTGACATGACGTGGAGGACCCCCACGATACAAGGATCAAGTAGGGTCACCATTTTAAATTGTTTATAATTTAGGAGAATAAAAATGAAAGATAAAAAAGTAATAGACCCCACAACCGCTTCAGCTGAAGATTTGTTGAGAATGATCCTGGTTCAGCTGTTAAAAATAAAAGCGGAAATAAGGTTAAGGGGGTAAAATGTTAATATATTCAATGATTTTGCATTGGTGGATTTCTGAGTATTATGGTAAAAGGACGAAGGGATTAGCAGAGAAACAATTACAGTATGGAGGCCCAACCTGGTACAAGAAAGAAAAAGTAGGAGATAAATCACTAAATTGGTAAAATAGTTCTTGACATTATGTATATTGGTGCTATAATACAATCATTAGAGATGACAAAGGTATACGCGACAGGGAGTTGCAACGGTGGAAGGATGATCGTACCATTGTGGAGAATGTGTAATAGGTACTATGAGGAGCAGCAGTCATCTTACGGAATTAAACGATTTGCAGTCAACGCGGGGAGACCGAAGGTTACAGGCAGGGTACATTCCCATCAGACCTGGGTGGTGCGAATCCACCGACTGCATCCAATTCATGGGGCATACTAGGTAGCGAGGCACGACCGGTCCACGTGAAGGATTCAGACAAGGAAAGCACCAGGCCCCACCCTTTACCAACAGGAGAATATCATGATTAAAGTAAGAATAGTTACAGAGAAAGAGGCGATTGCTAGGTGCTTAGGGTTTATAGCCCTGTATGGATGGGAGCCTTATAAGAAACAAACTGCATGGATTTTGGATAAAGAGGAGTTGTAAATGAACAGGCCGTATGTGTTTAACAAAGAAGAAATAGATTTTATATACAGCCCATTGAATAATAAGATTATTCATACACATATACTAGAGCTGCAAAAGGAGAATGCTGAAATAAAGGTTTTATTAAATAGTGTTTTAGAAAAATTAAGGAGTGGTAATCATGAAAGAGATTAAGACATTCGAAGAGTATGATGATGAGTTGGCTTATAAATTTTCAGCTCTTTGTGAGGGGATGATAAATACAGAAGGGTATTTAAACCTGACTGAAGCATTTAACGAGTTCGATAGGAGATATAAGAATGAGAGCATACAGTAAAGAAGATACAGTAATAGATACTATATTACGTACTAAGAAAGCTAGACATATTGCCGAGCAGTCTCAGCTAAAAGAATTAAGCGTTACTTTTGCGGATGTCTTAAAACTGTATGCTATTTCACCAGAGTTCAGAGGTTTCGTGGATGAGGCTGAATCGGTTACTGCAGACTATGCAGAGTTAGCTGAAATATATCTTATTTTTAAGGGGGTGAGATAGTGAAAAAAGATTATATTACTTTAATATGCTTGCTAAGTGTTCTCATATTTGTTACATTAGTGTTTGGTGGTTAACATGATAGAATATGTAGCAATAATAAGTTTTACAATAAGTGTTTTAACAGTACTAGGTATATTTGCTTACCTGATACATAACATCATAAAGGAGTAATTAGAAGTGAGCGGATTTGATTTTTTAGAAGCTATAAAAGGTGCATACAGTGCTAAGCATTATACATATTTATTCGATGATGAGAGTATTGATGATTACAAATTTAGTGGGCTTAGTTTTGAGAGTATAAAACTTTATAAAGAAGAGGAGTAAAGCGAATGAAAGTAGCATTAGTCAGTTTATTTGCAATTTTTATTACAATTAACTTTATCCATTATACAAACTTGGAAGAGTTTAACAAATATGTAGAAGTAACAACAGTAGGAAAATAAAATGCTTGAAGAATCTCGTGGGTTTAGTGTTGTCGCTGACAGATATATACAGTATGTGTTAAAGACTCGCACAAACGACCAGTCTCGCGAGATTCAGTACATCGAGTATTTTAAATCTAAGTTTAAAGATGTTGATGTTAAAGATATAGACAGAAAGAAGGTTTCATCAGTACGTGATGAACTTTTATCGGAGATTCAAACAAGAATAGGAGGATCAGGTGGAAGCGGAACTGTTACTGTCAATCGTTATATGGCTAGGCTCCGTCATTTCTTTAATATTGTTACTGAGCAATGGGGACTTAGGGAAACAAACCCAGCAAGTAAAATCAAGCCATTCCAAGAATCCAAAGGACGGCTTGTGTTCTTGTCCGCATCGGAAATCTTAATCTTTTTAAAGGAATGTCAACGTAGTAAAAACAAAGAGCTTTATCTCGCTGTATTAATGATGGTAACTTCTGGCGGGAGGAAAAATGAGGTTCTTTTATTAGAATTGGAACAAATTAACTGGGAGAAAAAATGTGCACATTTGTATAAATCCAAGAACGGAGAGCGGGGAACGCTTTATTTCAACGACGAAGTCATGCGATTACTTAAAGGAATGGGACGTAAGTCAGGAAATGTTTTTAAGAAAACCCATATTAACAGGGGCTTTGCAATGGCCGCAGAGCGTGCTGGACTACGAGACCTTCACGTTCACGATCTACGACATACCTTTGCCAGTCATCTAGCCATGAGCGGAGCATCGCTGTTAGAACTTAAACACGCCCTACGTGTTAAGAGTATAGCCATGGTACAGCGATATGCTCACTTGATACCGGAAAGTGTTGCTGTTACAATACAAAACATATCGCAAAATTGGAAAGTAACACCAGAAGAGCGTGGATGGGTTTTTGCGGAGGGCGAAACCAGGATTAATAAGTACAAACTAAATAGTGACTTTAGTTTAACTTAATGATATAATAGGTTCATTATGAAAAAATTTATAACAATATTATTAATCTTTTGTTTGGTTGTACCACTATTTGGTGGTTTATCTACTGAAGCCAGTGCAGCGGTTTTAATCACTGACGTTCGGGGTCAGATAGAAGAAAACGGTTTAGATAAATCTATAAAGGTTCTTAAGCAGGCCACCGAAGATGATACTGTATTAGTTTTTATTAACTCTCCAGGCGGTTCAGTTATTGAAATGTTAAAAATGATCCAGGCAATGGAGCATTCCCGTGCACGTCATATAACTACCATTGTTAAAGACGTAGCGGCAAGTGCTGGTGCAGCTATTGCAATATCAGGTGATGAGATTGTTGTATCTGATACATCTATCCTATTGTTCCATTTAGGAAGCGCTACAAACACAGATACAGGCGAAATTATAACGTTCTCCGTAGATATGGATACAAGTAAATTACCTAAGCTAGAGAGAGACTACCTAAGTTTAATGGTCAATCTTTTGAAAAAGCAAGGTAAAGAATTAGGCCTAACACCTAATCATATCTATGCGTCCTTACATGGTGCTGATGGATTAATATTAACAGGTACTGAGTTCAAACGATTTAATTTTTATGGGCGAGGTTTACGGCATAATACTGTTTATTTAGGGGCTATAACTGCATTAATAAAATATATTGAAAGAGGAGAAATAAATGAATTTTATAGAATGTAAGCCAGAGGATAAAGAAGAAGACAATGGGAAGGTTTATAAACTTTTCACAGGTTCTAAAATCCGTAAAACACATAAGATATATTTAAGCGATACGTTTGAGGCGCCTGAAAAATATACCTCTATATTTAATATTATAGAGGATGCAAGTAAGGATGATGAGATTATATTTTATTTAAATAGCTATGGTGGTCGGGTTGACGCTGGGATACAGTTTGGTAATAAATTAAGAAAAACTAAGGCCCATACCAAAACTGTTATTGAAGGACCTAGCTATTCTATGGGTGCTATCTTCCCGTTCATGACAAAAGAAGTGGAAATGATGCCCCACACATTTCTTATGTTCCATGATTTCTCTACCGGTTCAAGTAGACAAAAAGGTAATGAGATATTACTACATTTAACAAATTATAGTCAGTTGTTTAAAGGGCTTTTAGATGATTATTGTAGTAAACTCTTGACAAAAGAGGAGATAGCTGATATTGTTGCAGGTAAGGATTTATATTTAGATCAAGCCGCTGTCAGTAAAAGGATGGGAACACATGAAAACAAGAAGTAGAATCGAGCTAATAGCTAAAAACTATAACGTAAAGTTGGATGAGAATACCATAGTAGATACTCTACCGATGCAGTTTAAGTTTGACATAATACAAGATATGCTAGAGCATGTGAATGAAACAGGTGTAGAGTATCCAACATATGGTAATATAAATTTTAAATCATCAATTTTAATGTTGATTGCGATGTACGATAAAATACAGTCTGATGATAATGAGACATATTTAAATCTTATTAAATTCTCATTAAAAACTGCTGATAGAATGCTTAAGGCATATATTAAAGGTATAAGCAAGGTAGGAGGATAAAGTAATGGGAGAATTTCTCGGCCATGCGCCTTGTGAGGCCTGTGGAAGCAAGGATAATCTAGCTGTTTATTCAGACGGCTCCTACTGTTTTGGTTGTGGGCATACCTCCTCTAAAGCGAAAGAGGATAAGCCTATCTCCGATTTGAAACATCATGAATATACTTTTGCCCCGTTAACAAAAAGAAAAATAAGTAAAGCTACGTGTGAAAAATATGGGTATATGATAGGAGTAAA
>JACCDP011243773.1_pt1 | contig 23442 bp, 25 predicted proteins | sample 7445841 | NCBI WGS metagenome assembly JACCDP01 (sample SAMN15323441, study PRJNA562643) | freshwater metagenome | isolation source: river surface water | place: USA:Blue River Watershed | collected 2017-08-17
AGGCTTGCAAAAATCTGGTTCATTGGGATCTGAAGAATATAAAACCGCTCTTAAAAACTTTTGGGCATCGACTCTTAAACCAACAATGAGAATTATCGCTGGAAACCTAACTCACGCTTTTTATCCTCAACTCGGTGAAAATTATTTCTTAGAGTTCGATCTATCTGACGTGGATATTTTACAAGAGGACTTAAAGCATAAAGCAGATTTAGCAACGGCCATGCTTAATACTCGGACATTGAACGAAACTCGCGACGCTGTTTGGGCTGACGGTCCTCTGCCCGGTGGCGATAAAACTCCTGGTTTAATGCCAGAAATTCCATTCTCACAAGCTCCATCCAACGCTGAGATGAGCGCGTTACCTCAAGCTTCAGAAAAAATAGAAAGCCCTGAAGAAAATAATCCTATCGATGAGTTGATAAAAACCAGGGCAATGCGGGCTGATACTTGGGTTAAGGCTAAAGGTTCCTGGTTCGATGACCGTCAAAAAAAGATCGATCAAGCTTCGAGTAAATCGGAGCCAGCTCTTTTTAAATTAAGTTTGGACATGTTCCAAAAGCAAACTATTGAAAGTCTAAAAGCAGTTAAAAAATATTTGGTCGATGAAAAAGCCTACACTCCCATGCGGCACGGTATCAAAGTTGACCATGTTGGTTCGAGAAAATCATGGGTTACCAAAGCTGAAATCAAAGACAAAAAAGAGTTAAGACGCCGAGTTAGACAGGCGATGGACTCTTTTAAAACAGATTGGGAAAAAGGCTATGTTAAAACCTTAGACCCAACTTTAGATCTTGGTTACAACGTGGCTTTAGATGTTCCGTTCGATATACCGTCCAAAGATGAAATTGCTATTCTTGGAGATAAAAATAAGAACAAGCGTAGGACTCTCTTGGCAGCGAGAGGTCTAAGGACTTTCGCTGATATGAGCGATACGACAACCGAAAAGATAATGTCGATCATTGAGCAGGGAGCAAAAGATAATTTAAGCGTTGGAAGTATTGTAAAAAATATCGTCGACAAAATAACCAATGTAGAAAATATCAGGTCTCGGGCTGAGACTATTGCCCGTACAGAATCATTGACTGCGGTATCTATTGGCCAAGCCGCAGCAATGAAAGATGCAGCAAAGTTTATCCCTGATTTAAAAAAAATGTGGCTCACGGCTGGAGATGATCGGGTTAGAGGGTTAAAATCATCGGATCAAAAAGATCACGCCAACATGCATGGTGACGTAGTTAAGTACGATGCTGAGTTTAGAGAGCCAAAGACCGGGGAAAAGATAGCATACCCTAGGGCTCCAGGCGGTTCGGCTGCAATGGTGATTAACTGCCGATGTACTTGGGTCATGCTTCCAAGCGATGAGATGAAAGAAGTTGAAAAAGATCCCGATAACTATTCGTTGCCACAGGAGCCCGCGCAATGACTATTTTTTTAAATTTCCCTTTTGAGAAAAAAGCAAAAGCCAACGGTTCAATCTATATCGAGGGATATAGTAATTATAATGTTCCAGATCGTGGCTTTGAGAGAGTTGAGCCCAAGGGCGGGCGATTTGACAATTATAAGAAAAATCCGATCATTCTTTTCGATCACGGGAAAGATCCAGCCTTTGGTTCCATGCCCGTAGGTCGAGCAATCGAGATCGAGGCGAGAGATGATGGTCTCTATACCAAGGCTTATATTTCCAATTCAAAGACTGAAAAGATTTCAGCGATTCGTGACCTGGTGGAAGAAGGAATCCTTAAAACTTTTTCAATTGGTTTTGATCCACTGCATGACGAAAAAGATGGAGATGGGGTCAGGGTCATTACTGACTTTGAGTTGATCGAGCAATCGATTGTCCCGATTCCAATGAATCAAGATTCTACTTTTTCAGTGTTACAAAAAAGATTCCAAAAAAATAAAAATTATTTTGGCCAAATGTTTTGCGAAGAACGCAGACTACTAACAAAAGGTGCGGTGGAAGCTGCGGGCATTGTGATGATGGCTTATAAGTCTGGAAAACATATCGAGCAAATTTTAGGGCATGTTGCTAAAATTACTCAAACGCCGATGGATGTTATCAGGGCAGCAATTTATGGCGACATTCAGCCGATGCCTAGGGAAATAAAACAAGCCTTTATACGCGTATTGAAAGGGTCAAAAATGGACGATTCTAAGCCCAAAGAAAAGCCAATGGTCAAAGCCGATCCTCAAGAGCCCGTTATGGTTCTTTTGAAAGTTATGGTGCCAAAAGATCTATTCGATGATCTAGAAATGGCAAGCCAATTTGTCGAGGAGCATGGTTATAAAGTTGGAGTTGGCGATGAAAACGATGAATATTTTATTTTTCAGCAAGTCGAAGGTGAGGGTATCGAAGTTTCAGAAGCTTCAACCGTCAAACTTGGCGATGGATTGATGGGGTTGGTCGCTCCGAGTAAAGGAGCAAAATCTAGTGAGACTCCAGACCCCAAGGAAGAAATGCCAACCGATGAAAAAGCTTGCACCGAAAAACCAAAAGAGAAATCCACAAAAGCAGATGAAACGCCAACAATTGCTATACCTTCTGGTTCCGCAGCGGTCCAACCAGATCAAAATCCTCATCTAGAATTGATGCGCCAAACTAATGTTTTATTGGGTGCTTTGATACAAGAAGTACAAAAATTAAATGAAAAAATCGTTAAATATGAGCCTGCTAAAGTAGCAGAGGGTGAGTCAGAATCAGAAGAAGGTGAGATGGAATCAGAGGACGGAATGGACGAGATTAAGTCTCTTGATAATATTTCAAAATTTCGTGATAATATAGAACAAGTCCTCAAACGAATGAACTTTTAAATCCTACCAATTTTTTTTATAAGGATTTTAAATAATGACTATCGAAGCTACCGAACTGAAATCTCTTTTGACTCGCGTTGAGTCTGCCGAACAAAAAGTAAAAACTTTAGAGGACGAAAAAAAGTCCTGGATTGAGCAAAGCGGTTATAAAGCTCCTATCGTTGGCGGCTCCAGCTTGGAAAAAAAAGCCCTTTCGTTTTTTGGTGTCAGCCACGCCAAACAACTTCTCAAAGTTAACACCGAAGCTCCCCGTTTTGCTAAGGTTCCCGCTGAAATTAAACATTTGGTTAAAGAGTTTAAAACAGCGGTTGATACTAGCCGTTGGATTTCCCAAATGTTCCACGGTGAGTCGTTCGATACTCTTGGTCGAAAAGAAGACGAGAGCGACAACTTGCGATCGGTTAAAGGAACCTTGGATCATTATTATGGCCGCAATGTTCTTGCGCCGATGATTAAGGCTTTTGGTTCTACCGTAGTCGGTGGCGGTGATGAATGGGTGCCAACGGCAGTGGCCGCATCCTATATTGATGAGTACGAACTAGATAAGGTTTTAGAGCAACGATTCCGAAGCGTACCAATGCCCACGAATCCTTTTGAGCAACCAGTAAAAACTGGCGTGACAAAAGCACGAAAGGCAACGGAAAATACAGCGATTACTGATTCTAATTTTCAAAGTACAAAAATCAGTTTTTCTGCCACTAAACTCGCGGAGTTCTATATTTTACCAGACGAATTAACTGAGGACTCAGCGCCTGATTTTATGGCCGCTGGTCGCGAAGAAGTTGTTCGCGCTCAGATTCGCGCTGTCGAAGCTGCTATAATTAACGGCGATGATGATGGAACCCATATCGACTCTGACACTCAAGCGGCTGCCGCTGACGTAGCAGAAAAAATCTGGAAAGGTCTACGTCGCCAAGCTCTCGCTAACTCGGCTAACGGCTCAACCGTTAACTTTGGTGCAGCTTTCACGAAGACTTTGCTCCGCCAATTGCGAGCGGCCATGGGGATTTTCGGTTCCAATCCTCGCGAGCTTTTGTGGATCGTTGGCCCTTCGGTTTACACTCAATTCCTCGCTCTGGATGACGTATCGACGATCGATAAATTTGGTCCACAAGCAACCGTTCTGCAAGGAGCTTTGGCTGCATACCAAGGTATCCCCATTGTTGAGTCGCAGTATATGCGCGAGGATCTGAATGCTACTGGCGTATATGACGGTGTAACCACTACCCTTGGCGGAATCTTGTTGGTTAATGCTACCCGTTGGTACGTTGGTCAACGAAGCCCAATCAAAGTTAAAATGATGCCGGACCTTCCTAACCAAGACCGTATGCTTTTGGCTTCCTATCAGCGTAAAGATTTCAAAGGCCATACGCAAAGCGCTAGTGAAAAATCTGTTGTTTATGGTTATAACGTCCTTAAGTAAACCCTGCTGATTCGTTATAGTGAGAGGAGAGATTTGCTCTTCTCTCACTTTTTTTTAGGGAAATGTTATGGCCGATATTCCTTTTAAACTAGGCTTATACGAAGCCAAAACAATAGTTCCAATTCAGATTTTAGACCCCGGGACTCATACTTTTCAAATCGGTATGCCTGCGGGTAATAGCATGTTGTCGACTATTTATATTCAGGACCTTGATGTCGGAGCCACGGTAAAAGTTAATTATCATGACTGCGGTCCTGGAGATGGAACACAAGCGGGAGAAAGAGTCGATCTAGCAGGGCATCCATTAATCTCCACGAGTCCTATCAGTGATCGCCGAATAATATCAAGGCTGGCCAATAAACCAAAATGTGAAATTATAGTGACAGGCGGTCAAGCAACTTTAGGCGTTCATGTCGCAATAGTTGCTGATTTTCCAAACGAACCAGCAATTTTAGATGGGCAGTCAGTAGCATTGGAAGCAGACAAGGGCGCTCCCATTGTTATTTATGACGATGTTGCAGAAAAATGGTTTTTTTGGAAAGGCGAGGATGGGGTTGGAAAAGTTGAGATTGTCGGTCAAGTTGCAACAAGTGCAGCGCCTCTTGGTGCTGTAACCTTATACACTGATATTAAATCAACGGCTAATTTTGAATATTCATACTCAGCGCCATTAGGCACCAAAGAAATATTTTTTCAATCGTCAACTCCAAATGCAGAAATTAAAATTTCGTGGACATTAAATGGGACTAGTGGAACAAGCCACCGCACTATATATGCAGGGTCGGAGTATGCTAGAATAAACCTGGACCCGTCTTTGGTTTGGACCATTTACTTTCAAAGTAATAAAGCTAATACGAAAATTGAAATAGAAACATGGAGTTAAACTATGACCATTTCAGGGCGTCGACTTGGCTTTGATATTACCGATGCAGACACAATTTTAGCCAGTGATAACGTAGGCGCGTGGTTAAGGGCTGGCTCAGATGGAGATAGAATTTCCTCCACTAACGTAGGTGGAAAAGAAGGTCTAGACGTAAATATTATTAACCCTTTAACCGTCAACATTGATGGCGTTTATGATGGGGTTAATAACACAGACCCCGATAACGTGGGCGCAATTTTTCACGTTCGAGCTGCTTCTCCAGCCGATGCAGATCAAACCAAGAGAACAACTGGAGCAGCGGCGTCCAGTGATGCAATCGTTGCTGCAAATTTCCACGGTCAGGACGTTAACTCTGCTTTGCTAGGTTATAACGGCACGACTTGGGACCGAGTTAGAACTTTCAATAGCACGGGTCGAATCAAAACCGTTATTGCTTATAAATCTTTTTTAGTCACTCCTGAGACTGTCGGGACCAGTGCTTCGCAATTGGTTTCCTCTCCTTTAACTGATCGAGCAAAAGTAACAATTCAAAACCTTGCTAATCGTGATATGTGGGTTGGAGTTGACAATGCAGTGACTTCGGCTACAGGATATTTGATCCCCGCGAAAGGGGAACAATCCTTTGATTGGGATGGAACTGTTGACATATGGGCAATTGGTGCGGTGGCTGCTATGGATGTTAGGGTCTTAGAAGAGGCTGCATGATTTTCAATGACAAAGACATAGAGGAAGCGGAGAAATTCACGAAATTGATTTCTTCCGCTTCCTTTAATTTGACTGGTACTCAGATTGTCGAGGCCTATAAATCCTTAGCCTGGTTTACTGTCAGAGTTTGCGAGCGAATAAAATCAGAGGTTGAATCAAATGGCAAAAAGTCTGAACCCGAATCGAACGGACGTACTGGAGGCAGCGGGAGCGGTTCAGGAAGTCGTAACAGTAACGACAAGCGCAAGTGAAATTAAAGTTGGAGCAAGTCGGGTTGCTAATCGGCAAGCTCTTTTTGTCTTTAATGATGGTAATCAAACAATTTTTTACAGCCCTAGTGCATCTGTTACTATTTCAGGAGCGACTAAGGGTTTCCCATTATATAAAGATCAATTTGTCATTTTGCCAATTGGCGATCAACCTTGGTATTTCATTGCATCGGCGACAAATTCTAGTGTTATTGTTGCAGAGGTCCCTTGATGTTTCCCCCATATAAAAGCCAAGTAGCTCGGGGTATCCCGTTTGATAATCAGACGAATAGCTTTACTGCGACTAACGTCCAAGCGGCAATTGAGGAAGCTAGATCGGCAGCTCTTAACAATGACCGTTATCCTATCCAGGCAAACAGAAATGCAAACACTGGTATCAATACCTATCTTGAGATTTTCCCAGGAGAGGATAGTTTAACAGCTCCTTTAATTGCTCCAGCAAATAGTACTATTGTGGCGGCTACGATTCAGGCTTCAGCAAATACAGCCGGAGCAATTAGAATTAGAAATATAAGTCTAAATACGACTCTTATTGACCTATCTTTTGTAGGAACCTCTAAGCAGTCTTTTCCAATTTTAGCAGTTGGTGGAATCAATGCAGGTAATGAGATTGGTTTTCTAGTTGTAACCGCAGCTATAAACAAGCCAAAAATTCGCGTATGGTTTAACACTCAGCCTTGAGAAGATTATGATTAGACGCCTTAAATATACTGGAGAATCTGAAATATTTATTTTAGGTGTTTTATTCATCCCTGATGAATATTATACAATCGAAACCTATGATATAAGGCGTTTTCAAGAGTACGAAAATTTAAAAACCATGATTGATGATAGTTTGCTGGTCGTCAACGATGGAAATAGTGACCTAAACGCTGTCGCAGGTTACTCTTATTTTATGGCGGCATATACGTTTTCTAGTAGTTTTGCCCTAGATTTAAATAATATTGACCAAGAAATAACAACCGATATAGCGACAAAAATAGAAGCTGAGAGAAAACTTTGGGACTCTCTTGGCGATTTTGATTTAGCAACATCTAAATTTAATCCACCTATTGATGGGATCTGGAACGCCAATGGAACAATAACTGTGAAAGATCCGGTTAATATTGCGAAAGTCCAAATTGAGATTTTTAGAAATGATGAATCATGGTTTACCGTGGCTCAAGTTGCTCCGGGTTCTGGCACAACATTTATGCCGTTTTCGTGCGATATAGATGCTTATAAAAGCGCAGGGCATGACTTCGATTTAAGAATACATTTACAGAAAATAGACGTTGGGCTACCATGCTCTATAACTATATCCGGTAGCGATGAAGAAACAGCTTGGGGAATGTCATTTCTTCAGCAATTAGAAGGCGAAAGCCCAACGTAAAAAGGGATTTTATGAAACTGAAACTAGTAAAAAAGAATGTTCAAGGTGACAACCATCCTTTAGTAGTCATGGTCGAGTATGGAGAGTTGGGGAAACCAAAAGCCAAATTTGTGCAAAGTATAAATATTGGACAGCTCCTAGACGTTCCTGACGATCTTGGTTATCAAATCCTCGGTCAATATCCCCGATGCTTCCAACAACTCCATAACTCCAAAGAACATTCAGCCGCTGAGGTTAAATAATGAGCCTTAACGCCAACGCCTTAACGTCGCTCAACACGGCCAAGAATTTCTTAAAGATACCTTTGGCTGAAACTGGCACCGATGCAATGATCGAAATTTTCATCAATGCAGCCAGTGACGATTGCGAGCGTTATTGTGATCGGCGATTTAAGCAAGCGACTTATACTGAGTCCCATCTTGGAAAAGGTGGGAATCTAATTGTTCTCAATCAATGGCCTATAATTGGGATCACGGAATTGCGAATTGATACTGCCGCTGATTTTTCGGACCCCGATACCGTTATTGATAGTGACGATTATATGATTGGAGATAGTGATAATACCCTTTATTTAAAAAATGGAAAGACTTTTCCAAATACGAGGGGATTTCTCAGTATTAGGGTTATTTATGCGGCTGGTTATACAATCGTACCATCATCTTTAGAACATGCCTGCCTTTGGTTGGTTAACTATTATTATAAGATGTGGAACACGTCCAATATAGGCAGAACAAGCAAGTCTAAAGAAAATGAGTCGGCAAGCTATCTGCAAGGATGGCCGGACGTAGTAATCAAGATTCTGAACCAATTTAAAAGAACGGAAATTCCAAACATTGAAGCCGCGATGTGGAATACATGACAAAGAGCAATATCAATAAATTAATCTCTAAGCTCGACCAAAGGAATAAAGCACTTCAGCCTAATTCCCAGGAGCTTCAAGAGATTTTTTATCGTATTGGTTTAAGAGTCACGACCCAAGCAAAATTGAACATTCGACGCCACGGAATGATTAATACCGGGAAATTATTTAACAGCATTCGTTGGGAATGGTTTTCTAATGGCAAAATATCAGGGATTCAGATCGGTAGTTTCGGGGTTCCATACGCTGCGATCAATGAGTTTGGCGGTCCGATAGACCGGAAACAACTTAGAGCAATGTTCGCGAATAGGGTTGGGAAATTTTCAGGATCAAAAAACGTCATTAAATTTTCAAAAGGTGCAGAAATAGGCAGATGGAGAAAAAGACCCTATTTAACCCCAGCTTTCAAAGACAATAGACAATTTATTATAAATAGCCTCGCCCAAGTCTTAGGTCTAAAATGAGCAGTATTAGAAGCCAAATTTCAGACGCGCTGATAGCAAGAATCCAATTGGTTTTAGATGTTAAAACCATTGGTTTTGATCGAGTTAAAATGCTCGAATTTGATTTTAGCGAATGGGAATTACCAGCGGTTCAAATAATTGATGGCGATGAAACCAATGTCCATGAAATGAAGCGCGGGAGAAAATCTTGGCCAGTTACCATCGAGCTTGTGATCGGTCCAAAGATCGAGACTCAATACCAACCGACCCAAAAAGATCTATGGGATCTTGTCGAGGACATAGAAAAGTCGATCATGCAGGCTCCTAAGCTTGGACTTGCTACAGTGATTCAGGTTAAACTACTAGGATCTAATACAGACCAAGGGTTACTTAACCCGTTTTATAGTGCGAGAATTAACTTCGTCATAGATTATTACCAAGAATTGGTTGGACCTTGTTAAAAGAAGGGTAAAATAATGGCAAAAAATTATGCTGACCTCTATAATTTTACTGGTGATTCAACCGCAGTTGAGCAACGGTTTTATCTAAAAGAAGAAACAACCAGAGGGAGCTTGCTCGCTCCAACTGATTCAGATTTCTTTTTTACGCTACAAGGCGGAACGATCGAATTTAGTCAACCGTCCGAAAGCTCTCCTCATCGTAGTGGTCGGGGTCACGTTGGAAAAATCAGAAAGAAAAAAGAGCTGAGTTGGAATATCCCAACTTATTTTAATATCGATACTTCGTTGGGATCTGGCGGAGCAACTGAGATCGACCAACCGATTAGATCGCTTTGGAAAAATCTTTTAGGCAAGGAAACTGTATCCTCTGGTTTGATCTATACCAGGACCGTACCGGATTTTACTTTTTCTCTTTATGAGTGCGGAGACCGTTGGGCACGTCAAGCAAGAGGTTGCTTTGTGCAACAAGCCGTTGCTCGATTCCCTGGCGACGGTGAGTCTGTAGCTGAATGGTCTGGCCAAGGAAAAGATGCGATTTATGTTGGGATTGGTAAATCAACAACTAACAATAGCGGTGGAAATACTGTTACCGTTTTAGCTGGCGATGCTGATAAGTTTATCAATTCCGTTGGTGGACTTGTTATGATTATCGAGGCTGACGGAACGACTCGATCGGCTGATACTCCTAACGGGTCTCCACGAAAAATCACCGCTGTCTCTGGAACCACAATAACTCTGGATGGAGCCGCTCTTGCTGATGCTGATGGAAGCGGTTTAAATGCTCCCGTTTATCTTTGCTATTATGAGCCTGCGAACCCAACCGCCATCAACGACCCTGTAACTGGCCTTGAGGGATCGGTAACTATAGTTTCTCTCGGTGGTTATCAATGCGTAAGGTCTGCTGAAATAACGATCAACAATAACCATGAGATTCGCAACGATTGCTATGGCGAGGACTCAGCTGGCGGCTCAATGTTCGTTGCCGGAGATCGTTTAACAGTAACAACCAATATTGAAATGAATCTAAATAGTGATACTTTCAAACTATTGAAACGAGTTACCGAGTTTGAAGCTCAAGACATTACCTTGGTTCTAGGCGCCGCTGCAGGTAGACGCCTAGAAATCGAGATGCCGAAGGTCGACTTTTCAACACCAACGGTTAACGTCCCTGAAACTGGCTCGATCCCAATTCCTTTCAACGATGGGCTTGCACTTCAAACTGGCCTTGATACAAAGGATGAAATCACGGTATCCTTCCTCTAATTTTCATAGTTCTTCCTTTCAAATCTGCCATAGACTTATGGCAGATTTTTTTTTAATCTGATTAAAAAACTAGGAGATTTTCATGGCTATTGACCTTAGATCTTTGAGTGACGGAAACATAGAAATAGTTGCCTCATGTGATAGTTCTCTTGACATGACTGAGGCAGAGTATCAAGAATATTTAAAAACTCTTGATAAAAGTTTATTAAAAATAAAGCCAAATGATGCGCCAACTATTTTCGTTATGAGAAAAGTTTTGCCTCATAAAGCCGAGGACTCTATAAAGAGCAAGAGCTTTTCTTATAATAAAGATGATGGAAACATCTATATCGGGACAAGCCATATTAGCAGCGAAGTGCGGTGGTCTTTGGTAGGAATAAAAAACCCAGAGCAATGTCCAGATGGAATTGTATTTAAAAAAGATGGTGATGGCGGCGCTCATCATTCGATCATGGCTTTGCTTGAGGCTTCGGGAATCGTCAATGATTTATATGTCGGTAGACGAAACTATCTTGCAAAATTTTCTGGCTCTGAAAATCTAAAAAAAAGCTAACCGCTTTGCTTGAATTAAGCTTTTCCGATCACCAAAAGCTTAAAGAATCTGGCCGAAATTTCGATTGTTCGATATGTGACCAAAAAGTAAAAAATTTAAGACGCTGCCAAGAGGATCGGGAGGACTTTACCTTTGAAAAAGATAAAGGACCCTGGCCTATTTATATAAATCAAGGCGGCGAACTATATAATTTTTGTCCAGCAAAAGCAACTTGGGATCATGGCGTTATAAACATTTTCCGTCTTTTAGTGTTATCATCGGAGACAGGAGCATTAATTGAAAAAGGCGGACTAAACGACCAGCCATCATGGTTTATCGAGCATCTATCCTGGTTTGCTCCTAAATATCACGAGTATAAATTTAATAGCCGAGCGAGTAAAATTTTAGGTTCCTTCAGTAAAGGGGATAAATCAAATGGCGGTAACCGAAGATCTACTCATACAAATAAGCGCTGACACTGCCAAAGCTACGCTAGAAATAACTCAACTTAATAAAAATTTAAAAGATCTTGAAAAAACTTTTTTAAAGATGGGAGATTCAACTGCTCAAGTTGAAAAATCAGTTTCAGGATTTGGCTCAAAAGTAATTATTTTAAACCAAGCTTTTGAACTGACAAAAAAAGCACTATCAGGCTTGGTCGCTCCTATCTCTAAAATGGTTTTTGACTTTTTAAAAGCCGAGGACGCTGCCGACTCACTCGGAAAAACTTTGGCTGTTCTTGGGGAAAATAACGTAAATGCAACGGTTAATAGGTTTTCAGAGTTAGGAGATAGTCTTGAAAACCTAACCAATGTCGATAAGGAAGTCGTTTTATCTCTTGCCAAAACTGGAGCGACTTTTGGTTTAACCAACGATCAAATTGAGAAATTTATTAAAACAGCCATAGACCTATCAGCGGTGACTGGCGACGACGTTGCTTCATCATTTCAAGCTCTCATCATGGCAATGCAAGGAAATATTAGATCGCTTGGACCATTGAAAGTATTAGTTAGTGACTTATCCACCGCACAATTGATAGCAGGCCAAGCCACTGATGTTTTATCAGAAAAATTGAATGGACTTGGAGCGGAAAAAGCTCAAACGAATATAGGGCGGCTTGAAACCATTTTAAGAAAATTAGGAGACACTGGAAAAATAATTGGGGAGATTATAGTTAAGGGTCTGGATTTATCTTTATTACAAAACTCCGCTATTAAAACTTTAGATGAAATAAATTCCTCTCTAACAAAATTAAAACCAAACGCAATTGAGGCTTTTGCAAATATTAAAAGCTCCGTAGAGTCAGCAAGTGCTACGATTTCTAGACTTCTGACAGTTTTATCTGATTTTAAAAATATATTTGACGACACAAATAAACGCATTCAAGCGTTTTCAATTAGCCTTGTGGTCGTAACTGGATCGATAACAACTCTTGCTATTCTTTTCAGTGGAAGTTTTTACGCTGCTTTGAGTGCGGTGGTTATACAATTTGGTCAAATGGCAACATCTGTTTTATTAACTGCAAAAAGCATGGCAGTTCTAAGTCTAAAAATAACAGCAGTAACCGGAGCAATAGCAACATTAACTATTGGTCTTGAACTGCTGATTAATAATATTGAAAATCTTGGTGATGTTTGGACTACGGTTTGGACTTCTATAGTTACTGGGTTGGGTGTTTTAATTCAAAAATTATCTGTTTTTATTGGGTTAGGTAAACAGTTTGAAAAAGTATTTGGCAAATTTTTTGACTCGGTTGCGGAAAAAGGAGCAAATGCCGCTGAAAGTCTAGACTTCGGAAAATCTGGAGAAATATGGACTGCGGTTACTGCTAAATTTTCAACTGGTTTAGATCAAGTATCAAAATCATCTGAGGATCTAAATAAATCGTTAGAAAAATCTGAAGGAACAGGTAGAAAAACTTTTGGCCAAATCGGTTTTTTAACTGAGCAAGGTAAAGCCGCTATAGAAGAATTGAACAAAAAGGTTCTCGATCTACAAAAAGTTTTAAACGAGACTGGAGCATCTGAAGGACAGAAAATTGCCATTAATCAAAAAGGAAGATTACTTGAAATAGATCTACTTGAAAAAAAGTTAAAAGCAGAAGGCGCTTTAACTAAAACAACAATATCTCAGATTGAAGCAGCAAGACAACTTGCCAAAGCAATTACTGAGCAAGAGCGAAAAGAGTTGGGGACTAAAAATTTAAAAGATCAAATAAAATTGACACAAGATTTAGCCAGAGAAATTGCTGCGAAAGATGCTACCACAATCGATCGAATAAATGTGAAAAAGCAAGCTGATCTTGATGAGCTTGATCGTCAAAAAGAAATTTTGATGAGAGATAAGGAAATAAATCAAGCCGCTTTAGATCAAATTGATGCAAATAAGGAACTAGTCAAGCTCAAGGCAGAGCAAGAAATAGATTCAGCACCAGGACAAGATTTTGAAATAGCAAAAATGGGCGGCGAAAAAATAGCCACAGGAATCACGCAAGCCTTTCAGTCTGGGACCGCTGGCGCAGTTATGGGAGCAATGGCTGGAGCCTCTGCCATTGCCGATGCAATTCAGGGTCTAATAGATTTTATCCCGCAATTTTTGGATAAGCTTACAAATATATTTACCTCGCTGTTAGATTTACCTACAAAAATTGCCGATGGTTTTTTAAAGCTCAGCGATGCTATTTTGGACTTTGTATCAAATATTGTTAGTCGGATCGGCGCAATGCTGATGAGGCTACCAGATATAATCCTAGAATTTGTAACTAAGCTTCCAGAGGCAGTGGCTCAATTCTTTGAGCAGATACCAGATGTATTAGCGAGGCTTGCAGATAACATACCAGAAATCGCAAAGAAATTAATCACGGCATTGATTGTCGGTGGGCCAAAAATAATTGTTTCATTAATTAAATTCTTAATAAAAGACGCTCCAAAAATTGCTTTTGAATTAGCAAAAGCATTAGCAATCGAGTTACCTATTGCTCTGGTCGAAGGAATCATCGACGCGTTCAAGCAATTGCCAAATCTATTTAAAGGAGCAGCCAAACAACTCCTGCCAAAGCCTGCCGATATAGCCAAGAATTTCGCTCTTGGTTTAAAGTCAGTATCGAAAAACCTAACGGGCGTTGCCTCGAAGTTGTTTGCTGTGATGGACCTTGAAGAAGGCGCAAAGTCAGCTGCAAACCAAGTCAAAGATTTCGGCAAGACTGCCGAGGAGACTTTAAACAATGGTATCGAGGAAATTTCTAAGGCGTCTAAATCTGCTCTTCAAAGTCTGATCGATGCCTGGCGGTGGGTTTATGATAATATTATTATGAAAATTTTCAATGGTTTGAAAGAGGTATGGGATGCAATATATAATAATATTTTGAAGCCTGTTATAGAAGCGATTAGACAAGTTTGGCTTTTTGTTTATAACACGTTTATCCTCCCATTCATTGAGCTTTTAAAAACTGTCTGGGCTGCCATGATGAAGTCTTTGGAGGCAGCTTGGGGAATAGTTAAAGCCATTTGGCAAGCCATGATGAATGTTCTAAAGGCGGTTTGGGATACTCTTATGGTTGTTTTCCAATCAGTTTGGAACGTGGCCAAGGCTATCTGGGACGCCATGATGAGTATCTTTACCTCAGCATGGGATATGGTAAAAAATATTTGGAACATTCTCATGGATCTTTTCCAAGGGAAAATAAATTTATTCGATGCTGTTTTTAAAATTGGTGGGGAAATATTAGGTCACGTTGCTGACGTATTTAATGCCGTATGGAATGTTGGGAAAGTTTATCTTGAGGGCGCTGCTAATATTTTTGGTTCTGTATTTGAAACGGCAAAAGTCTATTTAAAGGGTGCTGCCGATGTCTTTATGTCAGTTTTTAATTATGTGAAAACTCTGTTCGATGGATTAGCCTCTATAGGAACTAAAATATGGGAAAATTTGGCAAAAGGTTTACAAGGTATAGGTGGAATTTTTGCCAAAGCCTTTAACGAATTGCAGCCGATAGCTATTTTTGAAAAAATATTTAAAGTTGACACTGGAGCATTTGGAAACCGTGGAAAAATCGAGGAAGCTCTTGGTATTGATATGCCTTTTATGTCTTTTGCTCGCGGCGGTAAAGTTCCAGGTAATGCTACTGTCAGCGGTGATTCGTTGCTTAACGACAAAATTCTTGCACTACTAAGCCCTGGAGAGTACGTCATCCCAAGGTCGGTGATGAATGACCCCACCGCACAAGCTCTTATTAAATCTCTGGTCGAGGGGAACAAGCTTCCACAATTTGCCTTTGGTGGGGAGTTAGCCAAGGTAGCCAAAGGTCTTTCAAGTCTTATCCCAGGCATGAGTATTGATGATCTATGGGCTGGGATCTTTGATAAGGTCAAAGATGCAATTTGGAAAATTTTTGAAAATAATAAATTCCACAATGGCGGGGAAGTCCCGGCAATTCTGAAGCCTGGGGAATTTGTTATCAATCGTGGCGCGGCATCTTCGGTAGGAACAGATTTTTTAAATGCTGTAAACTCTGGTAATATGCCAAGTAACAATATGAGCCAAGAGGTCACGATAAATCTGACGATCAACACGACTCAGGCGATGGATGAAAGTTTTATCAGAAATAAGATTTATCCGGTGGTCAAAGAGCAGATAAAACGGGCATCGTTAGACGGTCAGACAATGATTTATAGCCCTGGAGTCCGAAGCCTATGACAAGCCCTATAATATATGGTTATCTTGAGCGCCCATATTTAAGTGACCCGTATCTAGGCGGGTTCGTCATAGAACACCTTGGTTGCCAGGTCCAACTTGTTATTGCTGACGAAAAGCTTTTAGGCTCGGAGGTCGATCGTAAAATAGCGACCGTCCATTATCTTGGCTCCCAGGTTAATAGAGATGTTGGGCGTGATACCGAGCTTGGTTCTCAGATTGATTTAGAAATTGCTGACGATAAGCCTTTGGGCTCTCAGATCGATAGAATTTTAGGCGATGCTGATTTTTCTCTGGCAAGTGAGATTAGACGGGAGAAATATATCTCCCATTGGCAATGCGAGGATCTAGGCTACTTATCCCAGGATTATCTAACGACTCGTTATCTTATCGCTGGTTTCTGCGCTCATATTGGCGGTCAAATTGAGAGGGTTATAGCTGATTACCCCGCAGAATTGGCAAGCCAAGTTGATCTAGAAATCGCAGACAATAAAATCCTTGGTTCAGAAGTTGAGAGAGTTATCGAGGATTATGTCTATGTCGGTTCTCAGATTCAGAGAATCAACGCTTTGGCTCTTGGCTCTCAGATTCGTTTTGTCCTTTATAATACAACTAAAATCAGGATACTTTGCGATTTCCCAAGCCGTGGTACCGCAGGAGCTGGGAATAACGCTTGGGGGAATCCGAAAGGTGAAGGTTTAAACTGGCAAGCCTCGTCAACTCTCGCGGGCGATTTTGATGCAAGCAATCTAAATACTGATATAGTCGAGCAGGTATGGCGCTCTAATAACGCTTTAACTGCAACAATTGCTTGTGACACTGAGTTGACTCAAGGCACGGCTCCAGATACGTTTGCGATCCTTAACCATAATTTCACGACAAGTGCGGTGGTCGTATTTGAAGGATCTAACGATAGTGGTTTCGCCTCTATCGGTTTAACAATTCCAATTTATCCTGATGCGATTAATGCCTATTATATCGCCCCAACATTGCCAACGAATCAGTATCGTTATTGGCGTTTAAATATCAGTGATCCAACTAACCCTGAGGCATATCTGCAAGTTGGTACCATTGTTTTTGGTTCAGCTATAATTTTCCAGGGCGAGGATATAGTTGACTCGATTAGAAGGCGTACTAAGCATTTTAGCGATAAGGTTGAAACAGAAGGATTTTCCAATGTCTCCAACGATAGAGCATTGAAACGGGCTATCAGTCTTGGTTTTAACTCGCTCGATTATGATAAGGGCAACTATGCAAATCTATCTGGGGTCTTTGAAACGGCAAGGACAAGCTTGAAGTGCCTGTGGATACCTGATCCACAAGATCCAAAACGGTTCGCAGTCTTTGGTAAATTGGTAGAAATTCCAGAGGAAGAACATGTCAACCGAGGATCGGCTGCCAATTTGGTGAGTCTCCAAGTGGAGGTTGACGAAAGCCTATGAGCAGTAGCGACCGAAGACCATATCTCACCGCAACGTCATTAACTCAAGATCTACTCGACGCTTGCCACGATAATTTAGAGTGCAAGCTTGAGATGATCTGCGAGATAGAAACTCCAACGGGCACCATTTATGCGTCCGATCGCAATAAATATGTTGGCGGAACTTTTTATGAGGCTCTGCTAGTTTTTCCTGTGATCGGTAGGACGGTAGGCGAATGGTTATCGAACGAACTTCAATTTGCAACATTGACCCTTGAACTATCAAATGTCGATGGTCGGTTTTCAAATTTTCTCCCCGCTGGATCTGATTATGGAAACTGGATCGGTAAAGAGGTCTTGGTTAAAGTCGGTCTAGCCGAGCAAGATCCGACTTATACGACAATATTTAAAGGCTATATAACTTCGGTTGGTGGATTCAGGAGAACAGTCAAAAGCATAGTTATCGTTGCTAGGGATGCTCTCGACAAGATCAATGCGAAATTCCCTAACACTACTATTGCATATGCAAATTATCCAAAATGTGAGCAAAAAAATCTTGGTAAAATTATTCCATATATTTATGGGGATTTTACCACTGGTTTAGATCCTTATCCGGCGGCGGTTCCTGGTTATTGCATCAATGGCGATGATCCTTTTGTATCGTTTAAATCTAAGTCGGTGACCATTTCAGGATCTACTTTTTCAAGTACGGCTCACGGTCTCGATGAGGGCGACACGATAGAACTCGAAACTACTGGATCTCTGCCAAGTCCACTGGCAACGGCTATTACTTATTATGCAAGGAATCCTAACCTAGACGATTTTCAAGTATCGTTGACTCCTCTTGGAGCAATTATAAATACAAGTGGACCCCAAAGCGGTAGTCATTCATTTAAGCCAGCGGCTGGATCATCGAGGGCGAATCTAGAAATTATAGTCTCAGAAAATGACAACACCTATTTTAACCAGGATGGTGTCTATGTTAAACGTGGGGAAAATTGGAATGCTGTACCTTCGTCAGAGTTAGTTGGACCTGGAGGCTCAAATAATTATTTTGAGATTAAGCAGGGCGGCGTCTGGATCAATGATGGAGCTGGTACGGCTATAGCTTATGAGTTTGATTCTGCCGATGAAGTCTATGTCCAAGTTAAAGGGAAAGATCTTGGTACCTATGATGATAACTTGGTCGAGCAGGCTAAGGACATTTTAAAGACTTTTGGCGGTTTAAATAATAGCGATTTCGATGGGAATTGGAGTAATTTTAGAAACAAAACAACTCCCACCGAAAATGCTATTCACGATATAAAATCTAGAATATGGGCAAATGAACAAACGCCAGCGATGACCTATGTCCTATCTCTATTGGAGCAAGTCAGGTTAGAGGCATTCGTTGATCGAAATCTAAAGATCAAACTTAACTCGTTGCACTTCGATGAGTTTGAGGCAAGCCCAAGCCATATGGTTAAAAATTGGGATATTGAAAGAAATTCTCTTAAAAACTCGATCGATGACAGGAACAATTTTAACAGGGCGCAAGCTGCATTTTCTTATTTGCCCGTTGTCAATGAAAATGTTTTGCAAACTTCGATATATAAAAACACTTCGGCAATAAGCCAAACAGGAGTCACGATTTCAAAGAAAATAGTTTTTCCAAATCTCTATGTCGACACTCAAGTAGTCTCACAGCTTAAGGAGATGTTGAAAATAGCGAGCGGAACCATAGAGATTATTGATATGGTTTTGACTTGGCGAGCTTTGCTACTTGATATTGGAGATTTTGTAAAGTTAAATATAGATATTGGCTCTATCGAGATGGATAACGTACCTGGCATGATTCGAGAAATCGGATATGATCCATCTGGTTTTAAACTCCCGGTTAAAATTTGGTCTTTTCAGATGATACCTTTTGGTTCTTGGAATCCAGGATATAATGGCATTACAGGCGGCGAATTTGCAACGATAGACGAGGAGACTTAAACAATGGCAGTTACTTTAACTATAAGTGAAACTCTCACCGGATCTGGCCTTGCTGACAGCTTGAGCGGCGGCGGAACTGGTCTAGACTTAGGTCAAGTTATCAACGGTCAATATGCTCCGATCGTGGATCAACCAACCAACGATGGTGTGCAAAATATTTATATTTCCTCGGATGCGGTTATCGATCCGATCACCGATGTAAAATTCTACGTCCAACAATTTGGTGTTGGAACTGGATTTACTTATGGCGGTGCAAACTCGGCTGCCGCAGATATAACCAAGCTATTGAATATGGGCAACGCTTCTAGTTCAGCAAATGCTAATAATGCTGATGGTCTTGCCAATGGTTTACATATCGATATGGATTGGCAGGTCACTACGGCTAACCAGTTTAATCCGAGCCGGATCGGTACTCAGGTTAGAATTTTTGGCGATAACGGTGGAGCTGCTACAGGTGAAGGACGAAATCTTGCGACGGCTTTTGATCTTTATGTTGATGCAATGAGTCGAAACAACGCTGGTACGGAAGTTGACGCCTCTGCGCCACAGACAGGAAAAATTGGAAAGACTGGCGACGCAACTCTTGGCGATCGTGGGCATATTAAAAAAAGATTTTTCCTAGCCACGGCTGAAACTGATGGCGGTATTTTACAATGGGAGTTCGTGACAGCCTTTAGCTATACGGCCCTGATATTTTTAAGTTTTTCAAGTGGAATATTCGATTTTTTATTAAACCATTGAACTACTGAAGGCTATGGAATCTAAAAATTCAACAAAATGGCTTCTTCGCTGGCGTTATGATTTTATTTCTCATCCAGTAAAGTATGGGCAATGGGACCGTAGCGCCACGCTTATGACTGATATGGCTTGTTATAACTTAAAAGAGGGATTAATCCGAGCCTCGATTGAGGCTAAGGATATTTTGACCAGAGAGATTAAGACAATCGTCGAAGTTGATGGGCATAATTTTTGTAACTTTCAATGGATCGCAATAACTAGATCGCCAGCGATTCATTCTGGAACTATGAATATTCGCGCCAATAATGTCGGATTAAGATTGATCGGACGCTATACTAGTTTTGAAGTATATAAAGATGGGACCGTAGTCATGAAGGAACGGTCTATAGAGGATCAAAAATTTAACTTTGCAATATACGGAAGGTAAACCATGACTATAGTATCTAGATTGCAGTTAGATCATCCGGCATTAGGCACGGCTGGCGGCTCATCTCTCCATACAGCTATCAATGATATTTATGTCAAAGTCGGCGACAATATGAATAGCCGATTTTTCCTTGCTGAAAACTTGAATACGGCTTCATCGATCGATTTAGAGCATAATTTTAAGACTGCTTTTTCTACTCTTAGATACGATCTATATCTTTGGGATAGCGGTACCGAAGAATTAACCGAGGTAACAGATTCATCAAGTCCAGCGTTATCCTCATTCACAATTGCGGCTACCCCAAGCTTTACGACAACTAAAGTAAGGGTTACTAACAATAGTGGCTCAACTCAAGACTTGGTTTTAGTCGTGACCCATGGCGTCATCAACTCCAAGAAAGTTGATACGGTCATTAAAAACGTCAGCTCTAATATCTCTCTTGAGGCTGGGAAATATCACCTTGTTGATACTAACGCGGCAAGGACTTTGACTCTGCCAAATCCTGCAATAACGACAACTCCAATTTGGGTTAAAGACAAAACTGGTTTGGCAAATACCAATAATATCACCATTGCAAGATTTTCAACCGAACAAATAGAAACCGTTGGCGCAAGCTATAGCCTTGATAGTAACCTCGGAGCATGGACTTTCGTTACCGATGGAACTAATTGGTTTGTCTTATGATTAAAATTAATATAACTCCTTTAGTAGTTATTTTCTCGATAGCTATTTTTCTTGAATGTTTTCTAGTTGATATTTCGGAAAAAATAAAAAAATGTAATGAGAAAATCGAAATAGATACTTGCGTGAAAATTTATAAATTGTGGTGAAAAAATGGCGTTAGAAACTTTAAAGGACGTGAAAGAGATAGGTGGATTTGAAGTAGATCATGGTTTTAGTAAAGACCATCAAGAGTTAGATGAAAAAAAATATGTTTACGTTTCCCAGGATGCTAATTGTATAGGATTTAAAATCCAAAACGGCCCAATCAAAGAGGTAGGCGTCAACGGCTGCCAAGTTGACACTTTGATTGAGGCGGCAAGATTGATTATTAAGGGTTTAAATTTGAATAATCCTTGTGAATATAATACGCAAGCAATTCAACACTTAGAATTTGCATTACTATGTTTAGAAAATAGAAAAAAAAATCGAGAGCAACGAGGCGTCGAAGGTACTAACCAATTATAGAGAGGGTCTGAAATGCCTGATATCAAGGAAAGCCTAGAACTCATTGGACTCATTTCCACCATCGGTGATTGCTTAATTGAAGCAAATAAAGATGGGACGATCAATTGGATGGATTTACCTAAGTTTGCGCCTATTATTGCGGTTGCAAAAAAAGCCATTGATGGAAGCGAATTTGTTGACGATGAGTTGAAAGACCTAACGGCTGAGGAAAGCCAAGTCCTTGCGAAAGCAGCTTTAGAGGCTGGTTTGAAATTGGTTGGTGCGGTGGTTAAAAAATGAGCGTATTCAAACTTTATGACCCTGAACATTTTGAGCAACTCAAAATGATGGGCAATGATTATTTTTTGCAAAAACCAATCGAGTTTTTGAGGGTCATTGCGCCGTCAGATATGTACATTGAGAATCAAAATGAATGGTTAGAGGTTAGAAAAGGCGAGAACATCTTAATCGGTGAGTCAGAAAATGAAATCCTAGTCCTTTCAAATGATGAGCTTAAAAGAGATTTTATTTTTTTGAGGGAATCTAAATGAGCCTCTATGAAGCTTTGACCCTGATAGCTCTTTGGTGCGGTGGTTATAATAACCAAGGAACGATTGATAAAAATTTTTGCAAAAATAGGCTTATGGAATGTCTAAAATTAGATGATATTGGCATGTCGAGAGACAACATAATAGGATGTTTCAAGAACACCAAAATTGTCTGATGGACGAAAACTCCTTTTAAAATTATTATATTTGCAGACACAAGCAAATATAATGCTAATAAAGGGAGTCTTTACATGTCTTTCGTCGGTCAAAATCCAAAGTTTAAAACCCAAGCTTTAGAGGATTTGGGAGTCAACTCAACGCCGAATCCACCGTCTGGTTATCACAAAGTTGTAAACCGTAGCGGAAAAATTTATCTAAAAGATTCGTCGGGCGTGGAATCTGGGATAGGAAGCGGAGCAGGAGAAATCAATGCTCTGACAACGGGGAGCCAGGACTCGACCCAATGGACAACTGGGACTGGTATTTCCACGGTTGCAACCGATACTAGCAACTCCCCACTATCACCTATTATCTCAACCTCTCTTGCGGTCACTGGTTCGGCTGGAGTTGTTATCGGTTCCCAAACAAGCGCATATGGTGCGGTTAAATCCATTACCATGCCGTCTGGTTTAAAGAATCGAAAATTAAAAGTTGAATTTTCCTTTACTACGCCAGCCAGCAGTCTTGGCACTTGGGCTGTATCAATCTATCAAGGAACCACAAGAGTTCCTTTGAGTACTGATAGTAGTGGGGATACTATTCTACCCGCTGGAGTTACAGGCGGGAAATTCACAGCCTATTTTGATACTGACTCAAGTTCAAGTTACACGGTCAATATCGTCCAAAGGACTTTCACTTCATCTAATACGATTTATCTAACCAATATAATCGTTGGCCCAGGCATTCAGCCACAAGGTGCGGCAGTTGGTTCAGTTTTTCCAACCGTAACCGAATTAAATGCTACAGGATTGGGAACCACAACCAATGAGTTAACTTATCAACGAGTAGGAAACTCATTGGTCATTAATGGCCGACTGACCTTTACGGGGAACGGCTCAAGCGGTAATGCATACGGTTTGAGATTTAGTGGTATTACGCTAAAAGAAAAGCAAAATGGATCTGTTAGAGTAAATTTAGCCGTTACTGATCTAGTATATACTTATCATGCTGCTGCCAATTCCTCTGGAGATTTAGAGTTTTATGTATCTAACACCGGAGGAGTCGATAATCAAGTTCCTGGTAGTAGTATTGGGACTAATAGTGGTCGAGTCAGGGTAATTCAATTTGAAGGGCTTGTTTTACAAGTAAATGAATGGGCTGGCAGTGGCACGGTGAACCTGGCGCAGAATGATTCGGAGTATGTTAGTTTTGCGATGACAAGTGATGCCAACACTTCTTCAACTACATACGGTCCCGCTGGATCTAGTTTCCCTTCAGTAGCTCTATCTGCTG
>JACCDP010051588.1_pt1 | contig 23437 bp, 21 predicted proteins | sample 7445841 | NCBI WGS metagenome assembly JACCDP01 (sample SAMN15323441, study PRJNA562643) | freshwater metagenome | isolation source: river surface water | place: USA:Blue River Watershed | collected 2017-08-17
AAGGGAAGGCGTCGATTGAAAAGCAAGGGGCCAGGCTTGCCACGGCACACGGATGAACTGACTGCCGTTGCTTCCTTCCGGACCTGGCGGGATTCGTCGGCCACCCGTTGCATGGGGCCTGGCTTGCCTATCTTGATGCCCGCCTAGTCCGTTCTTTTCAATCCCCAACTTAACCCCTAATCATACCCCTTTCCGATGGCCGAAATCCCCAAATCTTATGAGCCCCAGGGCGTCGAACAACAGTGGTACGACCGCTGGGTCGCCGCCGGTTGCTTCAAGGGCAAGGTAGACCACTCCCGCGAATCCTTCGCGGTGATGATCCCGCCGCCCAACGTCACGGGCGTGCTCCACATGGGCCACCTGCTCAACAACACGCTGCAGGACATCATGGTCCGCCGCGCCCGCCAGGAAGGCAAGTCCGCCCTCTGGCTCCCCGGCACCGACCACGCCGGCATCGCCACGCAGTCGCGCGTCGAGAAGGAACTCCGCCAGAAGGAAGGCAAGACGCGCCACGACCTCGGCCGCGAGAAGTTCATCCAGGTCGCGTCCGATTGGCGCGACAAGCACGGCGGCATCATCCTCGGCCAGCTCCGCAAGCTGGGCGCCTCATGCGACTGGGACCGCACGGTCCACACGCTCGACGCCGGCTACTCGCAGGCGGTCCTGCAGACGTTCGTCACGCTCTACGAGCGCGGCTACGTCTATCGCGGCAAGCGCATGGTGAACTGGTGCCCGGTCTCGCAGACGGGCCTCTCCGACGAAGAGGTGATCATGAAGCCCTCCAAGGGCTCGCTCTACCGCATGCGCTACGAGGTCGCCGAACTCCCCGGTACGTCCCTCGAGATCTCCACCACGCGCCCCGAGACCATCCCCGGCGACGCGGCCGTCGCGGTCCATCCCGAAGACGAGCGCTACAAGCACCTCATCGGCAAGCATGTCTGGCGCCCCTTCCCTCGCGCCCAGATCCCCATCGTCGGCGACACGGCCGTCGAGAAGGAATTCGGCACCGGCGTCCTGAAGGTCACGCCGGCCCATGACCGCACCGACTTCGACATCGGCAAGCGCCATGACCTGCCGGTCATCGACGTGATGAACCCCGACGGCACGATGAACGCCGACGCGGGTCCGCTCGCGGGCATGGAACGCTTCAAGGCCCGTCACGCGGCCGAGAAGCTCCTCGAGGAACTCGGCGCGCTCGTGAAGACCGAGCCCTACGAGAACACCGTCGGTTTTTCCGAACGCGCCGACGTGCCGATCGAGCCGCGCCTCAGCGAACAGTGGTTCATCCGCTACCCGAAGATCGACGAAGCCAAGCGCGCCGTCACCTCGGGCATCATCAGGTTCCACCCCGAACGCTGGACGAAGACCTACCTCCATTGGCTGGAGAACATCCAGGATTGGTGCGTGAGCCGTCAGCTCTGGTGGGGCCACCGCATCCCGGTCTGGTACCGCAAGGGCGCCGACCGCAACGACCCGAAGAACCTCCACGTCTCCCTCACGGCTCCGGCCGACGCCCCGAACTGGGAACAGGATAACGACGTGCTCGACACGTGGGCTTCGTCCTGGCTCTGGTGCCTCGCGACCATCGGCTGGCGCAAGCCAGGCGAGACGACCGAAGAGCTCAAGCACTGGTACCCGACCGGCGCCCTCGCGACCGGCCCGGACATCATCTTCCTCTGGGTCGCCCGCATGATCATCGCCGGCCTCGAACTCCACGGCCCGGAAAAGAAGACGCTGACCGACGACGAGATCCGCCAGCGCATCCCCTTCAAGCGCGTCTACTTCAACGGCATCATCCGCGACAAGCTCGGCCGCAAGATGTCGAAGTCGCTCGGCAATTCGCCCGAGCCGCTCGACCTCATCGCCAAGTTCGGCGCCGACGGCCTCCGCTTCGGCCTGCTGTCCATCGCCCCCAAGGGCCAGGACATCCTCTTCGACGAAGACCGCGTCGGCCAGGGCCGCAACTTCTGCAACAAGCTCTGGAACGCCGCCCGCTTCCGCCAGATGTCCGGCCCGATGGCCGACAACTCGACGCTCGCCGCCGTGGCCGGCCGCATCAAGGCGTCGCAGCTCGACGACGATGACTTCGCGATCCTGCAAGGCCTCGCCGAACTGACCGACAGCACGGCCAAGAACCTGGACGAGCACGAGTTCACCGCCTACGCGCAGGGACTTTACGCCTTCTTCTGGGGCGACTTCTGCGACTGGTACGTCGAAGCCTCCAAGGCCCGCCTCAAGGACCCGGCCCTCGTCGGCAACTGCCTCGCGGTCCAGGACCTCGTCCTCCGCCAGTTCCTGCTGCTCCTCCACCCGGTGGCGCCGTTCATCTCCGAAGAACTCTGGCACCTGCTGGGCTACGGCGCCGAGAACGACTTCATCCAGAACCACCATACGGGTTCCGGCGGCGACCTCCTCCGCGTCCTCCGCGAGAACGGCATCAAGCTCAGCGCCGCCAAGGTCGCCGACGTCGCCCTGCTCCGCGAGTTCGTCGCCTCGGTCCGCGGACTCAAGTCGCAGGCCAACCAGGCCACGCGCCGCGACTCCGTCATCACGGTGGTCGCCAAGGACGCGACGGCCCGGACGCTCCTTGAGACCAACCGCGACAAGCTCAGCAGCATGGCCGGCCTCGCCGAGATCTCCTTCGCCGTTTCCGCCGGAGACCGTACGGGCTCGCTCACCGCGCTGGGCACCGTCCTGCTGGAACTCTCCGGCACGGTCGACGTCGCCGCCGAGAAGGTCCGCCTCGCCAAGGAACTCGCCAAGCTCGAACAGGCGGTCGCCGCCGGCGAAGCCAAGCTGACCAACGAGGCGTTCGTCTCGAAGGCGCCCCCGAAGATCCTCGAAGGCGCCCGCAAGCAGCTCGACGAAGCCAAGGCGAAGCGCGACGAGATCGCGCGCATGCTCACGACGCTCGGCTAAGATGATCGCCACCCGGCTGCATCCCGACAAACAATCCGCCGCGCAGGCGGTTGCCCGGGAGATAGCCGAGCTGATCGAGTTACGCTCGAAATCGGGCAAGTCCACGGTGCTGGGCCTCGCGACGGGTTCGACGCCCCTGCCCCTTTATGCCGAACTGGTCCGTCTTCGTCGCGAGCAAGGCCTGAGCTTCCGCTCGGTGGTCACCTTCAACCTCGACGAATACGAAGGACTGGGCCCGACGCATCCTCAGTCCTATCGTCGATTCATGGAGGAAAACCTGTTCCGCCATCTCGACATCCCGGCGACGAGCATCCACATCCCGGACGGGCTCTCCCGGGATGCCGCCAAGGATTGCGCCGATTACGAAGCCGCCATCCGCGCCGCCGGCGGGATCGACCTGCAGATCCTCGGCATCGGCCGGACGGGACATGTCGGCTTCAACGAACCGCCTTCGCCCGCGGACTGCCGGACGCGCCGGGTCCATCTCGACGAAGTCACGCGCCGCGATAACTCCGTCTTCTTCGGCGAGCCCGGCCAGGTTCCTCACGGCGCCCTGACGATGGGGGTCGCGACGATCCTCGAAGCCCGCCGTATCGCGTTGCTGGCGTTCGGCGAGGCCAAGGCGGACATCGTGGCCCGCGCCATCAAGGAAACCCCTTCGGCCGCCTGCCCGGCGACCTGGCTGCAAGCCCATCCGGCCTGCACGTTCCATCTCGACGCCGCCGCGGCGAAAAAACTCTGAAGGCCCGATGGACGTCACGCCACGCCATCGTTCCCTCATCGATCCGAGTTTCGTGCCCGCGGCGCTCTGGACCCGGGCCTACCTCCGTCGCTGCGAGGCGACCGCCGGCTCGTCCGCGCTGACCATCGCCCTGCGTCGCGACGACGGCACGGCATCCCTCTTCCTCACCCGCGTGCTGCCCGCCGGCGTCGACGACGTCGCGACCTATCGGCACGTCGAGCGGACGGTGAAATTCCTGCTCTGGTCGCGGGGAGCCTCCGACGTCCTGCTCTGCGGATGTTGCGCCGCCGAGTTCGCCGCCAAGCTCCGGGCCGATTATGCTCCTTCGGGCGCCCGTGCCTTCGATGCGGAATTCCTGCGCAAGGTCTTCGAGAAGCCGCTCTCCTTCCGGGAGATCGCGGCCGACTCACTGCCGGCCGCGGCGGCCTCCCATCTTCCGCTCGGCCGTAACCTCGATGGCTGCCGGATCGGCTTCGACCTCGGGGGATCCGACCGCAAATGCGCCGCGCTCATCGACGGCAAGGTGGTGTTCTCCGAGGAAGTGAAATGGGATCCCTACTTCCAGGCGGACCCCGCATATCACCTCGCCGGTATCCGTCATTCGCTCGAGCTGGCCGCCAAGCACCTCCCGCACATCGATGCGATCGGCGGCTCCTCGGCCGGGGTCTACGTCAACAACAAGGTCCGCGTCGCTTCGCTGTTCCGCGGCGTCACGGACCCGCAGGTCTTCGATTCGCAGGTGCGCGACCTCTTCGTGGACCTCGCCAAGGCTTACGACGTGCCGTTCGAGGTCTTGAATGACGGCGACGTCACGGCCTTGGCCGCTTCGATGTCCCTCGGCCGCAACGCCGTCCTCGGCGTGGCCATGGGCACGAGCGTCGCCGCCGGCTATGTCGACCAGTCCGGTAACCTGACCAACTGGCTCAGCGAACTGGCCTTCGTCCCTGTCGATTACCGCCCGGAAGGACCGGCCGACGAATGGTCGGGCGACCGTGGCTGCGCGGTCCAATACTTCAGCCAGCAAGGCGTGGGTCGCCTGCTCCCCCTCGCCGGCATCGATCTTCCCGCCGACATGCGCCTGCCGGAGCGGCTCGAGGAACTGCAACGCCTCATGACGGCCGGCGACATCCGGGCCCGCCGGGTCTACGAGGCCATCGGCATCGCGCTCGGCTACGCCATCGCGCACTTCGCAGGCTTCTACGAGATGGGGTGCCTGCTGATCATGGGCCGGGTGACCTCCGGCCAAGGCGGCACGGTCATCATCGAGCAGGCCGGCACGGTCCTCCGGGACGAATTCCCCGAACTTCGCATCGACCTCGTGGTACCTGCCGAGAAAGATAAGCGCCACGGTCAGGCCATCGCGGCCGCCTCCCTCCCCTCCCTACGCCGATGATCGCGCTCAACCCTCTCGCCCGCCTCATGACGCCGGACGGCCAGACCGGACCCGAAGCCATCCGCCGCACGACGCACCTCGGCATCGGCGCCCACCAGGACGACCTGGAATTCATGGCGTTCCACGGCATCCTCGCCTGCTACGAACGCGCCGACCGTTGGTTCGGCGGAGTGACCATCACCGACGGACGCGGCAGCTCGCGTGCCGGACGGTTCAAGGATTGGTCCGACGACCAGATCGCCGCCGAGCGCATCCGCGAGCAGGAGGCGGCCGCCGTCATCGGCCAGTATTCCTTCGTAGCCCAGCTTGGCTTCGGCAGCGCCGCCGTGCGCGACGCCCAGCAGACGGCCGTCCGCGAAGACCTGCGCCGCATCCTCGAGGCCGCGCGCCCGGAAGTCGTCTATCTCCATAACCTCGCCGACAAGCATGACACCCATGTGGGGTGCGCGCTGCGCTCGCTCGAAGCCATCCGTCAGCTGCCCAAGGCTGACCGCCCGAAGCAGGTCTACGGCTGCGAGGTCTGGCGCGACCTCGACTGGCTGGTCGACGACGAGAAGACCCCGATGCCGGTCTCGGAACGTCCCGAGCTCGCCCGCGCCCTCAACGAGGTCTTCGCCACGCAGATCGCCGGAGGCAAGCGCTACGACCTGGCCGTCCTCGGACGCCGCACGGCCAACGCGACGTTCAGCAACGCCCACGCCAGCGACCAGGAATCCGCCATGCAGTGGGCGATGGACCTGACTCCGCTCGCCTTGGATGACAGCCTCGATCCGGTGGCCTACGCGACCGGCTTCATCGATCGCCTGAAAGCCGACGTGAGCGCACGCCTCCGCAAATCCCTCTGACATGAAACCGACCCTCCTCGTCCTCGCCGCCGGCATGGGCAGCCGTTACGGCGGCCTCAAGCAGATCGATCCGATGGGCCCCTCCGGCGAGACCATCCTCGACTACTCCGTCTTCGACGCCCTGCGCGCCGGCTTCGGCAAGGTCGTCTTCATCATCCGTCCCGACTTCGAACAGGATTTCCGCGAGCGGATCGCCGCCAAGTTCGCGGGCCGGATCGACGTCGGCTTCGCCTTCCAGACCATCGACCAGCTTCCTGCCGGTTTCAGCGTGCCGGCCGGACGAGAGAAGCCGTGGGGTACGACGCACGCGATCCTTTGCGCCCGCGACGCGGTGAAGACGCCGTTCGCCGTCATCAACGCAGATGACTTCTACGGCCGTGATTCCTACGCGACGCTCGGCCGATACCTGGCCGGCCTGCCGGTCGGGTCGACGGCCTACGCGATGGTCGGGTTCACCCTGAAGAACACCCTCTCGGAACATGGCACGGTCGCCCGCGGCGTCTGCCAGACCGACGCCTCCGGCAAGCTGACCGACATCCAGGAGCTCACCAAGATCGCCAAGCTCCCCAAGGGCGCCGAACACCGCGGCGAAGACGGCACGGTCGTCGCGCTCACGGGCGAAGAGCCGGTCTCGATGAACATGTGGGGCTTCACCCCGGCGATCTTCCCGCAGCTGGAAGCGGATTTCCGCGCCTTCCTCTCCGCGAAGGGCTCCGAAATGAAGAGCGAGGCCTACATCCCGATGTCCGTCGGCAGCCTGATCCGTCAAGGCCAGGCGACCTGCCAGGTCCTGCGCTCCGATTCGACGTGGTTCGGCGTGACCTACCGGGAAGACAAACCGGTCGTCCAGGCCAGCATCGCGCAGCAAGTCTCCGGCGGCGCCTACCCTGCCTCCCTCTGGGCCTGAAGATGACCGTCGCCGGAACTGACGTCGCCGCCATCGCCCGCGAGTTCCAGCTCGGCGGAGAGGTGTCGGCCGTCACTCCGTACGGCAGCGGCCATATCAACGACACCTTCAAGGTGGACGTGCGTCCGGGCCAAGGCGCCCGCCGCTTCGTCCTTCAGCGCATCAACCACAACGTCTTCCGTCGGCCCGACGAACTCATGGCCAACGTGGAACGCGTCTGCGCCCACGCCTATGCCAAGCTGAAGCAAGCCGGCACGCCCGACGCCGAACGTCGCACGCTTCGGCTCATCCCGACCCGCTCGGACCGAGGCTGGCTGGTCGATGCCGCCGGCAACCGCTGGCGTTGTTACCACTTCATCGAAGGTGCGACGGGCCACGACGTCGTCCGCTCACCGGAGCAGGCCTTCGCCGCGGCCAAGTCCTTCGGCGCCTTCCAATCGCTGCTGGCCGACCTGCCCGGCGGTCGTCTGCACGAGACCATCCCGGATTTCCACCATACTCCTTCCCGCTTCGCGCGTTTCCAACAGGCCTTGGCCAAGGATAGCCACGACCGAGCCAAGGCTGCCCGGCCGGAAATCGACTTCGCCCGCGCCCGCGCCCATGAGGTCTCCGTCATCGTGGACGCCCTGCGCGACGGCACCCTCCCCGAACGCGTCACGCACAACGACACCAAGCTGAACAACGTCCTGCTCGACGACGTCACCCAGGAAGGCGTCTGCGTCATCGACCTCGACACGGTGATGCCCGGTTCGGCGCTCTATGATTTCGGCGACCTCGTCCGCACCTCGACTTCCCCGGCGGCCGAAGACGAGACCGACCTGTCCAAGGTCACGATGCAGTTCCCGATGTTCGAAGCCCTCGTGCAAGGCTACCTTTCCTCGGCCAGAGGCTTCCTGACGACCCGCGAAAAGGAACTCCTGCCCTTCGCCGGCAAGCTCATCACCTTCGAGATCGGCCTACGCTTCCTCACCGACTGGCTCGAAGGCGACACCTACTTCAAGATCAAGCGCCCGACGCATAACCTCGACCGCGCCCGCACGCAGTTCCGCCTGGCAGCGTCCATCGAAGCCCAGCTGCCCGCCATGCAGGCGCTCGTCGCACGCTCATGAGCAAGCGCGTCCTCATCACCGGCGGCGCCGGCTTCATCGGCTCGCACCTCGTCCGGCTTTTCGCCGGACAGGCCGAAGTCACCGTGCTCGACGACCTCCGCAGCGGTCATGAACGCAACCTGGAAGGCGTGGGATGCCGCTTCCTGCGCGGCTCCATCCTCGACACCTCCGCCTTGCGCGAGGCGATCGCGGGAGCCGAAGAAGTCTACCACCTGGCCGCGATGGTTTCCGTCCCGGAATCCGTGGCCAAGCCCGCCGAATGCGCCGCCCTTAACACCGAAGGCACGCGCCAGGTGCTCGCGGCCGCCCTGGCCACCGGCGCCCGCAAGGTCGTGCTCGCCTCCTCCGCCGCCATTTACGGGGACGATCCGACCGTGCCCAAGCTCGAGACCATGTCTCCCAAGCCGAAGTCGCCCTACGCCGAGACGAAGCTCGCCGGCGAAAGGCTGCTGGAGGAGTACCGCCGCGCACATGGGCTAGGCACGACGTCGCTTCGCTTCTTCAACGTGTTCGGACCCCGTCAGGACCCGCGCTCGGCTTATGCCGCCGCGGTCCCGATCTTCATCGCCAAAGCCCTTCGCGATGAGCCGATCGGCATCCATGGGGACGGCGGCCAGACCCGCGACTTCATCCACGTCACGGACATCGTGGGAGCGCTGGCCTATGCCGGCCGTACCGATGCCCTGGCCGGCACCTACAACGTCGGGTACGGCCGCCGCCAGACGATCCTCGCGCTGGCGGAGGAGATCGTGAAGCTGACGGGCTCCAGGTCCCGCATTGAGTTCCTTGCTCCGCGCGCCGGCGACGTACGCCACTCGCTCGCGTCGACGGAGCGTCTGCTCGCCGCCGGTTGGCAGCCGCGATCGTCCGTCAGCGCCGGGCTGGCCGAGACGGTCGCCTACTTCCGTTCGCTCAAGGCGTGACGACCAAGGTCGTCCGCAGGAGTTCCTCGCGGCCGTCGTTGAGGTTCAGCCAGACATCGTAGGTGCCGGGCGGCGGCAGCCGCAGACGGAAAGCCAACGTCGGATTGGGCGCATACTCGCCGCCTTCCAGCGTGGGATGCATGTGCGCATAGCCGGCCAGACGGCGGTCGGCGGAAAAGATGACGGCATGGCCGAGCGCGCCCATGATCGGGAGGAGTTTGAGCGGCTTGCCCTCCGGACCGGCGAGCTTGACGCGCAGGGTCGACGAGGTGCCGGCCTGAGTCGAGGAGGCTTCCATCGAGACGATGGCGTTGCGGGACGGCACCGCGAAGGCATTGAACGCGCCGGAGCCCTTGACCTCGGCCTGGGCGAGCATCACGCGCGAGGTGCGGACATCGGCGAAGTCGACGTAGGCCTCCAGGTCCGATGCGCGCAGCGCATCGGGCACTTCGAATCGCCAGAATCCGTCGCCACCGGGCACGGGATGGAGGTGCGCATAGGCCCGGACTCCGCCGACCTGACGGAGATGCAGGTGGACTTTCTGCGTGTGCGAAATCGCCACCTCGTGGGCGTAATAGGGATGCCCGTCCTCCTTGATGACCTGGAGTTCGCCTTTGGAGCCATCGGCGGAAAGCGTCACCTTGAGTTCGGCCGGGAAACGGAGGGCCTTGGGGGAATAGAAATTGGCCTCCTCATTGACGCCGCAGAACTCCACGCCGCCGACGATGACCGGCTCGTGGTCCGCGTGCAGGAACGCGCACTGGGTATCCGGCAACGCGCGCAGGCCGAAGAAAGCCGCCACTGCCGCGAGGCTGATGAGCAGGATCTGGCGACGGGAAGTCATCGGGCCTTCGTGCCGGCGGTACCGGAAAGTTTCAGGAGACGGGCGGCGACGTCATCGGCATCGAACGAAGCGCCTTCGCTGCGATAGGTGATGCGGCCTTCGGGGCTGATGACGATGAGCGCGGCGTTATGGACGATGGTGCCGTCGTCCCGCAGGGTCTGGATGCCATAGTGGCGCATCAGGTCCTTGATCTGGCCGGCGTCGCCGGTCAGGAAACGATGACGGTGATGGTCGATGCCATAACCGTCGGCGTACGCACGCAAGGTGCCCGGGGTGTCCGTCTCGGGGTCGAAGGTGATCGTGACGAGGCGTACCTCGGCGGCGGCGGGCATCTTGGCCAGCGCATCTCCGAGCTGCTTCATGCAGCTCGTGGAGGCCGGGCACATGCGGGCGACACGGCAGCTGGTGAAGACGAAGTTCAACGCCAGGGGGTGGCCGAGGAAGTCCTTCTTCCGGACCAGGCGTCCGTCCTGATCCCAGAGGAGCATGTTCGGCATCAGCTCGTTGGGCATGCGCGTGACCAGGCGACCCTTGTCGGCGGTCTCGCGGCGCAGGGTATCCGTGACCTCGGCGACCTGACGAAGCTCCTCGGGGTCGGCCGAGACGATGCCACGGGCATGCGTCTCGTCCCCTTCCTTCACGGCCTCGTAACGGATGATGCGACCGGTCCAACCGACCTTACGGTCGCCTTCGGAGAAACGACGCAGCCGGCTGGTCGTGCCGTCGGAGGCGACGACCTTCGCCAGGCCATCGGCGGAGACGGACGCGACACGCCCCGTCTCCGTGACGGCGGAAAGGCTGACGCAGGTGAGGATGAGCGCGAGGAAACGGAGCATGTTCAGAGATGTTCCTTGGAGGGCCCCAGCATGAGTTCGACCATCCCGTGGCGGACGCCGCGATGGGAAAGATGGAAGGCCTCGGCGCCGGTGAGGTCGGCGAGCACGCAAAGGGTGATGAGCGCGGCCGGCATGATGTCCGCGCGGTCCGCCGGGATGCCGGGCACCTTGCGGCGGGCTTCGAGGTCGAGGGCGCACATCTGGTCGCGCAGCTCCCGGATGCGCAGGATCGGCAGGCGTCCGCCGACGGGAGGTTCGCCGATGGCCTCCAGATGCAAGGCCACCGCGGCGAAGGCGCCACCCGCTCCGATGATGAGGTAATTCTCGGCCGCGCCGGCCGGGATGACCGGTTGCAGCGCGCCCAACAGGTGCGTCCGGATGGAAGCCCGGTCGAGCTCGTCCACCACGGCGGCGCCGCCCCGGAGATAGCCGTTGGTCATGCGCACCGAACCCAAAGGGAAGCTGCGGGCCAGCACGGTATGCTGACCACGCATGGCCGTGACCTCGAGGCTGCCGCCGCCGAGATCGAACGTCAGGATGTTGGCGTAAGCCTCGTAAGCCGGATCCGTGCGCACGCCGGCGCCGGCCAGACGCGCCTCGACCTCGCCCGAGACGATCGTCAGCGGCACGCCGGTCACGGCGCGGACCTTTTCCGCGAACTGCTGGCGGTTGGCGCATTCGCGGACCGCGCTCGTGCCGAGCACCGTGAAACGTGTCGCGCCCTTGGAACGGGCGAAGTCCAGCAACCGGGCGATGGCGGCCGCGGCGGCCTCCATGGCGTCAGAGGAAAGCGGGTCGGAAGGATGGCCGTCCTGCTGGAGGCGCACCGACTCCGTCAGGCGACCGAGCTCACGACGGTCGGCTCCGTCCACGACGGCGACCTTGATGGAATTCGACCCTACGTCGACGACGGCGATGGCGGACATGTTCAGAAGAGGAATTGACCCTTGAGTCCGCCGAACAAATGGGCGTCTTCCTGGGTTTCAAACTCCTTCGTGCGAATCGCGAGGAAATAGGTCGCCGCAAACGAACGCACCTGGAACGTGGCGCCGAGGGCGCACTGCAGGACGACGGGTCGACGGGTGACCCCGCGGGACTCCTTGAAGTTACCGCCGTCCGTGGCGTAATTACGGACGACCACCTCCGCCTGCGCGTCGGCGAAGGCCCAATAGGCATAATCGGAGCGACCTTCCTTCACCTGCAGGGAGTCGATGGGGTCATAGCCGTTGGAATGGCGGATATAGGAGTGTCCCCAGGAATGATCGAGATTGGAGCCGACGCGCAGCTGCGCGCCCAGGAGCGCTTCGGTACGCATCGTGCCGAGCTCGATCACCCCGCGGGCGATGAGGTCACGTCGGCCGCGGCCGCTGTCGTCCAGGTTGAAGCGACGGCGGAATTCTCCGTCGAGGTTCAGCAGCAGCTCATCCGGCAGCTGGGTGCCCCAGCCGGCGGACTGGGGAGTGCCGATGAGGTCATGGAACTTGTTCTGGATGGTCTCGCCGCCCGCCGAGGGACCGATGACGCCCAGCTTCGCTTCCAGAGAGAACATGCAATCCCGACGGCCCCCACGGTCGAGGACCTTGCCATAGCCCCAGCCGACGTACAGGGCGCCGGAATAAGGCATGTCGTCGAGCGACGGATTAGGGTTGGTCGTGTCGGAAGGCGTGTTGATCTCCTGCGTCAGCGAGAAGAACGTGTGATCGCCGCGATTGACCGCCACCTTCAGCCCTTGGGTGTAGTAGCGATCCTTGTTCTTCGCGGAGAACTTGTCGTTCTCTTCCGTCACCGAAACGACCCAGACGGACCTGGGCGCCGGCTCGAGCGGCGTTTCGGCGGCATGAGCGGACGCAGCCGCGAGGGCGAGGGCGATGAGACGGGAAGTCGGCATTTCTTAACCCACAGCAAACAGCGTCCGCCAAGGCTCGTCCACGCCTTTCTGACTTGTGAACGAAGCCACGCCCAAGTATCTGACTGTCAGGATGTCCCACGCGCCCACAGGCTCGCCTTTTGCCCGGACGGAAGTCCTGGCCGATGGCACCGCCTTGGTCACGGTCGGGGGCTCCTGGAACCTCGACCAAACCCTTCCATCGATCGTCATCAAGGGCGACCGGGCCAAGGTGGTCGCGGACGACCTCGTGGATTTCGACTCCGCCCTGCCCGCCTGGCTCTACGCGAACTTCAAGAACATCCGGCAGCTCGACCTCAGCGGATTGCCGGCCCGCCTGCAGTCGCTGGTGCAGATGGCCGAGAAAGCCTCGACCGAGAACGCCGGCCCGGAAGGTTACGGCTTCCTCGAGCAGTTCGGCAGCTGGGGCGTCGACAGCGGGCATTCGTGGGGACGCGCCTTCGAACATATCGGTCACACCTCCTGGGGCTTCCTGCGCATGCTTGTCGGTCGCGCCAAGGTCAACTGGGGCGACTTCACCCTGCAGCTGCAGACGGCCGGCGTCGACGCTTTGCCGATCGTCGCCCTGCTCGGCTTCCTCACCGGCCTCATCATGGCCTACGTCGGACTCATCCAGCTCCGCCAGGTCGGCGCCACGGTCTACGTCGCCAACCTCGTCTCGCTCGCGATGACGCGCGAGATGGGCGCGCTGATGACGGGGGTGATCGCCTGCGGACGGACCTCGACCGCCTTCGCGTCGCAGCTCGGCAGCATGAACGTCAGCCAGGAGACCGACGCCCTCCGCGCGCTCGGCATCAACCCGGTCGAATACCTGGCCTTGCCCCGCATCCTCGCCGTGACCCTGATGGTCCCGCTGCTCGCCGTGTTCGCGACGTTCATCGGCGTCTTCGGCGGCATGGTGGTCGCGTGCGCCGGCGACCTCAGCGTCGAGCAATACCTCACCCAGGCCGTGCGCGCCATCACCTTCAAGAGCTTCCTCGTCGGCTTCATCAAGTCCGTCGCCTTCGGCTTCATCGCCGCGTGGGCCGGCTGCTACCGCGGCGCCGTCGCCAAGCGCTCCGCCCTCGGCGTCGGCGAAGCCGCCACGTCCGCCGCCGTGCTCGGCATCACCTTCATCGTGATCTCCGACGCCTTGTTCGCGGTGATCTTCAACCTCTTCGGCATGTGAGCACGCCCGCCGACATCCTCACCTGCGCGGACCTGGCCATCGGCCATGGCGACGTCGTCATCATGGACCGCCTCAACCTCTCGCTGGCGCCCGGCAAGATCCTCGCGATCGTCGGCCCGAGCGGCTGCGGCAAGAGCACGCTCATGCGGGCCCTCGGCGGGCTCGACGCCCCGCTCGGCGGCAAGACCACGCTCATGGGCGTCGACCTCAACGCGTCCGAAGGCACGGCCCGGCAGGACATCCTCCGCCAGACCGGCTTCCTCTTCCAAGGCGCGGCGCTGTTCTCGTCCCTGACGCTCCGCGAGAACATCGAGATGCCCATGCGCGAATTCCTCCGGGCGCCGCGCAAGGAGATCCGCCAGCTCGCGGAGTACAAGCTGGCGCTGGTCGGCCTCGCCGACGCGATGGACAAGCTGCCCTCCGAGATCAGCGGCGGCATGGCCAAGCGAGCCGGCATCGCCCGCGCGATGGCCCTCGACCCCGCCGTCATCTTCCTCGACGAACCGAGCGCCGGCCTCGACCCGATGAGCTCCGGTCGCCTCGACGACCTGATCCTGCGCCTCCGCGAAGCCTTCGGCACGACCATCGTCCTGGTCAGCCACGAGATCCCCAGCATCCTCCGGACGGCCGACTTCTGCGTTTACCTCGACCCGGAGACGGGCACGATGAGCGCCTACGGACCGCCGAAGTCCTTCCTTCAGGCTGGCCAATCGCCGAAGGTGCACGCCTTCTTCACCCAAGCCCGTTTCGACTGACCATGCGCAGATCCGCCAACATGACACTGATCGGGGCCTTCGTGGCCGGCGGAATCCTGCTCATCATCGCCGCGGTGATCCTGCTCGGCGCCGGCTCGTTCACGGGCGCCAAGCCGACCGCCATCGCCTACTTCGAGGATTCGGTCAGCGGCCTCGACATCGGCGCGCCGGTCAAGTTCCGCGGGGTGACCATCGGCAAGGTCAGCCAGGTCCTGCTGCGCACCTCCGCCCAGGCCCCGTCCGACTACTCGGTGCCGGTCGTCATGGAATTCTCGCCCGACCTGCTCACGCGTCGCGGGATCGACCAGGCCTTGCTCCAGCAACAAGGCCTGCGACTCTCGATCGAGAAAGGCCTGCGCGCCAAGCTGCAGCAGCAGTCCGTCGTCACGGGCGTCCTCTACGTGGAACTGGATTACGTCCCGGACACCGCGTACAAGCTGCACGACCCCAAGGGCGAGATGCCCGAGATCCCGACCCTGCCCTCCAACCTCGGCGCCCTGACCAAGGCCGTCTCGCAGACGCTCGACCAGCTCAGCCGCATCGACTTCGTCTCGATCACGAAGAAGGTCGACTCGATCCTGACCCGCATCGACAAGGGCGCCTCCCAGATCGAGTTCGAAAAGATCAACGGCAACCTGGTGCAGGCCTCCGCGAACATCTCCAAGATCACCGGAGACCCCGCCATCACCCGCGCGGTCTCCGACTTCTCCGCCGCGATGCAAGGCATCGACACGCTGGTCAAACGCCTCAGCGGCAAGGTCGACCCGCTGACCGACGACATCAAGGCGATGGCCGTCGCCGGCCGAAAGGCGCTCGAACGCCTGAACGAGACCTCCGAAAACCTCCGTACGCTCACCAAGCCCGGCTCGCCGGCCCGTCGCGACCTTGACCAAGCCCTGGCCGACGTCTCCGAGGCCGCCCAGGCGATCCGCTCCCTCGCCGACTTCATCGAACGTAATCCCGAGACGATCATCCAAGGCCGCAGCAAGACGCCGTCCAAGGAAGCCAAGCCGAAGGAGGAACCGGCCGCCAAATGAAGAATTGCCTCTGGCTCACCGCGCTCTCCGTCCTGCTGAGCGGCTGCATCATCTTCGACAAGAAGAGCGAAGCGGTCACGTTCCATCAGTTCGCCTCGCCGGCGGAAGCTGCTCCGGCCGCCGCGACCGGCCCGCGCCTCTTCGTCCCTCGCGCCATCATCCCCTCCTCGCTGCGCCGCCCGAACATCGTCCTGCTCGACGATACCGGCTGGGTCCGCATCGAAGATGCCCATCGCTGGATCGCGCCCCTCGACCGCGCCATCCCCGAAGCGGTGGGCCGGCATCTCTCCGCCCGCGCCGGCCTTGCGACCACCACGCAGACGCCGGCGGAAGACCACCTCGTGCTGCTCCTCACCGTCGACAAGATGGAGGTCTTCGCTCCCGCCGGCGCCGGACGTTCCTTGTTCTCCCTGCCGGGCACCGCGGACAGCAAAGACACCGCCATCCTCCAGGTCACCGCTCGCCTCGAGAAATCGGACGGCACCTTGGTTTCCGTCCAGACCCTCACGCAGTCCCGTCCGCTCAAGGAGCGCGCGCCGACCGAGTTCGTCCAGGCCCAGTCGACGAACCTGGCGCAGCTCACCGCCGAACTCGCCCGCCGGCTTTCGGCGTCCGCTCCCTCTTCTTCTTCGAAATGACCACGCCTTCCACCCCTCGCCCCAACGGCTTCTCCGAAGCCACCGGCGAGATCTGTTACGACCTGCCGTCGGCCTACATCCCTCATCCGGCCACCGGCCTGCTCCACCTCCCGCGCTTCCTGGGCAAGATCCGCAAGCACCTGAAGGGCGAGCTGCCCAAGTCCTATCAGCGCAACTTCTGCAAGGGCTTCGACCGCTTCCTCTGCCTCCACCTCGGCGTCGACCCCGAGCAGGTGATCGCCTGCGTCCGTGAGACCGGCACCGAGGCCGAACTCGACGCCCGGCTCAAGGCCCTCTTCCCCGCCGACCTCCGCGTACACGTCTGGAACCGCGAACTGGTCCAGAAAGGCATGAGCGAGATGGGGCGCGAAGCCCTTGACGACGCCAAACGCAAGATGGGCGCCGAACAACGCACCGATGTGATCTCCTTCGCGGACATGATCGACTTCGACGAAGGACGCATTCTGTGAACACCAACGACCCCCACCCCAACCGCCTGGTCATCCGGGGCATCGCCGCGCTGCTCGCCTGCCTCAAGCACCACCCGAAGGCGTTGCGCGAGGTCGTCGCCACCGCCGCGTTCGCGCCGAACCTCGCCGAACACGACGCCGTCTTCGCCGAACTCGGCGTCAAGACCCGCATCGTCGGCCCCATCGAGCTCGCCCAGACGGCCGAAGGACCCTGCGACGACGTGTGCGCGCTCACGATGCGCCCCGACTTCGGCCTCGCCCGCATCTCGGACTTCGCCGAATGGCGCGAGACCAAGGAAAGCATCGTGATCGCCGACGGCGTGACGGACCCCGCCGACCTCGCCGCGATCGCCCGCTCGATGGCCGCCTTCGGCCTCAAGCGCCTGCTGCTCTCCGGCGGCACCGAGAAACTCTCCTTCCACCCCGAGGCTTGGCACCTCTCCCGCGGAGCGATGGAACAGCTGCGCCTCATGCGCGCCGCCGCCCTCGGCGGTCTCCTGAAGCTCGTCGAAGACCGCTGCTGCGTCGTGGCGCTCTCGCCCGAGATCGGCCGCAAGATCGACCTCGCCGTCCCCGTCCGCGTCCCGGCCCGCCACCTGGCCCTGCTCATCCCGGGCGGACGCCTCGACCCCGACATCCAGCCGCGCGTCGAGCATTGCTACCGCTTCCCGGGCCTCGTCGGCCAGCCCGCCCTTTCCCTGTCCGAGATCGCCCCTCTGGCCATCGCCTGGTTCGCCTCGACGCCCCAGCCGCGCGCCGACGGCTTCCTGTCCCGCAAAAGGGCTCGCCACGCCAAGGACAAGGGTTCCAATCCGACCAGCTAACTTCCATGTCGCAGCCTCCGCCCGGCAACGGCGAGAACGTCCTCTCGCTCCAGAACATCAGCCGCACCTTCTTCACGGCCCTGCAGCGCCAGCATGACATGCTCGCGTTCAGCATCGCCGGGCTGCACACGGCGGACCCGAAGGCCTACGAACATTTCTCCTCGGTGTCCCGCGTGATGCCCGTGCCGCAGGCCCACCTTCCTCCGGAGCAGATGCTCGCCTACGCCCGCGGCCTGATGATGCGCACGACCATCAACGACCTGCTGACGCTTTCCTCCGAGTGCATGACGCAGTGCCACCTGCTCTGCCTGTTCATCCGCGAGCAGGGCAAGAACCAGCGGCGCGATCCGCTGATCGAGAAGATCATCTCGGAGAAGCAGAACGCCTTCCAGAAGATGTCCCTGCAGGACCGCTTCACGGCCCTCGAGGAGAACTTCGGCATCGTCTGCGACCTCGAAGACGGGATCTTCAGCCTGGCAGCCGCCCTGCGCGTGCTCGTCCGCGGCGGCCTGGTGACCAACGACGACATCACGCCCGACGGCGCCCTGACGCTCGAGTTCAAGGCGATGAAGGACTTCGAAGTCCCCGCCGAACCCGCCCAGGAAGCCCCGGCCCAGCTCGAGGCGCCTCCCGGCGTCACGCGCCACGCGCTCAGCGACGACAACAAGCCCAGGATGGTCGCCCGCCTGACGGACACGACCCGCACCTTCAAGCCCGGCGAGATGCTCGACCTCACGGATTCCGAACTCCTCGGCCTCAACATCACCGTGGCGAAGTTCGTCGACGGCCTGCTCCGCTCGGTCGACCACTTCGGCCGCGCCCAGCTGGGCGAAGGCGCCTAAGCGATGAAGGAGCCCGCGGCCATTCCCCGGCGCGCCTGGCTCTGGGTCTTCGCGGCCTATCTGTTCCAAGCCATCCCCGCCGCCGTCCGCGACGAGGCGCTGCCGGTCGCGCTCAAGGACCTCGGCTACCCCGACGCCCGGAACACGCAGGCCGTGGCGGTCTTCGGACTGATCGTCGGCTGCAAGATCCTGCTCTCGCCCTTGGTCGGCGGCTTCAATCCGCGTCGTTTCATCGTCGCCTCCGAATTCGGCATAGCCGCCCTGCTCGGCCTGCTGGCGTATTTCCTCGGCGTCGACCAATCCGCGACGACCCCGATCATCGTCTGCCTCATCCTGCTGTCGCTCTTCGCCGCCGCCCACGATTTCGCCCTGGATGGCTATTTCGTCGCCGCCCTCGACGACCGGGATCGCGCCACGCATTCGGGCATCCTCAACGTCGCCACGAAAGTCGGGGCGGTGCTCGCCGGCCCCGGCCTCATCTGGCTGGTCGGACGCATCATGGACCACGGTCCGCAGACCGCCGACGCCTGGTCCTATGCCTTGGCCGCGGCCGGCATCCTCGCGCTGCTCACCCTCGGCGCCAACGCCTGGGGACTCGCCTCGGAACCGCCGGCCGTCGACAAGGCCGGCACGGTAAGGGATCGCTTCCGCGAGATGGCCGCCGGTCTTCGCGCCCTGCTGCTCGACCCGCGGCTGCTCGCGGTGCTCGGCCTGATCTTCTTCTACCGGGCCAGCGAGGTGCACATGGCCCGCATCATCCCCCTGTTCGCGAAGTCGGCCACGAACGGCGGCCTCGGCCTCAGCAACGAGACATACGCCATCCTCCGGATGATGTCCGCCGTCGGCGGTCTCGCGCTCGGCGGGGTCATCGGCTCGCAGGTCGTCGCGCGGCTCGGACTGGGACGATCGTTGCTGCCGCTCGGCGTGATGATGCACCTGCCCCTGGCGGCGTTCGCCTGGCTGGCCTACGACGGCTCGCACGACTTCTGGGTCATCGGCGCGGTCTTCGTCGTGGAATACGTCGCCTACGGCGCAGGCCTGTGCGCGCTGATCCTCGCGATGATGAAGCTGGCGGCCGGCCCCGGAGCCGCCGTCCGCTACGCCGCGCTCTCGACCTTCGCGCTCCTCGCGAACTACCTGCCCGGCTTCTGGGCAGGCCATCTGGCCGAACGGCTCGGCTACGCCCACTACTTCCTGTTCGCGCTCAGCCTGGCCATCCCGGGCATCCTTTCGGCCTGGTGGGCGAAGCGCTATTTCACCGAGGAGCCGTGATCACTCCTTCGGCAGGACGATGAGTTCCTGTTCGAACTTAGGATCGAGGTAACGGCGGGCGAAGGCCTGCACGGCGGCTTCGTCGGTCAGGCTCATGCGACGTTCCCACTCGGCGTCGAAATTGGCGCCGAGGCCGGCGACCTCGCGGACGAGGGCGCCCTGCATGCGGGCGCCGGCGGACTGACGGCCCTGACGGCGCGCGACGCGCATGCGGCGCTTGGCATCCTCGATCTCGTTGGGCGCGAACTTGCCCTTGCGGAGGCGATCGAGCTCGAGACGCATCTCCTTGACGACTTCCTGCGCCGAAGCCGGAGCGGTGCCGGCATAGAGGTAGAACATGCCCTGGTCGACGACCTCGACGCGGGTGGCGCCGACGAAGTAAGCCATGCCCTTCTCTTCGCGGACCCGTCGGAACAACCCGCTGGCCATGCCGCTGAGCAGCTCTTCGGTGACGTTGGCCGCGACGACCTCGTCCGGGGCGAAGCCGCAATGCGGGAAAGCGATGGCGACGACGGCCTGCTCGCCCTGGGCACGCTCCAGCAGCTTGGCGGCCGCGGCGGGCGCATGCTTGGGCAGACCCTGACGGGACAGCTTGAGCTTCGGCAGCGAACCGAAGCGGCGATTGACGAATTCCATCACCGCCGGGCGGTCGAACGCGCCGCTGATGCCGACGACGATGTTGTCGGCGACGACCAACGACTGGTGCAAGGCCGCCAGGTCCGCCGGCTGGACGCACGCCAAGGTCTCCGGGGTGCCGCAGGCGTCGACGGCGAGAGGATGCTCGCCGAAATACTGGCGTTGCAGGCGCAGGCGCGCCTTCTCGACGATGTCGTCCTCCGCCTCGCGGCAGGCGGTGATGATCGCCGCGCGCTCGAGGGCGAAGGTCTCCGGCAGGATCTTCGGTCCGAGGATGCCGTCCGCGATGAGTTCCGAGATCTGGGCGAAATCGGAGCTGAGCGCCTCGCCCCAGAGACCGCAGGAGACCTGCGAACCATGGTCGGCGAAAGTCGCCCCGATGCCGTCGACGAGCTGGGCCACCTCCTCCTTGGTGCGCTTGACGTTGTCACGGGCGAACATCGTGCCGAGCAGTCCCGTCGTCCCGCGCTTGTCGGCGGTCTCGTAGGCGACGCCGCCGGCGAGGAAGACGCCGACGCCGGCCTTCGGGATGGTGGCGTCATGCTGGAGGACGACCCGTACGCCGTTGTCCAAGGTGAAGGTCTCGAAGCGGTCCGGCGTGACCGTCGCCTTCGCCTCGGAGGCGTGGACTTCGGCCTTGCCGCCGCGCATCGTGCCGAAGGTGACGTTGTCCGGGCGCAGCCACTTGCGGGCTTCGCGGGTCAGGTCCTCGGCGCCCAGCTTGGCGAGATGCTCGACGCCGCGCTGCGGCCAGGAGATGTCATGGCCGATCGTGGCCGCATGCGCGACCCGGCTGGTCAGGCCGTGGATGTTCTTCTGGCCGTTGACCATGCCCACGACGGACTGTCGGCGGACTTTCTCGAACTGGGCCGCGGTGACGCCTTTCTGCAGGAGGTCGTCGACGACTTCGGCGATGGCCTGCTCGACGACCGGGGCTTCGGTGCCGGCCTCGCCCGTCCAGCTGCACCAGGCGAGCCCGAGGTCGCGGATGCCGAAACCGGAGGCGTCGATGCCATGCACCAGCTTGCGCTTCTCGCGGAGTTCGCTCCAGAGCAGCGAGCTGTTGCCCGCGCCCAGGACACCGAGGAAGAGGTCCGTCGGCAGACGGCCTTCGTCGAAGTAGCCGGGAATACGCCAGCAGGCGACGCCTTTGGAAGTATTGACGTCGCGACGGAGGTCGGCGCGACGGACGCCTCCCTGCGGAGGCTCCTGATGGCCGGCGATGTCGACCAGCGGACGACGGGCGAAACGGCCGAACCAGCGTTCGGCGGAGGCGAAGACCTCCTCGGGCGGCATGCTGCCGCCGAGCGCGAGCACGACGTTGGCCGGCACGTAGCGGCCGGCGTGGTAGGCGCGCAGGTCGTCGGGCGTGATCCGGACGAAGAGATCGCGGTGGCCGATGACCGGCTGGCGCAGCGGGTGCGAACGGACGGCCTCCTCCAGGACCGACTTGGCGAGCACCTGGTCGTGCTCGTCGTCGCACATGGCGATCTCGCGGAGGATGACCTCGCGCTCCATCTTGGCGTCGGCGTCGGTGATCAGCGGGTCGAAGACCATGTCGGCGATGGCTTCCATCGCGGTCTCGAAACCCTCCTGCGGCGCGTCGACGTAGTAGACCGTCCGGTCGAAGGTCGTGTAAGCGTTGGACGATCCGCCGCTGCGGTGGATGGCGTCCGTCAGTTCGCGGTTGGTGAAGCGGCCGGTACCCTTGAACACCATGTGCTCGAGGTAATGCGAGATGCCCGAACCTTCCCAGCGGCCTTCGTGGATGCTGCCGGTACGGACCCACGCCTGGACCGTGCAGAGGCCGATGCCGGGGCGATGGGAATAGATGACCTCGAGGCCGTTGGCGAGGACCCGACGCACGGGCAGCGGGCCGGCGATCTGGGCGAAACTCAGGCCTTCGAGGTAAGACATGGCTGGATGTATGCCTTGACCTCGGCTGGGCGCAAGCGCGACCCCAAGGTTCAAGCCAAGGCCAGGAGCGCCGCCAAGTCCAAGGGCTCGCTCGTCATCGCGAGCTGGCCGGCGCCATCCCGCGGCCATTCTTCCGCGGGGCGATCCCAGTAAAGCTCGATGCCGTTGCCGTCCGGATCGCGGAAATAGATCGCCAGGCTGACCCCATGGTCGGCCGCGCCCTCCAGCCGGACGCCGCAACCGACGGCCCGACGCGTGGCCTGGGCGAGCTCGGCCTGCGTCGGATAGAAGAACGCCACATGGTAAAGCCCGGTCGAGCCTGCGGCGGGCGGCTGGCCGCCTCGGCTCTCCCATGTGTTGAGCCCGATGTGGTGATGATACCCTTCGGCCGAAAGGAAGATCGCCTGGGAACCGTAACGCTGGGTCACCTCGAGCCCGATGACGTCGCGATAGAAGCTCGCGGCGCGTCCGAGGTCGGAAACCTTCAGGTGGACATGTCCGATGCGAAGTCGGACGGGACTGGCCGGCGCGCCCATGGGGCTAATCTGCAGGAATCGGCTTCCTTGGCAAACCCGGCCGGCCCGGACGCACTCTGACATTGAAACCAAGGGGGTGCCTAGGTATTCCCAACCCCTTCCCCCGCCCTCCGGCGGACGCTCCCGCCTCGCTCCCCTCTTCCGATGTACATTCCGCCCGAAATCCGCGCCAACCTCGACGAAGTCGAACGCCGTGCCGGCTACCTCTGGAAGTTCCTCGACGTCCCGGGCAAGCAGGCCGCCATCGCCAAGCTCGAGGAGCAGATGGGCGCCCAGAATTTCTGGGACAGCCAGAAGGCCGCCCAGAAGGTCATCTCGGAGTGCAACGGCTACAAGAACATCGTCGGTCCCCAGGTCGCCTTCCGCCGCCAGATCGACGACGCCAAGACCCTCGCCGAGCTGATCACCGAATCCCCCGACGGCACCGCCGACGCCGAGGTCGAGGAACTGCGCAAGCTCGCGACCGACCTGGTCGCCGCCGTCTCGGACCTCGAGATCGCCTCCTTCCTGTCCGGCCCCCACGACCGTTCCAACGCCATCGTCACCGTCAAGGCCGGCGCCGGCGGCACCGAATCCAACGACTGGGCCGACCTGCTCTACCGCATGTACACGCGCTGGGCCGAACGCCGCGGCTTCAAGATCGAGGTCGAGGACATCGCCGAAGGCGAAGGCGCCGGCATCAGCCAGGCCACCTTCCGCCTCGAAGGCCCCAACGCCTACGGCTACGTCAAGGCCGAGCGCGGCGTCCATCGCCTCGTCCGCATCTCCCCCTTCGACGCCAACGCCCGTCGCCACACCCCCTTCGCGTCCGTCGACGTGGTGGCGGAAATCGACGACGACATCGACGTCGAGGTCAACGAAGCCGACCTGCGCGTCGACGTCTACCGTTCGTCCGGCAAGGGCGGCCAGCACGTCAAC
>JACCDP010138780.1_pt1 | contig 23426 bp, 21 predicted proteins | sample 7445841 | NCBI WGS metagenome assembly JACCDP01 (sample SAMN15323441, study PRJNA562643) | freshwater metagenome | isolation source: river surface water | place: USA:Blue River Watershed | collected 2017-08-17
ACCCGAATGGTGGATTGCTGGATCAGGGCCCTCCGATCTACACGCGTGGTCCTACTCGCCTCTATGGTGGTGTAGACGTTTCGGGTGGTCTGACTGTCGCCACAGGTGCTCTCACAAGCCCAGAATTAGTCCTGAGCCCTGTCGTTACATTAACACAGAGCACCACAACGGCAAGAGATCTTGATTGTAGCATTGCTTCTTATTTCAACGTTGTTGTGAACGCAAATAACAATTTTCCACTAACAGCATCCAATGTAACCTCTGGACAGATTGTTGTTGTAGTTATCAACTCTACTGGTGCAGCTTTCACTCCTACCGTTACATTCACGACAAATATTCGTCCGAATAATGCTGATGTTGATATACTTGTTGAATCCGGACTTGCGGCAACAATTACATTTATTGGTTTGGGAACCACATTAGTGGAACTCTGCCGCATTACTGCGGTAACTGCTTCTTAAAACAATCAACTGTGGATTTACAAAATCCCATATTGATTTCTTAAACGAAAGTCGTAAACGGTAGAGACTTCGTTCCAGCAGAAGACAAGTTCTGCGGTTGCTGTAACGGCACAGGCATGTGGCTGATATCATCCAAATAGTAATAATAATGATCAACAGCAGACAAAATATGAGGACCTGACCAGTTCACGACATACTGATTGAGTTCATCAATCTGCTGTGACGTATTAAAGGGCAGATTTTTTGCATACTGATAATAAATCGCTCTCATGATGATCTTGAGTTCATCTACCGACTGATCATCAATTACATAGCCCTTTGGTTGAGACTTCTCAAAGACATATCGGCGGATTGCATTTTGAAGAGTTCGAATATTGTCCGGGCTAAAAAAGCCAGAACTTACCGGCGTGGTTTCCCAGTTGCCTCTGAGCATATCCGTCTCAAAGCCTTTTTCGGCTGTGGTCTGATATTTGTATCCGGGGAAGTCTTTGGGGGCCGGTCCACCGGCACTGGATCGGCTGGCAAGATTCACGCGTCCATTTTGTCCGGCATATGCCACCGGATTGGAAAGGGGGAGTTGAAAATCGGCCTGAGGCATTTCTTCTGTTCCCCGCCACTTTTTTTTCTTGGCAAGAAATATAGAACCAAATGTCCTCCATTCCTTCCTTCATCAAGCAGATCCCCACGGATTCCCGCAACTTCATCCCCGTGTCTTCCCTCCTCAACATCGTGTATGGTTTGAATGAGGCCACTGCCACCTTCACCATCGCCTCGTGGGCCCAGGGTAACGCCACTGCCAACCCCGTCGCCCCTTTCACTCCTTCCGTCTATGCCTCTTCCATCGCCTCTGCCGGTGCAGGTAAACTCCGCGACATGGGCAAGACCTACGTGTCCTCTGGCCGCGCCTTCCGCAAGGTTCAGTTGATCGTGCCTGGCACCCTCAACGGCGCCACCACTGGTGCTGGTGTCTCCACCTTCGGTGTGGCTGGTCAGTCTGAGACTGCTCAACCCACTTCTGACTACCTCACGGGCTACATTGAGCTCGGCTGGGAGGGCCAGAACCAGGGTGCCCCTGTTGCTCGCTCACCTTAAAGAGTGTGTTGTTGGTTCTTCAAACTCTTTTGTTTCAGCACTTAGAAAGTTCTGAAATGAAATACATTTTCACTTACATTTGTAGAATATGGATTATCCTTTCATTTTATACATCTTTGTAGCAGTTGCGACAATCTGGGGAGGTGCTGTTGCATTTATTCAATCTGAAAGATCGATTGGAGGATTTCTCTTTGTGATTGGAGCCATCTTAGTCTTTGTCTATTACGGCTTGCGCTGGTTTTCCGGAGTCAGTTTGAAGGCAACACAAGTGAACTATAAGACCTGGCCCCCGATTGTCAATATGTGCCCCGATTTTCTGACTATGCACAAGCGAACAATTGGTGGAAAAACAGAAAATGTTTGTGTGGATTTAACGGGTGTTAGCAATGGAGGAATGCAAAAACTCACAGATCCTAACAATGTGATGAATGATAATTTTGTATTCCGACTCTATGAAAATCTGCAAGGATCTACTCGTATCCGTAGACTCTGCAGAGAATGTCGTGACAAGAGAGTGACATGGGAAGGAGTCTTTGATGGTGCTAACTGTGTTGCAGATAAGGTGCCAAATCCTGCGGGAGGCAGTGATTCGGAGAAGAAATGCGACGAATAAAAATTGAGTAGTTCAATTTGGTAGAAACATAGTAGCGCAAAGAATGTCCTCCGATTTCAAATCCACTAGTCTCAATGAGTTATTCAAGATACTTCTCTCTGTGATTCTTGTCTATTCTGCACATTATGGAACAGCCAAGATTTATGATAATGTTTGTGTTCCCGATGGAATCCAAGGATACCTTCAAGGTCTCATTACGACTTCCAGTCCTTGGTGTAAAATGGCTCTAGATATTATGAAAACCACAGAAAATCATTATAGTTCTGTGATTCTTGTAGGAGTATCCAGATTGCTTCTCTCAGGAGTGGGTATATAGAATCTAAACACTCCCATGTATTAAGGTGTAATGTGGTCTCCCACGCATATAGACAAGACAATCTGTCTTCATCCCACGGCTGAACAGCAGATTGAAAGTTGGTTGCAGAAAAAACAACACCCTGCAGTTCTTTTATATGGAGAACCAGGTGTTGGAAAGACAACATTGGCTCATCGTTGTCTCCGAAAGAAGTCATTAAAAATCATTGAGTTTAATGCTTCCCATACACGATCAGGCACTTCCTTTCGCAAACTCATTCTCCCTTTGTTGAAAGAAGGTGGGATTGTAAATATGCTAGAAACAGGAAAGAAGGGTGGAATCGGTATTATTTTAGATGAGATTGATGGGTTAAGTCAAGGAGAAAAAGGTGGATTGAAAGAACTGTTAGATTTTTTGCGGAGTTGGAATGTCTCTCAAGAATCCACTCCATTGATTTTGATTAGCAATACACTGGATTCAAGAAATCTAGTGCAAATCTCCAAACTTTGTCTGACCATTGCTATTACAGAAGCCAACCATAAACAAGTAGAGGAATGGCTTGGAAAGTCTCTTTCAGAAACATCCCTAAAACATGTGCAAGGAGATTTACGATTGTTACAACGCCAAGTGGCAGGCTTAGAAAAGCCTTATGAAATGAATGACGTTCCTGAAGGAATTCTACCTATTGCGTGGTGGACATTGTATAATGAATGGGATCCCTTTTTGGATCTTGATATAGAAAGTCATGAAGCAAATCTGGCAGGATTGGTGATGATTGAAAATCTCAATGATCGTATTTTGTCCACTAAGGGAAATACAGCAGATGGATGGAAACTTTACAGGACATTGTTTGATGCTTACAGCAAATCAGATCGTGCAGATTTTTGGGCATTTTTTCATCAATGCTGGAATCTACTTCCCCTTTCACAAGATTTGAAACTCAAAATCCCAAGTTTGTGGCTAGCTGATAAATGCAAACTTCCGAACAAAGCCAAGACACCTAAACCTGATGATTTGCGATATACTCCTGTCTTAACAAAACAATCAGCCATTTTTAATTCATGGAAGTTTATGTGTGAGATGGCTGACCGTGATGGAGTTCCTGTGCATATGATTCCACCCATGTGTCATCTTGAAGCAAAGAAACCTGAACAAAAAACAGATAAACAGAGACGTCTTCGGAACATTGCTCTTCAGACTTTGTTAGAGAAGGACACTTAATCTTTTTTGCAATCATAAATACCTAACTGAATGGCCGACCATCGTTTTAAATCCATCATAGGCACAAGATCACGTGCTTGATTTTTATAGACTTGATCTAGGCACTGCTTGTATTCACACTCTTTGAGTTTTTTTTGAGCCGCCTCTATTCCATGTTCCAGACTTTTGTAGTAGGGAAGTGGAATTTCCTTTTGAACAAGAGGCTTCAGCCTCTCCCTCTCTTCCATTAAAAGTTTCAGAATATTTTGTTCAAATTCGCACATTGGACTTGAACAAACTATTGTCGTAAGATTTTTCAATTTTAGGCTTGTGCATGCACATGTTGCAGTTCATCCGGATGTAGCAGACGAATCACTTCCAAAGGTTCTGAACGACCCAAACGATAGGCTCTTCCCAAAATCTGCTTCTCCTCTTCATGTGTCATTGCATGCAATAAAATAATATGTGTAGCGGCTGTAATATTTAAACCTGCTCCAGCCTCTATGGAGTTTAAGAGAAGAACTTTGGTATCTCCCTTTTGAAAACCCTTCAGTGTAGACGCAATCACATCTTTGTTTCCTCGCACCTGCTTCACAGCCACACGCATCTGCTCAATCTCTTGAGAAATCTGCAAGAAAGGATTATCATACCGACTAAACACTAAAAACTTTCCATTCGGTGTTGACTTAATTAGTTCTAATAGTTGATCTGTCTTCTTCAAGAGTTCAGGTGGCGCATTGGGATCTACAATCTCATTTTTCACCTCCTGTGTGCACGTGGATAGGTTCCGCAACCCCGAGGCTGAAATCTGCGCTCTGCAAAGAGGGCAAGACGTTTGTCTTGTCAGGGAAGTCAAAATACATCCTGCACAGAAAATGCGAGAACAACAAGGTGTCAAGGTAGGATTTTGAGGTTCATCAAAACAAATGGGACACATCTCCTCTTTGTAGTTCTCAATCCGCTCCTTCAACTGCTTAATCTGTTCCTCTAAAGAGGCAATCTTCTCCTTCAAACTTTTGAGTGCTGTCTCCTTCGCTTGGGGTGTAGAATACTCCAAACTTGATTTAAAATCATACGTTTTCTTCAAGCGATCCAGTTCCTTGTAGCGATTTTCTGTCACTGCTTTTACCAAGGACATAGAATCTTCCGATTTCACACCCAAATGCTGAAGAGCCCCTTGCACATCTCCTGCATGCAATAAACTGCGAACTTCTGAGGGAATCGCATTTGCAACCACACGCTGTAGAACAGAGGCTCTGCACTGAATGTTGCGAATATGAATAGGTGGCAATGTAATAGATTCCTTCACAAACTCCTCGCGACAACGAAGCACTAAACGCCCTCGTAGAGGATTGGATGAACGCAAAAAACAAGAAAGAAAGGAGGCAGACACTACATAATACCGCGCATACACATAGGTTGATGTTTGACTTTGCTGGAAGTTGGCTCTCAGAAAAGACTTTGTCTCTCTATCCATCTCCTGGTTGCTCATATAGCCATCCAAAAGAGGTTGAGAAATATAGTGACAAATATTTGGAAATAAGAGATTTGTCCAACTTGCAGAGATCAGCCATGTAAATCGCGTATCAAACATACGACGAGTAGAGGGAAGATGAAGAGTATCGGCTTCATCTAGGAACACACGCTTCCATAAAAACCGATTCATATGAGCATAGTCCATAAGAGGGCCATACAAGGTATTGCTTACAAGAACCACATCTGCTTCTTTGATTTTCTTGGCAATCTCATTGGGATTTTTCTCTTCTAGCGTCTTTTTGGTTTGCACACCAAAGAAGTTCAAGGTTGTTTGTTCTTTTATATAGGTCTGCCACTGACGATACAATGTGTGTGGAACAACAATCAACGATCCAACCTCTGATAAATCTTGTCCATAGAGATTTTCATGCAGACTATAAATCTGGGGAGTGCTATTGGTATCCAATAGAGGGATACTGTCAAGTTTGGGTAGACGCTTGAGTCTAGCAATATGACCTAAGACCATCAAACTCTTTCCTACCCCTACACCATCCCCAAGAAAAGAAAACCGACTATAGAGACGGCTTCCACTAATATCCATTCCTCTAGACAATCCTGTTTCTCTTTGCTCCATCTCGTAGAGAATCGCCTGTTGATGAGGGCGAAGCGCAACTTTGATCTCTGGAGGTTGATCCACTAGTTTAGAGCCAGACTGAAGAGAACAGCGATACGCATCATTTAAAACACGAATGGCCTTTGCTGTCGGTTCATATCCTGCCATGTATCTTCTACACAAGGTCGCTGTGAAATGTTTAGACTGCTAGGCTGTTGAAAAAAAATCTCGCAAAGCCTTTTCTTTCATGAAGTTTTTGAGTTTCATATCTGTTTTCTTGATAAATGGATTTTCCTGTTCGCGCATTTTCTTCTTATCAAAGGTATTCTCTGAATGCGACATGACAAGCATGACCTTGAAAGGATCCAGTTGAATCATCGGGTGCTTATAATCCTCCAAAAAAGAACGTTCCTCTGAATGTGTGACAGTCTCATCATAAGTATGTGTATCTGCATAAGACTTCCGCCAAGCCATGGTGCCATTGGTAGCATGATTGGGATTATAAGGACCCAGACGGTAGATCTTTTGAATATCTGAATAATACATATAGATTTCGGATGATCCTGCAAGTTCTACCTTTGGATTGTTCTTAAAAGCAGTGACAGCAGCAGTTACACGACAAGGAGGATAATAATCATCATCATCCATCGCCACAATAATAGATCCCTTCGCCTCCTTATTCAATCTGTTTCGCTTGGCTCCAATCAACAGTTTTTCTTCCAAAGGAATGTAGCGGAGATTAGGAATCGTCTTGGCAGCCTCCTCAAACAAATCTTTTACCTTGTCCTGCCCATCATCCAAAATAATCCATTCCATACGATCCTTGCGATAATCTTGGTGTTTGTAACATGCAATCAAAGATGGAATAAACTTTCGCCGATTGTATGTGGGTGTAATTACAGAAACAAACGGAAAGTTTTTGTCCAGATTTGTCGTCATCCTCTATGAAAAAGTGTGGGGAATGTTTAGACTGGTGGCTTTTATTCTTGAAGAGTCCAATATTGATGTTTTAGACCTGCAGAGTCCACTCGTGCCAGATCACCCTTCTTGACTGTGCGATTGTATTGCACATTTCCCATAACTTCAATCTCTCGATAGAGTGACCAGAAGGGTTCTAGGATATGACCCTTTTCAAGATGAGGAAGAGGATCACCATTTGTCACCTCCAGGATGGAGCCCTTACAGACATCACAGGCTCCAATAATATAAGGGTGCTGACATGTCTTTGCATCTCGCACGACATACACATTTGGAACGAGTCCTGCCTTCACTTCAGACTTGATGCGAACCAGGCAACCCCAGTATTCACCAGGGATATATGCTACACAGTTTACAGGAAGTTCGGCCACTACCTTTGACCAGCGCTCAACAACTTCCCCGTTCTCCTGGAAGCGACGAACAGCATTGTAATCGTGTGCCCAGGGAAGATGAAGTTTGTTGTTTCGGAGAAGAAGAACACCATTGGGGCACTTCTTCCACGGGTTTTGACGGATATAGGCCACAGATTGGATATCTGTGGGTGTTTCACTTGGAGCATAGCGATTCATTTGGTTGCAGTAAATCCAACGGGTATAGAAAAAATTCAATTTTTCCCATTTGAAATTTCCATTCTCTCTATTCCCTGTAAAATAGAGTTTGTACCTCTTTTTGCCGCAGATCCCACATTCATAACCAATCCTTGAAGACCACTTACAAGAGAACCAAGATTGTTTGCTAACTTTTGAGCAGGCGGTTTGTATTCTTTGCCTACAAGATTTGCTGCTTCTGTCATGAACTTCGTTTTTGCATCAATCGCTGCTTGATCTTCTTTGTAGGTAAATGGGTAAAAGAAAAATCGTCCTAGAGAGGTGTCGGCTTCTTCCGTATAGAGGGGTAACAGTTTGTAAATATGAGGCGCGGAGCCAAAGAACCATCTATACAAATAATAAATCAGCATGAAAGGGAATCCGAGGCCACCATAGAGAAAATAGAGAATCCTGTATTGATTATCTCTACCGATTGCATCATTGGCTGTCAACATACCTGATACTAAAAACAACATGGCAATAAACAAAGATCCAATCACTTTTACAGCAGTGGAATATGTCTCCTTGATCAATCGTTTGAGTTGAAATGTATTCTTCTCCGCTTCTTCCTCTTTCTTGACAGTAACCTGTTTTTCTGCCACTTTTTTCTCCACTTTAACAGCCGATTCGGTATTTGTCACAGCAGGAACAGATTCACCCGTTCCCTGTAAAAGTTCCTGTGATTTCACCTGAACTTCCTGTTGTTTGTTAGAAATCTGTTCACTAGTGGCTGTTGCTGATGTTTTTAACCAAGTAGCCAAACTGTCAGCAAATGCATCCAGTTCTTTCTTCTTATCCTCTGAAATCTGCTTCTTCAGGAAAGCATCACTCGCAACTGTTTTGTAAAAAGCAGGAAGAACAGTTAGCCCCAACAAAACAATATTTGCTTTGCCAATATCTTGAAACTTTTCACTTGTGGAAGTTGCTTGATCTGTAATCGTCTGAACATCAGCATCAGGATTGGCTGTCAACCATTTAAATCCATCGTCTGTTAACTTATCGACATTCTTGATAAAATATTCTGTAGCCTGTTTATTTTGCACCATTTGCGTCTTTGTATCACGAAGTTTGAACAGGCCCTCTCTGTATGTTTGTTTGGCTTCCGAGGCTTTCTTTCTCTCTTCCGCCAACGCCTTCTCCGCCTCAGGATTGTAAGTCGCCGAGTTAATCCCTCTTTCTAACGCTTTTGTCAATGACATCTCTACTGCTACGAAGAAACAAAGTCGGGAAGAGTCTTACAACGCATACTTGAGGCCACCCATACCACCTTCCACCACGAACCAGTTGAGATTCTCCACATATATTACAAGATCATAAACATAGTTTGTATTCACAGGCAAAGGGAATAAATCCAGTTCTACTTGGAAGTTCTTAATACGAGACGCATTGATAGACCCAGCGGGCTGTGTCGTGGGACTGTGAAGAGCAAAGTTGTAGATAGGGATACCCAGAGCCCCTCTTCCTGTCAATGTTTTCCATTGTGTGATTTTGGTAAAATAATCCACAGGTTTTTCTTCCTGGATTTCATTGCCATCGGCTAAGACACGCAGACCACGAATGATTCCACTCTGACCCGCAGGCACAAGAATACCACTGGAGTTGGCTTTAGTATTCAGAGGCGTCAGATTTGGAGTCGGAAGAAAGGGTGGTTGGGGAAAGTTCCACCAGTTGGAAAAGTTGATGGTTTGATTTCTATATTGAAGAGAATCACTTCTTCGCTGAATGAAAAACATACGTGTAATGGGATTGTGTGTGTAGAGATCCAAGATTTGTCTGTTAAACAATCCTGGGAAAGGATAGGGTGTCATTTGTGTTAGAAGATAACTGAGAGGTTGTGTTGCAAAGACTTTTCGTTCTTCATCAGGCAAATAGACATAGGTTGTTTGAATGCGTGGATTTAAGAACCAACCATTCAAAGCAGGCACTGTGGCACCTACATCTGTTGCAAAGTATCTCCATTCCGCTGTAGTATCATTGCTTGGCACATATTCAGGCTGATTCAGTTGGAGTTCCGCCTGTGTAGAAGCCAACTTATAAAGAGGATTCACACGACTTCCTGAAACATCCAAAATTGTGTAGAGATTTTCAATACTATTCAATGTGAGTTGCACTTCACAGTCATGATACTGGAGACCAACAAGAGGAAGTGCAAGAGAGGAAGCATCAGAAAACCAGAATCCAAGAGGCACATGAATATCTTGTCCAAAGATGGAAGGTCTGTTTGCTTGAGATCCAAGGGGTGTTGTATTATCATAGAAAACATCAGGATATCCCGTTTGATTCGTTCCACCTGCATAGATTCCTTCTGCAGGAGAATACAGTTCAGGGACATCTCCCACAAGAATGCGGAACTTTTCAAAATCAGCATTTGTCAGATCCACTGATGCACGGGCTAACAAATAGGTTCCATCCACTTCTTGGATTTTTTGGCCACCCACAAAAAAGGATGCATTCTGAATAATGGCACATCCAAGATAGCGAACCCATTGATATTGCCACTGGCTCGTTCTCTCCGTTGGAACTGTCACATGTTTGCTGTAAATATCTGGAATGCGGAAGGTAAAATAGATATCACTCATTAAATCTCCAACGCGCTGTATTTTGGCTCGGAGTTTGATGGGCTGTGAAAAAAACAGTTCATTGGGACCTTCCAGCGCTGTTGTCACAGATTCTACAGCAAAGTGGCTGTATTTTCTGAATGTTTTATACCAGTATGTCATATCAGGATTTCCTGAAAGCAATACATTTTGTGAGCCGTAGGCAACAAGTGCTATCAAACCTCCTCCAGTCATTCTAATCTATTAGATTAGAATGCTTTTGCTTTAAAATGCCTATTTTAAAGCATCATGGACTCTTCTATTGGGAAGCAATAGAATGCTTAGGCCTTTTCTACAAGCACAAAACCAATATAGATCATTTTGTTCTGTTCTACAAAACAAAAATATCTAGGATTTGCAACTTTCTAGTTTAGTTTTGCTGTTGATAACTGGTTGTCCAGTAGGTGTCCGTTAGGTAGGGAGGAACATCCTGTGTCTTGCTGCGATTCTGTCTGCTCACACCTTTGCTCATCAATCCTTGAATCTCTGTGAAAGAGGCTGCATAAGGCAAATAGATCAAGTTGCTCAAGTTTCCTCGGAAAGCACCTTCCACACGAATATTTTCCTTCAATGATGCATAAATCGGCTCCTTGCGGAAGATGAACTTGAGGGGACTAAAGAGAATCAGATTCTGGAAGTTCTGATACGGGAGAGTTCCCTCAAAGGACATCTTCTTTCTCAAGTTTCCATTAATGTAGACCTCCAAACTATTCTTGCGGCACAGAACTACAACATGGAACCACTTGCGCACAGGAATATTTTCAATATCCAAATATGTATAAGGGTTCTTGTAAGTATTCATCACAACACGCAGAGTGTTGTTGTTGCCTCTCAAAAAGACGCCAGGTCCCATCAAAGGGAAGGGTGTGGAATATCCCTTGTGGAAGACATGGAGTAATACATCTTCGCCTGTAAACGTGGAAGGATTTACATACAAGTAGAAACTGTAAGTGAACTCAATCCCTGTCCGTTCATTGTCGGACACTGGGATTGTCTTTGCTTTCGGATCAAAGGGATTCTGGATGATTGTAATCTGCTCATCTTCTGCCGTAACTGTCTCTGGAACAAGTTCTACCAATCTTCCACCGATTGTCATGAAAGACAAGAAGACATATTCAACCGTCATGAACACAAAAAACAAGACTGTAGTTACGACGAGAACAAGAACCACTTGTTGGAAAAATCCTTTTCCAAGAAGAAAATCTGTTACACCTGAACCGGTTGTGTCCGACATCTATGATTTCAGGGGTTTTTTAGAAGGTCAAAGTCTGCGTTTCATATTTCACAGCAGCAGTGGGGACCTTGTAAGTTACTTCACCTTCCAGACCAAAAATAGACTTCAACCAACCCAAGAATCCTGTTGCTGCCGTATCGGAAGGTCCTGCCATATAGATTCTATAGGCTTGATCGGGATTGATGGCATATTGATAGCAAACAACATCACTCAAAAATCCGTCAAATCCATCAAAGTCCAATAACTTCATCTGGTAGCCCTTGGGATCTACCTTGAAAGGACCGGGTAGAACACAAGAACGTGCCAACTTTCCATCCATATACAAATCGCAGGTGCGTCCATTGAGAACAACAGCGAAACAAACCCAACGCTGGAGATCTACTTCAGGGAGATCGCAGAGTTCCATATCTTGCTCCAGTAAACCGGAAGGGACTTGGGTTGTCTTGAAAAGATTGCTGACTTCCGTAGTTGTCAAGGATGTTCTTCCAGAAAGGGAAGAGCCTCCTGCCGTATTCACACGCACCATCAACTTATTCTTATGAGCACCTAAGCCCACAACAAGACTAGAATAATCCACACCTCTTATTTCCAAAACATGTTTGTTCAAGCCAGCCTGATCCTTAAATCCAGTGACATACACCCAGAAGGTAACAGTATATTCACCTCCTTCATAGATGGGAGGGATAGAATACAATGCAGGCTTTGTCTTCGTATTCCCTGCAATCGCTGTTGTGATAACACTCTGGCTTGCTAATCCTTGGACACCATACACATATTGATACAAATAGTAGAGAGCGACTGCTCCAAGAATGACTATCACAATGCCTCCAACTGACCGTGCGGCCGGAAATGAGTTCAACGTAGAGTCCATAGCTTTCTGATGAAACAGAGGTTTTTTTAGGCATACAATGTATTCCAGTCCATCAGGGGATTAGAAGGACGAATACTTGGGCCTTTCAAACAAGCACCCCCTTCACAAATCGGCACATAATCCAATAGATTCACATCTTTTTTTGTAATATAAGGTTGACCATTTGTATCGGCTAAACGAGCATAATTATAGGCAACATCCGAAGCACTGAACTTGTTAGGCACAACAGTAATATCAACAATCGATCCTTGGAGTTTGGGATCCCCTGCTATCACAGGTCCAATAGCACTATTAATGTCCAATACATGCTCAGATCTCTTGGAGGAAACCAAAGAAGCATTGTAATAGATATCATAGCGTCTTCCTTCACGAACAATGGTAATAAGAGTCCATTTTTGAATGGGCAGAGAAGGTAATGCAATGGTTTCTTCCACAACTTCAGTATCATTCGTGGAAGCCTTGTTTCTCAAAGTTCTGACAACCAGTTGCACAAGGGCTGCATTGCGTCGTGATGCATCAGGAGCATTCAAAAGTTCCAAACGAAGAACATTGGAAATATTCAAGAGATTCACATACCCAACATGTTTACAGGGACTACAGTCAGTGCCTACGCAAGCACAGATTCCAAATCGCCCTGAGTTGCAGTCAGGTTCACCGGGCTGGGGTGTAGATCCATCACTGCAGAGAGAGAGTTGTCCTGTGCGCTGGAAAAAAATGGGATAGACAAAGGCAGAAAACGTTCCTGTATTTCCGTTTGCTAGCATACTTTGTGATGCTTTTGTATCAGCAACTTGTTTGCCATCTTGTAAGTTGAAAGGACCTTTTACAGTCTTATCAACAGGGTTTGCCCAGGGTGTGAAGAACACAATGTACAACACAATCAAGACAAGTATAAATCCAATATACTCCCACATTCTATCTTTGCTTCATACTTTTCCTAACACGTGCCACCTGGAGGAGCAAGGGGGCCAAAGAGAGACACATCGGGAAGAGCAGGTCCTGCTGCTCTCACTTCTCTAGCATTAAGAGGTCTATCCCAATACTGGACATTCATGATTCTTGTGGAAGTTCTATACATATCCGGTGGACCAAAGAAATAACTGGGTGTGGATTTTAATGTATACCGGAACGTTTTTGTTCCATAGAGTTTGCCATTCATATAGACTTCTAAGACTTGGGGCAACAGAACAATCGTCAAACGGAAGGGCTGTCGTATAGGCACATTCAAAATCGTAGGTGTGGATTCTAAAGAAGCCGTTTCTTGATTGCTTGGATCTGCTAAGGTGATTCCTGATACAACAAGGTCATTGGTTTCCGCCAAAAGTCTTACAATCAAGTTTGACTCAGGATATTGTTTCATCAACGTAAGACTGTTGTCAGGCACGACAGGCCGTAGTCCTCTGTAAAAAAGCACACGATCAAACTTTCCTACTGCTCGTTCACTTTCTACGTAAATATCCATTTGAACCGTAAAGGAGTTTGGAAGAATCCGAAGGACATTTGCACTGATATCGGAAGCCACAGGACCGTTTGTCCACACAAGTTGTCCATCATTTGTATTTGCTAATGGTATCAACCCTTTATCACCAAAGGAAAAGGTAAAAATGGGTGTGATTGTGTAATGAACAACCAGAAGAATCAAAACAAGAACAAAGATGACTACGAGAGCAGGCCAAAGATACCCTGTGATCCCTTCCTCTCCTCCATATGAGATGTTCCGATACGAAGGACGAAATCCTGTTCTACTTCCCAATAATTTTGCTAACTCCTCGGCTCGTGACGCCATTCTATTAGTCTCCACGATTAATCCACCAAAGAATGCCGCCTACAGTGACAGTAGTGGCAACCCCAATCCCAACGCCTTTGATGATGGCTCGTAAATCAGCCTCCGCAAAATCATCAGGTTTTAGGACAGGTGAACGACCTGAGGCTCCTAAACGACGGTAAAACTCCAAACTTTCCATCTCTGTATACCGAGGCTTTCCTAGCGTAGCATTGACTTTGTTATGCACCGTCACAGTCCATTTGAATAAATCATCACGACGATCCAAAAACGGGGTGATAGGTAGTTCTTTTAGATACTGTGCATAATGATCACGACAAACAGGACAAGGGATTAAAAACTGTAAAGATTCATAAAACTCTTTGGCTGCCTTTTTATGCCCATAAGTAGGTTTTTGGGGATATCCAAGAGCCACAATGTGCATAGTATGCCAAAAAAAAGGTCCCCAAGAACTTGGAGGTAGGTGCATCTTTCTAGATCCCCCTTGGGTTTTTTGAGTCTAAAGTAACCGAAAGCAGTAAGAATAAACGGGATGTTTCATTTTCAAAAAAATATAAAACAGTGCTCCAACTGTGGAACACCAGGTCATTCGTATCGTGACTGCCAAAGCCCTGTCACAAGTTTTGGCGTTCTTCTCTTTCGTATCAACAGTGACTGGAATCAAGAGCAAGTTTTATCCAAAACACCTCAAAGTTTTACAGGATTTGAACCTGTCTCCAACGATATAGAAGTTTTGTTAATCCAGAGGCGAGATAGTCTAGGGTATGTAGATCTTTTACGAGGAAAATACTCTATTCATGATGTGGAATACATTAAAAAGCAGATACGTGGAATGACAGATGAAGAACGAGAAAAGATTGTTCATAAAGACTTTGATGATTTGTGGGCAGAGATGTGGGGATCGGAAAGCACAGATGTTCAATACAAGAAGGACAAAGAAAACTCCAAAAACAAACTGATGGCTCTGCGTGATGGGATTACTTTGGATATATCCGGCAACCGAGCCACGCTTGCCGATTTTGTCAACGAATGCTCTGTTCATTGGTCAACACCTGAATGGGGTTTTCCAAAAGGAAGAAGGGATGGAGGTGAAAGCGATATGGATTGCGCTCTCCGAGAAATGAAAGAAGAAACAGGACTGAGTTTGGATGATATTTGTATTATTCATAACTTAGAACCTCTCAATGAAACCTTTGTGGGTTCTAATCGCGTTCATTATTGTCACAAGTATTTTGTGATTTATGTTCCGGATGGAAATCAAGTGAAGTATGATCCAAAGAATCCGCATATGAAACGAGAGATTGGAAGTTTAGGATGGTTTTCTTTACAGAACGCATACAATCAAATCCGCTCAGAAAATACAGAAAAAAAAGAGATTATACAGCGACTCAGTTCTCTTCTGCGAAACTATTGCCCAATTCTTCATCCTTCTTAGAAATAGAATGTCGGCGATAGCGGTTGATCCTAGATCCCAGCTTTTAGAACGCTGGGATGTAGAAACAGATTTTAAGAAACGAAATGAACTTTTACAACAAATGACAGAGTTAGGTTTGTTTCCAGAGGAAGAGGAAACCAAGTTGGAGACAAAGTATGGACTTTATCCTGATTTGCCTGATCCGCAGTCCAAACTTTACAATCGTGATTTTCTAAAAAAACTTTTGAGAAAGCAAGAGTTTATAGAGGATCGGCAAGAGGGAATCAAAGATCGTTTAGAAAAGGATGATACAGTGCAGGACTTGTTTGAACTGTTAGAGAGTGATGCCAGCGCTTGTGGATCTTACACAAAAGAAAACAAATCGGAGGATACAGCCCCTGTCGTCACACCTTTTGAACTCAGTCCTACACAACGCTTTATTGGACGCTTCCTTTCTCCTCAGAGTCCTTATAACTCCGCTCTTCTTTTCCACGGCGTTGGTGTAGGAAAGACCTGCAGCGGTGTTACAGTGGCAGAAAACTTTCTTCAAATGTTTCCAAAGAAACAAGTCATTATTATTGCACCACCCACCATTCAAGCAGGATGGTTACGAGAAATCTTTAATATGAACAGGCTCGTGATTGGCAAAAAAGATCGTGAACCCAATACACACAATGGATGCACAGGAAACACCTATTTGCGACTTGCTGCAATGGAATATGAGAGGGATAGAGATGTTATTGAACGAAAAATAAAAGAGGTCATTAAACGCCGCTACAAGATTGTAGGATATTTACAGTTTTACAACTATGTGACCAAACTTGTGGATAGATTTGTGAATAAAGATATTCAAGATCAAACTCTCTACAAACAAAACCGATATATGTTTTTGAAAAAGAGATTTTCAGGTGGAATGATTATTGTGGATGAAGCCCATAATCTGCGAGATCTGAAAACAGATGTCGTGGAGGGACCAACGACTGCAAAGCCTTCTGCAAAGAAAAATAATGCTGAGATGCAAAAGTTGCTGGCAAACCTAGTTGCCTTAGACGCAGTGAGATCAGTAGCAGCACCCGCAAAAAAGGAAGAAGAGGAGGTAGAAGAGGAAGAAGAGGAGGTAGAAGAGGAAGAAGAGGAAGAGGAGGTAGAAGTGAATGCGGTTCCTATTGCTGCAGATTCTAAGAGACTTGAAACAATAGAGGAGTCAAACAATGAAAATAATAATAACAATAAAACTGCCAAATCAAATATTGGAGAAAATGATGAGTTTTTGAGGATTCTTGCTGAAGCAGAGGGAACGGTTCCAACTTTAGTCAATCAGGTGAATGGAACCCTACAGGCTTCAGCAAATCTTGTTGAAGAGGCAGAAGAGGCAGAAGAGGCAGAAGAGGCACAAGAGGCAGAAGAGGCAGAGGAGGAAGAGGAGGAAGAGGAAGAAGTCAACGCAAAGAGCATCCCTCTAAACAATGAAGCAACCTTACAGGCTTTGGCGAATCTTGTTGGAGAGGAGGAAGAGGAGGAAGAGGAAGAAGAGGAGGAAGAGGAAGAGGAAGAAGAGGATGATAATGCAACAAGTGTCCCAAATGAAACCTTACAGGCTTTAGCAAATCTTAATGGAGAGGCAGAGGAGGAAGAGGAAGAAGAGGTGAACGCAAAGAGCATCCCTCTAAACAATGAAGCAACCTTACAGGCTTTGGCAAATCTTGTTGCATTGGAAGAAAAGGATGAGGAGGAAGAAGAGGAAGAAGAGGAAGAGGAAGAGGAGGAAACTGCTGGTAATTTCTTGGGTGGAGGGAATGCCAACAACGATGAAGAGAATGAAGTAGAAGTGGAAGAGGTAGAGAATGAAGGAGAAACAGAAGTCTTTGCACCTGAAGAATCGGATGCTCCTCTTGCTGCTGCTGACAAAGCCGATATCATCAAAGGCAAAAAAATGACACCTCTTCTCCGTGATGTCCTTAGGGCAGCAGATGGTATGAAGTTTTTAATGCTGACTGCCACTCCTATGTATAACGAATATCGTGAAATTGTATCCCTGCTAAATCTTTTGCTATTGAATGACAAGCGTCTAATTCTTCGTGAATCTCAAATCTTTCAACAAGATGGAAACTTCACAGAAGGTGGAAAAGAACTGTTGGGACGCGTAGCCAGTTCCTATGTCAGTTTTATGCGTGGTGAAAATCCCTTGGCCTTTCCCATTCGTCTGAATCCTATTTTGGAGGAATCGCAAAAAGTCAAAGTCTGGCCGTCTAAACAACCAGATGGTGCTCCCATTCCAGATACAGAAAGACGTCAGGTGATCAATCTTCCCTATGTAGGTTGTTCAGTTCCTGGAGACAATGTGAAGGCATTCCAAGCGCTCTGTGCCCAGATCATTGACAAAGAAAAGTTGACAATCCCTAGCACTGATAAACTCATCATGGCGGGCAACTTTTTGTATCCTGGAGAGAATACCGCCATGGATCCAACTTCTTTGGAACAAAAAGTAGGAAAATCAGGATTCCGTAGAAGTTTTGAGTATCGTGAAAAAAGTTTTGTCCCCATCAATGATGATGGATCATGGATGGATGCTACAGAAATTAAACATGAAAATCAGGACTTTGACGCACAACTTCTCTACCATTCACCCAAAGCCAAATATGTCGTGGATAGAACAAGAACAACAAAAGGTGTGTGTTTTTGTTACAGCCGATTTGTAGAATCAGGAGCACTTACATTGGCGTTGATATTAGAGGCCAATGGATACACCTGTGCAAGTCGCAAAAAGCCTCTTTTGAGTTTGGATACAAAAATAAACGATCTGGGTCGCCAATGTGCTCTCTGTCCTATGAGAGAAACAGGCCATAAAGAACACAACTTTGAACCCAAGGGATTTGTTCCAGCCAAATATGTCTTGCTCACAGGTGAAAAGGATTATTCACCCAATAATAAACAGGCGATTGAGTTGGCGACTCACCCTGATAATTTTGATGGAAAGATGGTGAAGATTATTTTGGGTTCTACAATTGCCTCAGAAGGTATTGACTTGAAATATATTCGTGAACTTTTTGTCTTTGACAGTTGGTATCACTTGAGCAAGTTGGAGCAAGTTATCGGTCGTGGTATTCGTTATAAGAGTCATTGCGCTCTTCCTCCTTTACAGCGCAACTGCACAATTAATCTTTTAGTGCTCACTTATCCTGAGTCGGATAACTTGGAGACGATTGATATGTATCAATATAGAAATGGATTCTTGAAGGCTAGACAGGTGGGACAAGTCACGCGAGTTCTAAAAGAATATGCCCTAGACTGTAACTTGAACAAAGAACTCATTTTAATCCAAGGATTAGGTGGTATTCAACAGGAGGATGGTCAAGGAAATCTTCGTGAGAATATCAACGTAAATGATACTCCTTATACAAATATTTGTGATTGGTTAGAAACCTGTGAATATGTCTGTCATCCAAACTTGGACATGAATGCTTTAGAAAAGGATATTGACTACTCCACTTATGATGAATATGCAGCAAAATGGAGAGAACATGAAATCAAACAAATCTTGCGCAAAGTCTTTGAAGATCAACCATGGATGCGATTTGATGATATTCAAAACAAAGTTCTTGGAGCCATACCTACTGTCGCAAAGGCAGCCATTTTAGAAGAGATTGTTGGAAATCGTTCGTTCCGTATTCGTGTTGGAAATCAGGAAGGATATATTATTTACAAGAATGGATTCTATCTGTTCCAACCCGAAAGTCTGTGGGACACACATCTCCCTATTTCGTTGCGTATGTCCGATTTTCCTGTAAAAAGAGATATGTATGAACCGATCCCTATTGAACTTCCACCAACGCCTGTCACAAAGGTTGTCGCAAAACCCGCAAAGGCTGTTAACGTAGTTCCAAGAGCGGAAGGAACACCTGTAAAAGATGTTGAAGAGGAACAAGTGGAAGTGGAAGTAGAAGAGGAAGAAGAGGAAGTCACGCAATACAAAACCTTTTGGGACGAAATCGGAAAGTGGGCCACAACCATTAAAAATGGAACAGCAGGCAAAGACACTCCCAAAATCATTGATAGTCTCATTCAATCACGATATTTGGCTCTTGGAGATACTGCGATTCGGACAATTCACTATAGTTTTGAAATGGTAGGACATCTTTATAATGCTCTCAAATCCAATGAAACTCTACGAAAGCATATGGCAAACGTCTTATTAGAGTTTGTTTGGGATGAATATCTCACAACAAGTGAAATTCAAGCACTGAACAAACTTGATACACCAGAAGTGCAAATAGCGAGTGTAGAAAATCGTTTAACTGCAGGATCTAAATCTCTTTTCCGTTTTGTGGATCCCCGTGATGGCAAGATTGTGTATATGTGTGATGGAAAACCCTGTGATGTGTCTATCATTGAAATTGCTGAAAGAGATGATCCAATCTCTAAACTCAAAGCAGACAAGACAACCACAAGTCTTTTGTATGGGTTAAATGTTCCTATGAAAGGAAAAATAGTATTCAAATCCAATGATGCAGTGGATCAAAGTGCAAAGAAACCTACTGCAGGAAGACTTTGTTACACAGTGCCAAATACTGAAAGACATATTGACATGCTCAACACTCTTGGAACTGCAACATCAGGCATACCTGAGATCAACTCCGATCTTGGACTTGTGAAATCTAAGACTGCAGGTGTGAAAACTCCAGCACGTCTCTGCACACTTGCCGATCTTACTTTCCGACTGATAGACAGGGTGAATAGAGCAAGAGCAGAACCTGGAAAACGAGCCTTCTATAGACCGATCTCTGCTTTGAAAACCAAACATGAAGCAAAAGGAACCAAATAAAAGGAGTTGCTTTGGTAAACAGTTTTCACTTTCTTTAGAAACTGAAAAGGGTCCAAAAGAAGGGACTCCTTTGGTAAACACTTTTCACTTTCTAAAGAAAGTGAAAAGGGTCTAAGTAAAATTGATTTGTAGAAATCAGGAAATGGCAGCTATGCAATCTGTTGCTTTCTTTGAAGAAAAAGTTCCTCTGACACCGCGAGATTTTGCGGCGGACAAAGTGGAGATTGATGCCCTTCTGAAAGACAAACTTGTCAGCAAGTTGGAAGGGAAGTGCTCTCTTCACGGTTGGGTTCTGCCAAATACTGTAAAAATCCTCTCGCGTTCTATGGGATATGTAGAATCGGGCCGATTTACAGGGGATATTGTCTTCCATGTTCAAGTGGAAGGGTATGTTATCAATCCTCCTTCAGGTATTGAAGTGACAGGTCAAGTGATTCGGAAAAACAAGATGGGTATGTATGTGGACTTTCGCAATGCTATCCGCATCATCCTTCCTCGTGATCTTCATGTAGGGGATGAAGTGTATGAGTCAGTTCAGGTTGGACAATATGTAGAGTGTGTTATTCGGAAATCTAGATTCCAAGTCAATGATGAGTTTATTCTCAGTGTTGGAGATTTCTTGCGTGTTGCTGGGAAAAAGGATACTGTCAAAGTTCCTGGACCTATTCCTATTGTAGAAAAGGAGGAAGAAGAGGAAGAACATGAAGAGGAAGTGGTAGAAGAAACTGCTGCTGCTGCTGCTGCTGTCGCTGCTGCTCCTACTGCTACTGTTGTTGTTGAGCAAAGTGGAGGTGGAGAGACCATTGAGTTTAGTTCCAAGTCTTCATCGTATCCAGAGTTCAGCAACTTCTACAAATCCAAACTCTTATTGGACGGAAAAGAGTGGCCTACAGTGGAACATTATTTCCAAGCGCAAAAGTTTCAAAGCAACCCTGAATATCAGGAAACGATTCGTTCTGCCAAGGAACCGAACAAGGCCAAAATGTTGGGAAGCACAAGAGAGCATCCTATTCGCAATGACTGGGACACTTATCGCAATGATGTTATGAAGAAGGCATTGAATGCAAAGTTTACTCAGAATGTGAATCTCAAAGAAAAACTTCTGGCAACCAAGAACAGTCCCCTTGTAGAAGCCACAACGGATTCCTATTGGGGTCAAGGACGCAACAAGAAAGGTGCAAACAAACTTGGAACTATGTTGATGGAACTCCGTGAGACTCTGAGTGCGGGTAAATAAATACGAGTTGAATGATACTACCAAGAAGAAATGTCCAATCTTACGGACGAGGAGTATTTGGAACGCAAAAAGTGCTTGGAAGAGTTGAAAAAACTAGTGAAGTCTGAACAGGCTCAAATCTTTCGCATTCTGAAGAAATACAAAGTGGAGTTCACAGAGAATAGCAGTGGTATTTTGTTTGATTTAACAAAAGTCTCCAAAGAGGCTTTTGATGAAATCCAAACCTTTTTATCCTTTTGCCAAGACAATCGGAATGATTTTGAAGAAAGAGATCGCAAAATGGAGATCTCCCGTCTAAACCTGGGTGAACTATCTTCTTTAGGATAATGGCAGCATATTTTCCAAAAATCTATGACGTAGTGGGTGGTAATCCATTTCGTGATATAGAACTTCAAGTTTCCAAACATAACCAAGATATTCCAGAGTTTGAAACATGGGATATTTTTTTCCAAAAACCTCTGGAACCTCCCGGATCTCTTTCCCAGTTTCTCTTCCAGACGGATCCTCTGTATTCGGCTGCCTCCACCACACTTCGCAAACAGATTCTCATAGAAAAGACCTTTGAGATTCAAGAGCGTGTGGACAGAGAACTTGTAGGTCGCAAATGGTCTCGGAAGAAGATCCATGATGCCTTTGGAGAGCAGGTGAATGCTCCTTGTTATTCAGAACTTGTGGAACATGTTTTGTCTGAACTGTTTCAGTTCCAAAAGATTCTGATTCACCGCAAAACAAAGGCGATTTCTTTTTTTCCTTCCGATCTTCGTCTTTGGAAATCCGATTGTCCAATCTATGTCGGAGATGATGATGGATGCTGGTGCTATGAGAGTATAAGACCAAAAGATCTATTGACATGGATTACCGAAAAGGAAGAGGATAGTTGGAAGATTCAATGGCCTACGGCGGATGGAAAGATGGAAGAACTGAAGGCGGAAGTCCTCAAACGTAATCTCACTGCAAAGCGTCTACCGGGCAGTGATTCTAGCAAAGTCAAAAAAGAGGATTGGGCCAGAACACTTGGAAGATCTCAAGCAATTGAGATACTTGCGAGACTCCGATTGACGATCCAGTAAAATTGGATTGGGTTAAGGAGAAGTTCAGGTTCTCAAATAGGAACAAATGGAATTATACCGCTCAGAAGGCGAAAAGCTGGAAAATATGGTCAAAGGGTGGATTCCCCAGAGCAAACGTGAACTGGAAGCAACTTTTGGAGAGGGGGGCCAAGTGGATCAAACCGCTTTCCTCTCTGTTGTCCAGCGTCTGAAGTCACGGGGTTTCAAAGAAAACCCTCCTGTGGACTACATGACTATCACAGTGCAAGATGCAAAGAGCAACATCAATGTGCGCAGAGATACGTTGAAGAGCAACACGCGATTCACCATTACAGGGAAGGGCAATATTGAGGCATACTGCAATGAAGACTCACTCTCAGGTCTTCATTATGATGTAATGCTCAAAAGTCTTGTTGGAAATCCCGATGAAGACGATCTTGTATTGGAGGACTTTGAGATGAAATTCAAGGTGAGACGAGAGCAAGACGAGGAACGTAACAGTTCCCTTGTGGAAACGATCATCAATACATGGCCCACTCAGAAGAAGGCGTTCCGTCTCATCCGTCGTTGGACCTTTGAAGGAGATCACTGCACCTTTGATCTCTCTATGGTGCGAAGCAACAAGAAAAACAAATCAGGAGCCTATATCTTGAAGGAAACCTTTCTGGAAGAAGGGCACAACATTCTCAATGAGAAGCCTACTTATGAGATTGAGGTAGAACTCAAGCATCAAAAGGAGGATACAGAGGCTAATCCAGAAACTGTCAGAAAGTATACAAATGCCCTTGTCAAGGCTGTTGGAGAGGTTCTTCGTGGTCTTCAGAAGAATAACATTCTCATTCGCAAGTCACAGAAAGAGCGTGCTTTGAGTGGCTACCTTCATCTTCTAGAGGATGTCAAGGAGGTCAAAAGCAATGAACCAGGGGCAAGATTCCGTGGTGTCAAGCCAACAACACTGGAGATGAAGAACTTTATAGAAAAGAGAATCCCCAATGTTCCCAATATCCGTGATGGATACAATGTGACAGACAAGGCAGATGGTCTTCGTGTCCTGGGATATTGTAACAACGAAGGAGAACTTTTCCTCATTGACAAGGCCTTGAA
>JACCDP010396480.1_pt1 | contig 23423 bp, 5 predicted proteins | sample 7445841 | NCBI WGS metagenome assembly JACCDP01 (sample SAMN15323441, study PRJNA562643) | freshwater metagenome | isolation source: river surface water | place: USA:Blue River Watershed | collected 2017-08-17
TAAGATTGCCATAACCTTTATTGCATAAAAAATGATTTGAAAAAGGTTCGGCAAAAACTGCATTGGTTTGACCTGTTGCTATAGTTTTAGCAATGCCGTTATATGTGCCGTTGCTTATAGAAGCATTACAAATATTGGCATTGCAGTTGCCAATATCAATATTTGAAGCTGTGCAAACAATGGTGCCGTTGCATTTTGTGTTATCAAGAGTTGCTGTATATCCAGTATTGCAGTTTAAATTACCTAAAATTGAGCTACAACCAGAGCCAGTGTTGGTTGCAAACATGTTGAGCCCGTTTATTATGGTTGCATTGCAATTATTAGGAGAGCAAGTTGCAATGTTATAAGAAGTAGATAAGCCATCTGTTAAGCATTTTAAAGTATCAGAGCTACCAGCAATTAAACAAGCATTTATAGAGCTATCGTTGCACATTGTTTTGGTAGGAGTTGCAAAATTATAACCAGAATTACAATTGATATTGATGGTATCGCCAGTATTTTTTGGGTTGCTACCAGTTGCAGAGCCGTTAGTTACATTTATGTTGCAAGAGTTTTTGCCACATATACTAGAAGTTGTGGCGATTCCGCCATAAGAAGGGCAATTAATGGTTAGATTTCCTTTATAGCCAGAAACATTGCAAGCAACAGATTCGCCATGAGAAAAACTATTTTTTAAAATATTGCTATAGCCTAAATCTGTTTCGTTAAATGTAGAACAAACTTTATTGATATTCCATTTGGTTGCCAAATAATTAAACACATTATTTCTTTCTGCATCAGAAAGAGCAGTGTTATAAATAATTATTTCGGAAATATTTCCTTTAAAGAGATTGCTATTTGAATTATAAGAACCAATAAATAAGTTGCCTGCAATGTCGCTTATAGTATCGGTTGCATTTGTGTTGCGCGAAACTTCGATAGTATTTTGATGTGAAACAATGACATTGCTTTGTTTAGTGAATGATAAAATATTAGGGTTTGTGTTGTAAAATTCGCTACGATTTAATCTGTTGTCACCAAAATAAAAATCTAAACTACCTTGATTATAGGCATTAATATAAAAAGATTTAGTGCCATTAAAAGAAAAGCTTGTGCTATTTTCTGTTGAACTGTTATTTGTTTGTTGAACTATAAATATTGTTGCTTGTGTGCTGTTAAATAAAGATGATCGATAGATATTTTTGCTATTAAGTAAGGTTGCTTGTAAAGAATTGTTGCCGTCAAAAAATATTGCAGGTTTAGTATTTAAGTTTGCAGATTTGTATTGTATTGGATTGCTAGCTGAATTTATTGGTTGAAAAATAAATTGACCTGCTTCTTTTTGATTGAGATCTTGCCATTTGCTTATATTGGTATTGTTTGCAACAGATTTTAAACCAAAAGATGTCTTTAAGTTATCTTTGGCTTCAAGCCACATAGTGAGGCTATTGATGCCAGTTGATGGTAAAGGCGGAGTGCAACCTTTTAATATCAAACCATTATCATTGCAAATATAACTCACAACAGATCCTGTATAACCAGAAGAGCAAGCAAGAGCTGTGGTTGTGGTTGCGATGTTTGTATTAGTTAATGTTGCAAATGTTGCTGTATTAGAGAATTTATAAGCACCGTAGCCAATAATAGAACCAGTAGAATCAGAATTGATTTGACAATTACAGCCATTAGTTATTGCTACTTGATTATCTGCACTACATACATAATTAAAGCTTCCGCTAGCAAAATCGCTATCACCACTAGTTATGCAAGACAAAGTGCCAGAATTATTAATTGCATGATTATTATAACCATAGCCAGTATAAGTGCAACTATTAGGCAAGCAACCAGAAGAAAGAGCAATAGTAGAGCCATTGCTAGTGCAGTTGAGATTGCCAGTAATGCTTGGTTTATTGTAACCAGAATTACAACTGATGCTACCATTTGTTGTATCGGCTAAAATATCATTAAGAAGAGTGTTGTGATTATAAAATTTAGTGCTTACAGAACCATTGGCAATAGAAACTTTACATTGATTGATTTGACAAGATCCTCCGATTATTTTGCCAATTAAATCTGAACAGTCGGCAATTAAATTAGAACTTCCTGCTGTATAAGTAGGATAATAACCGCTGGCGCAAAATACTTGTGTGTTGTGAGTAAGATTTTCTTGGTTACTTGCATTGACAATATTTAGCACAGAACAAGTTTTTGGTTGGCAATCAGCAAAACGATAATTAGCATTTGGGCTTGTGCATTGCCATAAACTTGGCATAGTAGGTGCAGTATAAGTTGCAGAGCTTTTAATATAACCAGAACCGCAATTAAGAGCATCGTAAACAGAAGAAAGTTGAGTTGAATTATAATTTGTGCCGATTGATTGAGTGATGGTTGCATTGATTCCGGCGGTTACACCTGCAATTGCTAATTCACTACCGCTTGCATTATACAAAACGGCATTACACATATTAACACTGCATCCGCTTAATGTGAGAGTGCCATTGTTGCAAGTGTAGGTTGCAGTGCCGTTATAGTTTGGGCTACACACTATATTTGCATTGCTAGTAGAATTGTGGGCAAGAGAAAGTAAAGAGCCAGAATTGTTTTGATAAGCAGTTTGACCTTCAATAACACCGCTAGGAACAAGGCAATTATTATAACAATTGCCTAGTTTGTATTCGTTATTAGCGGTAGAGCATACAAAATTAGAGCTAGGATAATTATCGTTGCCAATAGTTATTTTGGTTTGATTGCTGTTGCATGATAAACTATCAAATATTGTGTTAAAATTTATATTTCCTGTGTTAATAGTGGTAGAATTTATAATGCTAGTGTTGTCGCTATTTCTTAATGTTGCCAAACAAACTTGCGGAGTGCAACCAGATATAGTGGCAGAAACATTGGCATTGTTAGGATTATTGCAAGTATAAGCAGGTGTTCCGCTATAGCCAGTGGCACAAGTTGTTGAGGTAGAAAAATTGCCAGAACCATTATTTACAGTGCTAGGTAGATTGTTATAAGCCAGATTGTTAGCTACATTACAAGTGTTTATTTGACATTCTGCAATATTTACACTACCTTCTGTTGTGCAAATTAAAATATCGTTTTTGCAATTAGTGTTGGCGGGCTTATGATAACCGCTGTTGCAGGTAAGGTTTGCAAAAATTGTGCTACATGCATTGCCAGTTTGAGATAACGAAACTGTTGTAGAGCCATTAATTAAATTAACATTGCATTTATTACTAACACATGAACCAATTTCAACTTCTGCGGCAGAGCAAATAATTTTATCGCTTATGCCACAGTTATTTATTTTGCTATAACCAGTAGGGCAGATAAGTGCAGAATTTTGTATAGTGCTAGAGCATGAGCTACCGCTTGCAACATTGTTAATGGTTCCAGTGCCATAAGAAATTTTTACTTGACAAGTTTTTGCTTGACAAGAGCCAACAATATGTTCGGATCCTAAACATTTTAAGGTTTTATAACTAGATTGATTTTCTATGCATGAGGCTGTGCTGCTTGAATTGCAAATTTCCCAAGCAAGATCTGTGTAGCCTATATTGCATTTTGCCGATATAACATCACCAGTTTTTTGTGGTTGCGGGTTATCAAAAGTGGCATTGGGAATTGTTACAGGGCATGAAGATGGAAGGCAAGTGTTGTTAATCACTGCACTGCCATCTGCATTGCAAACATATGAAACAGTGCCACTATAACCAGTAATACAATTGATATTGCCAGATCCTAAAACATTACTTTGCCCAATATAACCAACACCAGAAGCAATATTGCATTGATTAGCAACACAAGTGCCTCCTGTAATAAAACCAATATCAGAGCTACAATTTGCAAGCAAAGAAGTTGATCCTGCATTGTATTGTGGTTGATAACCGCTACCGCAATAAACCAAAGAATTATGTAAAACAACAGAACCTCCTGCACTATTTACTGCTCCTGCAATGTTGCAATTTTTTGGCGAACAACTGCCAATAATAAAAGTTTGGTAATCGGCAGGGCAGTTGGCTTTATAAGTGGAAGAATCAATATTATAGCACGGTTTAGCATCATTTTCGCTGGTATTACAATTAGGAAAATTGATAGCACTAAATGAAGGATTTTGATAACCAGGGTTGCAAGTAAAATTTGTGGTGGCAAGGTTGTTATTAGTATTAAGTGTGATGCTGTTGCCATTTGATATTGATAATGTGCAGGTTTTGGTTTGGCAAGAGCCGATATTGTTGATTGTTGCTAAATGATTAACACAAGTTAATAAATCGTCTGCGGGAGTTGTTGGTTTTTTATAGCCACGATTACAACTTAAATTGCTAAATACTTCTAATTTACTAGCTCCTGTTTGAGTTAAAATTGTAGTTCCGTTGGTTAGGCTAGCAAAACAAGAATTAATAGTGCAATCGGCTTTAGTTGAGCCATAAATTAAACTGCCATCATTTATGCATTGAGTGTTAAAAGGACCATTAATTGTGGTTGATGCTGATTGTTTATAGCTATAACCATTAACACAATAAGAGTTTTCGTTGTGAGTAAGAATATTGGCAGAATCTTGGTTTGGGGTATTGTTAACATTGATTATAGAGCAATTATTGGCAATGCAAGAACCTAAATTAAAATTATCCATTCCTGATAAATTATTGCAAATAAAGTTATCTGTTTTATTGGGGGTTGCAGGTTTATGATAGCCATCATTACAACCTAGATGATAATTAAAAATATTTATCGCATTGTCTGCAGTTTTAACAAAAATAGTTTTACCATTTTGTAAATTAGCATTGCAAATATTGGCAGAGCAAGATCCAAAAACATCTGCAAAACCATTTTCTTGGCAAATGTAATTAATATTGCCATTATAACCACTCACATTGCAAGTGGCGGTGTTGCTACCAGAAACTGTTGCATTATAGCCTTCTACATTAATGTTACAAGTTTTGATGCAAGAACCAACAACAACAGTTTCGTTGTTATTAGCACAGTTAATAGTGCCACTTAAACTACTTGGCTTAATATAACCATCAGAACAAGTGAGATCGGTTAATAAATCGTTATAATTTGCGCTGTGTTGATAAGAATTAATGGTGGTTGATCCGTAATAAAGCCTTGCTTTGCATTGATTAACATTGCAACTACCAGTAATTACTCCATTATTGCAAGTAGCCAAACCATTATAATTATTGGCACAAGGAATGGTTGCTTGATGATAATAAGTGCCTACGGCATATTGCGGTGTTGCATTAGTTGTGGTGCAACTAGCATTGCAACCAGCAGGGGCGGGTTGAGTTGTTAAACAGTAGTTGGTAATTCCCCATTTTGCTTTAAGATAGTTTTCAACTGCTGTTCTTTGAGAATTGTCAAGGGCTTCTTTATAAACAAGAATTTCGGCTATTTTGCCGTTAAAACCCCATATTTCACCGCCAAAATTTCCTGAAAAACCTCCTATAACACTGAAATTTGCTGTAACATTATTAGGAATAGTTCCAGTTGCACCATTTGCTTCTGATTGCACTAATAATTCTGAATTTTGATAAGCATATAAATTGTTACCTTGTTTTTTGAGTGATAAAATTTTTGGTTCTGTTGTGAAGGCTGTTGCATTGATTCTAGAAAGGTTATTACAACAAACTCCAAAATCAAAATATAAATTATTATTACCCCAATAAGAATGAAGTAAAAATCTAGTATCATTAATAGTGACAAATGAAAATGATGTAGAATCTCTTGATATATCTGCCTTTTGCACCACAAAAAGAGTGGCGGTATTTTTTGCAGAGCCAACATTACCAAGTAGTCTATTGATATTTAGATCGTTAATATATAATGTATCATTGCCATCAGCTTGCAAAGCAGGATAACCATTGATGCCACTTGCTAAATATTTTGGTTTGTTATTTTCTGATGCTTGACCTACCTCAATTGCATTACCGCCCAAAGCATCGGGAGATTGGCTTTTCCAATTAGAAATTGCGGCCCCATTTGCAGGAGCAGTACTGCCTCCAAAAGCCGCCAGTGGATTATCTTTGGTTTCAAGCCATAGCGATGGAGTGAGTTGAGTTGAGCCAGTGTTAGGGTGGCAGCCTTTTAATAAAAGATTGCCGTTGTTGCAAGTATATTGTGGAGTGCCATTGTGATTAATATTGCATTCGATAACACTATTGATATTTGTAAAAGAAAGTGCTTGATCTAAAACTGCTGTATTGCTGTTATTGTTAAGTTTATAAGAGCCCCAGTTGATAATTTGCCCGTTATTTTGATTAGAATTAATAGTGCAGTTTGTGTTTGGTATGCAACTACCAATATTTACCGATGCAACACTATCAATGCACTCTGTTAAATTGCCAGTTAAACTTGGCTTACTATAACCAATATTACAAGCAACACTTCCTGCTGATATATCGTTAATTATTGTAGCAAGAGATGTGTTGTAGTTATAGGTTTTAGAGCTAGTGGTGCCGTTGGTTAATGATACAGTGCATTGCTTGATAGTGCAATGATTTGGATTGATAGTTTGAATTGCAGATGCAGTGTTATTGCAAGAATAGGTAGCATTATTTAAATTTTTAGCATAACCAGTAGCACAATTTATGGCAACAGAGTTTTCGCCATAATTTAAAATGATTGGCGAATTAAGGTTATAGCCAGCAGTAACAGGAATTTTACAAATATTAATACTGCAATGATTTGGAATAATATTAAAACTACTGCCATCAATGTTATTGTTGAGGCAACTATATATATTATTATTTAAGTTTTTATAATAACCAGTAGCACAGTTTATTGCTTGTGATTGAGTGGCATAATCTAAATTTATGGTTGTAGAAATTTCGTAGCCATTAGTGACATTAATATTGCATTTATTTAGAGAGCAACCATTAAAAACAAGAGTTGCATCGCTACCACAACTATATGCAGGGGTTCCGCCATAACCATTTTGATTGTTGCAAATAATATTGTTATTAGCAATAGAAACGAAGCTACTAGTATAAGCTAGTTTTATTGATGTTTGACCATTATTAAGTTTATAGCCATTAAAGCCATTTATGGCACCGTTGGTTGTGCCAGCAGAAGCCTCGCAAAACACATTAGAGCAACCTCCGCTATAACTTGGTATTCCTGCCAAGCAACTAGCTGTAACACTGCCACTATAACCAGTTTTGCAAGCATAAACATTATCAATTCCAGAAGTTATTGTTGTTTTGCCTGCTAAATCAATATTTAAAACATCGGCATCTTTTTGTAAAATATTGCAAGAGATAGGAGAGCAACTGCCTTGAATTATGGCATTGCCACTCGAATTGCAAATATAGTTAATACTTCCAGTATAACCAGAATTACAATTAATAATTCCAGAACCAGTAATATTAACAACACCATCATAACCGATTCCGCTTGAAATATTGCAGGTGTTTTGAGTGCAACTTCCAATCTCAATTTTACTATCAGCGGTTGGGCAATTTAAATTAAGGCAATTTGGAGTTGTTGATTTGCTATAACCAGCAGGGCAGGTGAGGTTTGCAAGAATATCGGCACAAGAACTATTGTGAGTGCCATTTAGCAAATTATTGCCATTAACTAAAGAAACAGAGCAAGTATTAGCAAGGCACGAACCAATGTTGGTATTGCTTAAATATTCTTCACAAGTTAAGTTTCCTGCTAAATTTGTGGGCTTGTGATAGCCACTATTACAAGAGATTTCATTGAATTTAATCAGATTATTTAAAGCAGTGTTAGTTTCGTAAGTATTAACACTTTGAATACCATTTGTTAAATTAACATAACATCTATTTTTGATGCAATTGCCACCATTTAACACTCCAAATTCGCCACCAACACAAGAAGCATTTAGTGCGCCACCAGAAGTATCAAAATAACCATCGGCACAATAAACTGTTGAATTATGATTAAGAGTTGTGCTTGAATCGGCATTTACAACATTTGGTATAGTGCAAGTTGAGGTAGAGCAATTGCCTACAATGAAGGTTTGATTGCCATTAGCACAATTTAATTTACCATCGTCTAATAAACAAGGTTCACTTGCAGAAGCTACACCGCAGTTTGTTAAGGTTGAAACAGGGTTTTGATAGCCATAAGAACAAGTAAGTTTGGCAAAATTACTAGCATAATCAGAGCCAGTTTTTAAGGCATAATTGTTTTCATCAGATGCTAATTGTGAGCCATAATTAAGAGCTATGGCACAAGTTTTAGGAAGACAATCGCCTAATATTTTTTCTTGCCCATTGATATTGCAAACTAAAAAGCCAAGTAAAGAAGAATTCAAAGGCTTGCTATAACCTTTATTGCAAGTTAAATTATTAAAAATTTCAATGTAAGAATCTGCGGTTTTGGCATCGGTTTTAGTTGAGCCATTGTTTAGTTTAGCACTGCAATTATTCGCCTGACAGCTAGCGGCACCTTCTAAAATACCTAATTCGTTATGATTTTGGCACTCCGCCACTAAATTAACACCAGAACTTGCAGAATAACCAGTTGCACAATAAACAGTTTGACCATGTGTTATTAAACTATCGGAGCCATCAATTGTGCTTACAACATTTGCAATAGTGCAGTTATTTGGTAAGCAATCTCCAATAGAAGTTGTGCCAGAGAGTTGACAAACTAATTTGCCACTAGCATCGCAATTTCTAGAAAAATTAGCAGGTTTGTGATAGCCAACATTGCAACTTAACATTTCAAATATTGTGTTGCAACTTTCTCCTGTTTTGTTATTTAATAAAGAAGTGCCATTATTTAATTGTGTAGTGCATGCCCTAAAATCGCAACTAGCAATTTCAACCGCAGGAGTAGAGCAGATAATTTTGCCACTAGAATTGCAATTAATATCAGAAGGTTGTTTTACATAGCCATCTGCACATCGTAATGAAGATAAAATTTCGCTGCATGCATTGCCACTTACTTGATTTGTTGCTAAATTAAAGCCTGCCAACCCGTTTTTTAGAATTGCAGAGCAGTTATTAGGAGTGCAACTACCAACAATTGTTGCGCTACCGTTGCTATTGCAATAATAACTAATGCTACCATTATAGCCGTTGCCACAAGCAATAGTGCCATCGCCACTAGCAGTAGATAAGCCAGTATAGCCAACTCCACTTGGTATGCCACTGCTACAATTATAAGAATTGCATGTGCCAGAAATATTGCTTGCTACCCCATTAACATTGCACTGATAAGTAATAGGGCCGCCAGAATAGCCACTGCGACAAGCCACAGAGCCACTAATATAGCTTGGCTCGATATTATTAGATTGCATGCCAGCATTATAGCCATTAGCAGTTGTAATTTGACAGGCATTAATACCCCACTTGGCTTTAAGATAATTTTCTACTGCAAGTCTTTCTTGATTGTTAAGGGCTCCTTTGTAAATAATTAGTTCGGCAATATTGCCGACAAAATATTTTCTTGTTGTTCCAAAGCCAGATCCAACATGAAAATTGGATTTAAAGCTTGGATCATAATCTTGATTAGAATTTGGAATATAAGGTGTGGTTAGAAGATAAATGCTGTTTTTATAGCTTTTCATAGAGTTGCTATCTTTTACAAAAGATAAAATAGTATTATCTTTTGTGTATTGACCAGAATAATATTGTCTTGCTCCTTGTCCAGCATTGAAATCGAAATATAAAGTGTTTCCATAATAAGCAAGAGCTCCAAATTGAGAACCAAAAGATAAGCTTGTGGTATGCTTGCCTTCAGGAAAAGTTGCTTTCTGCACTAAAAAAATAGTTACTTTATTAACTTTAGGCAATCCATCAGCTATGGCATCTATTCTAATAATATCACTATAAACATCATCTATTTTTAAATACCCTTTGAAATAACCTAATTCATCTTCTATTTTAAAAGGATAATTAATAAATTCATTTGTAGCATCTTCAGATCCAAGATTAAAACTAATTGTTGGCTTGTTGTTAATAGTTTTTTCTGTTGTTTGATAAATTAATTTTCCAGATGGTCCAATTGGTCTAAATTCAAAAGGAATATCGTTTTCTTTTAAGTCGTTCCATATAGGAATTGCATCTCCATGTTTTAATATTCTCCCAAAAGAGGCAATTGTGTTATCTTGTGTTTCGAGCCATAAACTAATTTTGTTGCTATCTGGCACTGGTGGCAAGCAACCTTTGAGGCTTAAATTAAAATTAGCATCACAAATATAGCTAGGGGTGCCAACATAACCATCGCTACACACAATATTGTAAGAAGAATCTATTGCGGTTTTGCTTAATGCTGGTGGCAATGTGGCAAAATTGCTGGTTCCTGTAAATTTATAAGCCCCAAAGCCAATGATTTTTCCGCCCAAAGTATCTGAAGAAACAGAGCAACTGCTAACTGCACTGCAACTGCCACCGGTAATTGAGCCAGTTGCACCATTGCAGTTTGCAATTAAGTTTGCACCGTTTGCTGTGTAGCCTGCTGCACAAAAAACAGTGTCGTTATGAGTAAGGCTTGTTGAACCTAAACTATTTACAACATTTGCCACAGAACATATGTTTTTTTGACAAGATCCGTTAAGACTAATAACTCCGTTAGTGCAGGAAATGGTAGGTGAGCCATTATAACCGCTTTTGCAAGCTAAAACACTAGATGTGCTACCGCTTAACACAAGTAATGAACTAGCTAAATCAATGTTTTGAGTATTGGCATTTGATGTTGTAAAAGTGCAGTTATTTGCATAGCAAGAACCATTAATTGTTGCTTGTCCGCCATAGTTTTGGCAATTAACCTGCACCGAACTATTATAGCCACTGGTATCGCAAGTTAAATATTCGTTATGAGAGAATCCTTGTGCTTTGGTTGTATAGCTAATTCCTGCTGTGACAGGAATTGTTGCACAAACCATAGGTAAATTCCACTTTTTTGCCAAATAAGTTTGCACCAATATGCGATCGGCATCGCTTAATGCTGTTTTGTAAACTATGATTTCGCCAATTTTGCCAGTGAAATTGTTAATAAAACCACCTAAACGATCAAAATCGGCAGAGCCAACCAATAGCTGGCCAGTGGCAGTTGAGGCCGAGCTAAATGAATTGTTATTGCTATTGCTTAACACTTGCAAACCATTTTGATAACCAATCGAATTGCTAGTATTTTTCACCAAACTAATTAAAGCAGGATTATTATTGCCAACACTACCAGATTGTGCTCGATAATTAGTTGCATCGGTTTTAGAAAAATCAAACAATATTTGGTTGCTATTGTAAGCTGAAGCAAACATTCTTTCGCCACCGCTATTTGCTGCACAACTACTTAATTCGGCATCAGTAAGAGCTTTATTATAATAATAAATATTACCAACATAACCACGATAATAATCGTAGTCCCAGTAATCATTAGAACCGCAACTAATGGCATAAGGAAAATAAAAATCATAACCAGCATTGTCTAGTCTAGTTTTTGTTTTAATGTTTCCTCCATAAATATCGGTAATTTTTAAATAAGGTATTTTATTATTATAACGAATGGTAATTATCATTCCATCTACATAATTTGCTTGTTCGGCAGTTGTAAGAACAATACTAAGAGGTGCTGGCATATAGCCTGCTGCATGCTGAACTATCTCTACTGCATTGGTGCCAACATTTACACCTACTCCTGCATAATTACCATATGTAGATCCCCATTCTGGGTAAATTAGATATTTAGCACCATCCCTACAACAAGCTCCTGTTCCGTTAGCAGATTCGCTATGGGTTTTTGTGGTGCTGGTAGGTTTAGCATAAATTATTACTGTAAAGTTATTTTTGTAGGTTGTGTAATTTGCTGAGGTTTGTAAGCAAGAATTGCCTGCATCAAATAATAATGCAGAAGGAGAAGATTTGAAAATATTATTGGCATATTTTGGCGGTGTATTTTTTTGGTTTAATGTTTTTGTGCCAGCTGAATTTACCCAAGTAGATACGGTTGCATCATTAGTATATCCTGTTGTAGGCACAATAAATTGTTCTGTAGGTGAGCATGCTCCAGTTTGGCTCACTGTAGAATAAGCATGACCATTATAAATAGCATAATTACCTTCACTACTCCAGCCGAAATTGCTAACATTTTTGGTAGAATCGGCTTGTTGCACTATAAAAATTGTTGCTTGATTATTGCCTGCAATATCTGACCGAGCAATGCTAGAACTGTTATCATCATAAAAACCAAGTAGAGAATTGTTGGCGTTAAAAGCAACTGCCGATTGATTATTAATGCCATTATCTTGATTTTTAAACAATATATTACCACCAGTTTTGCATTGATTATTGCATATATTGCCATTTGCCAAAGTAATATAAGAAACATCGCTAGTGCAGGCGGTGCCAAAAACACAAGGATAAGAATTGTTTGGATATATTGGTTTGAAGATAAATTTTTTACCTGTTGGTTTAAGATCGTTCCATTGAGAAATAACTGTATTGTTTGTTGTGTCTTCGATATAAAAAGAGCCATAGGTATTGTCTTTTGCTTCAAGCCATAAACTCATATTGCTAACAACTGGCGGAGTGCAACCATGCAGTTTTAAGCCATCGGCATCGCAAGTGTAGGTTATGTTGGTGGCGGTTTTTACATAGCCAGAATTGGTATCGCATTCAATGTTGTTGATAATTGTTTGGTTTGGTGTGTAAGAAAAAGAGGTAGATCCTGCAAAATCTGTGTTTTTTTGATAAGCCCGCCAGCCTTTAACTTTATTATCTTTCTCAAAAACAAGATTGCAAGAAACTGGTTGGCAACTACCTCCTGTTAAAGATCCTGTTGCTCCATTAGTTAGGCAAGAAGCTTTTAAAATTGCCGATCGAGAATTTGGCTTAAAACTGTTGATGCAATAAACAATGTTTTCATGGCTTACAATAGAGGAAGTTTCAGATTTAGGAGAGTTGGCAACATTTGAAATTGAGCAAGTGTTTTTAGCACATGGCGAAGATATAATTTCTACTTCGGCTGTGCATTGTATTTGTGGTGAGCCATTATAACCACTTCGGCACTTATTGCTAATAATAGAACTTGAGCCTGTGTTGATATTAAGTGGAGCTATGAGTTCGATGTTATTAGCCATAGCTTCTAATGGAGTGAATATGCAATTATTTGGGGTGCAAGCACCGATGGTGATGTTGCTGTTATTTGGATTGCATATAAAATTACCACTGCTATTGCAAATTGCAGTATTAGTTGTAAAGCTTGCAGGTTTAGAATAGCCAAAAGCACAAGTTAAATTTGGGTTGTTTAATATATTAGCACAAGGTGTTTGAGTTGTTTGAGAGCTTAAATTTTGATTGCCATTAGTTAAATTAAGTGTGCAGGTATTGGCAGAGCAACCAGAATAATTGCTGTCGTTACAAACAACCGTAGAGCCTCCAGCATTATTATATCCTGTGTTACAGCTAATATTTTGGTTATGTTGATAGGTTCCTGCTATTAAATCTGGTCTGGTTGGCACAACACAATTTCGATAGCAAACTGGCACCGATCCATCGCTACTTAATCCGCAAGTTACAGAAGAACCGCTAGCACCATTGCTATAACCAGAAGCACATGGCACTGGTGTGTTATGATTATAAACACCGCTAATAATATCGGCTCTGCTACCGCTTGCAACAGTGCAATTGATATAGCATCTGCCATTGCTTGTAACATTAGCTAAAGAATTATAAATTCCTCCATATTGAGTGCATTTAGCATTCATCGCAAAACCAGAAGATTGAGTTCTAATGCTAGCATTTCCCATGGTATAACCGCTTTGGCAATACATAGATTCGTTATTGAAATAAATAGATTTAGTGGTTTTTAAACCGCTGGTTGCTTCTGCATTAGAAATGCTACATACATTAACAAAGCCCCATTTTGTTGCTAAATAATTTTGCACATTGATACGATCAGAATCTGATAATGCGGTATTATAAACTATGATTTCGCCAATTACACCATTAAAACTATCGGCAATTTTTAGCAAACCATTTTCAGATGTTAAACTGTATGTTTTGGTTTCATCGAGAATTTTAAAATCGCTGTTATTATTGTTGTTGCGATTATCTTGATAGGCTGTAATTTTGCTGCCATTTATTACAATAGCAATAATTTGCGGATTGTTATTGGCGGTATTTTCAAGTGAAGTGTAGACTGTATTATTGCCCAGTGTTATTTGAGTTTTATTGCTAGTGGTGTAATTTTCGAGTTTAAATATGTTGCTACTACTGCTTTGCCATAAAAAGCTACTTCCGCCATTAGCTGTAGCTTTCTGCACTAAAAAAATAGTTGCAGAAGTTGTAGATGCAGTGTTAATTAAAGAACTTAATGCAACATTGCTAGATTGTAAATTAGATGAAGTAAAACTAAGGGCGGGATTATTATTTATGCCATTGGTAATATAAGTAACATTGTTTCCGATAAAATTAATTTTACTACTAGGGCTTTCTTTGATATCGTTCCAACTTGTTATATTAGTATTGTTTATTATAGATTCGGCACCAAAAGAAGTGAGATTGTTGTTTTTGGCATCAAGCCATAAAGTGATGTTGTTAGAATTTGGAGGAGTGCAACCGCTTAAAGTAATGGTGTTATTTACACATTTATATTGCGGAGTGCCGCTATAGCCAAAATCACAACTTATGCCATAAGAAGGATTTATATTAGTCGAAATGGCCTTGTAAGGTAGATAGATTTTTTTTACAATAGAACTAGCAAATTTATAAGCCCCCCAGCCAATAATTTTGCCATTGCTATCAGATTTAATTGAGCAAAATTGCCATTTGTTAGCTAAATAATTATGAACTTGCTCTATTTCGGCTTGAGTAAGAGTTTTGTTATAAATCATCAATTCGGCAACTTGACCATTATAAAATTCGTCCTGATAAATATTAATTGTTTTACCTACTCCAAAATAAAAATTATGTGTTAATAATTTATGAGGTAAATTGCTACTATTTATTGCACTATCGGTATTGTTATAAATGTTGACACTACTTACGATGACTCTGTCACTACTGCTAGTGCTACTTGTATTAGTATTTACAGAATTTACTGCCATAGTGGTGATGCTAGCATTATCTTGTAACGATATGCACTCTGTGTTGCAATGATAATTTGAAAATCCTCCACTAAAATATGGATAATTTTGATAAAACAACATGCCAGCCCTTTGTGCTGTAGTCCAAGAACTATTATATTGTTCCATTAAAGTTAAGAATTTATTCACAGGATTGATTTTATGTACGGCAATTAAAGTATAAGAGCTTGACTCGAGGGTTATGGGCATCATTGATGTGTTATAAGTTGCTAGATAATCTTTGTTGCCATCAAAATTAATAACAGGCATATCTTTAAAATTAGCAGAACTTGATAAATATGTTGGTGTATTATCTGCTTCTTCTGAGCGAATTATTTCGGTAGCACTTCCACCAGCACTGATTACTTTACTTAACCAAGAATAAACTCTACCATCTTGTGCAACAATAGAGCTAGCATCGTTGGCATCTAGCCACAAAGTAAGATTAGGAGCTATTTGGCTATTACTTTCAACAAAACTTGTAGGCAAACATGTGCCATTTAAAACCCTTCCTAGTAGCATATTATTACAATCGGCAGTTATATTTGCTCCTATAGGAAATTTAGTAAAACCATTACTGCACGAAATTGAATCGCCATGAGTGAAAGTTATTAACTCGCCACCTACTGTTCTGCCTGCAATATTTGGATTTAATATTCTGCAACTATTGATGGTGCAAGTGCCTATTGTGAGAGTTGAGTTATTGATAGGGCAATCTAATTTACCTTCATTAATTGTAGCAGGAGGAATGATACTGTTTAATGGCTTGCTATAACCATAAGGGCATTGTGCTCCTTGAGATTCTCTTACATTGGCAAGAGTAGAAGTAGAGGCTTCACTTAATATAGTTGCATAAATTTCGTTATGATCGTATGTTTTGATACTTTCTAAAGGGCTACCACCTCTTATATTGTTTTTATCAAATCTCACACGGCATTTGTTTATAGTGCAACTACCGTTTATAGAAGCAGTTCCGCCATAAAGAGAGCAGTTGGCAGAAATAGTGCCATTATAACCTCTATCACAAGTAAGAGGTGCCACATTGACAGTGCCGTTGGGGGTATTTCTAGTGGCATAGCCAATAATACCATTGATTTTGATGCAAATTTTAGGTGAAAAACCCCATTTGGTGGCAAGATAATCTTGCACTTGCACTCTTTCTGCTTCGCTTAATGATTTATTATAAATAATTATTTCTCCTAATTTACCTACAAAATCGTTAGCAATGTTAAGAATACCAGAAGCAGAATTAATAGCAGAAGAAGTATTGTTGTTGATGATTGGCAAGGCATTTTGATAGACCGATGTGCCACTGCTTGATTTGGCTATCGATATTAAAGTTGGGCTTGTGCTATAAGATGAGCTATCTGATTGATAGGAAACAGCAGAAGAAAAATCAAATTTAAATTTATTGTTATCGGCAGAATTAGTTGATATTTGCATTAACTTATTATCTCCATCTTGCCACGACAAGCTTGAATTTTTGCTATTATTTTCTGATTTCTGCACAATAAAAATAGTAGAATCGGTATTACTGGCAATAATTGTATTTTTTAAAATGTTGGCAGAAAAAAATTTGGTTCCATCTAAATTTAAAGCTGGCTTATCGTTGATAGCATTAGAAATTCGAGAAGTAGGTGATGAAGCGGTAAAGGTAGTGTTGGTTTTTAAATCTTTCCATGTTGTTATGTTGCTTAAATCATTGCCAAAAGAATTATAAGTATTATCTTTGGCTTCAAGCCATAAGCCAATATTATTATAATAGGCAGGGCCACAACCTGTTATGGTTAAGTTATTGCGAGTCGGACAACTATACGAAATTGCTGCCCCAGTAGAAACGTATCCAGAAGCAGAATTACAAGATAAAAAGTTAGTATTAGTTGTGCTAGAAGAAAAATCAAGTTTGATATTGCCTTCACTTATAGTAACGATGCTATTTGGAGTGTAAGTGTCACTATATATATAGCCAGCAAAGTTGTTGAGAATATTGCTTGTATCTTTTGTAACTGAGCAAGTTATTCTGTTGCAGCCTTCAAAAACCGCAGGAGAATTATGTGTGGTGCAAGTATATTTTGCTGTTCCATCGTAGCCAGTAGCACAAGTTAAATTTTCTACTGTTTTTGGTATATCGCTATAATCAAAACTTGTTGCAGAGCCAACATTATAGCCAGTGGTGGCAGGATTTGTGCAGGTTATTCTTACACAAATACCGCCATTTATTGTGCCAGTAATGCCAGCAGAATTGTTTTCTAAACAAGAGGCGGTAAGAACTGCACCATTAGAAGTGTAACCTTTAATACAATAAATTGTTTGAGCATGGCTTATTTCTGAAGCTTCTGCAGCATTAGCAGTGGCAGCGGCATATTGGGCTTTACATTTATTAGCAACACAAGCACCTGATATAGTTATTGTAGAATCGTGTTGATCGCATAAATATCTGAGAAGAGAAAGATCATCGTTATAACCTGCGGCACAAGATAATAAGCCTTTGCTAGCTGGTTTATTATAGCTTACCAAAGTTGTATCAGAAGTTTGAATTCCGTTATATAAAATATTGGTAATATTTGCTGTGGAAACTTTACACATTTTACCTGCACAAATTTTATTGGTGGAATCGAAATATTTAGAATCGTCATCATTTCTATTGGCACTAGATAAAGCACATCCGCAATTAAATATTGTGGTTTGATATTGATCTCTATCTGCTTGACAATCATTTTGTAGGATAGTGCCATTATAATATTGAGCGGGTGTATCTAGTATGCTGCAATCTACTTCACATCCTTGGTAATTCTCAGAGTTGCAGAAATTTTTATCATTGGCTCTTAAATCTTGAGTGTTTTTTAGGCAAGCTTTTTTGCATTGAGGGTCTACTTTAATATCAACTCCTCCCGAAAAACATTGTATAGTGGTTGTAAGATTTTTTGTAAAGGTTTGATCGGTTAGATTAGCAACATATTTTTTTATGTTGTTTTCACCATCATCTTTGCAAGTATAATTTAAGTTAAGCGAATCGCCACTTGGTATTGTGCGATAGATGCCGTTGCTAGTGTGCAATTCGCCTTCATAAAACTTATTTTCATTCATATTGCACAACTCTGAAGATGTTTCTGATGATGTGCCTAAATCGCTAAATTGATTAGTTTTATCAAAATCAAAGCTACTGTCAATTTTTTCATCGCCAGTATCAAAAATTTTGTAGTTAGCATAGCCATCTGGAGAAAAATCTTTGGTGCCTACCGCAGGAACAGTATAGCCATAATAATTGCCATAACGATTTATAGAATCTTCTTTGGAAAGGCCCAAGGTAACATAAGGTATTTCGCCATAATAGTAAAATTCTGATCCTATTTGTTTAATTTGTGCATCAATACATATATTATTTTCTGCTCTTGTTGCCGCTATTCCGTTGCCATTTTGAGCAGGACAAGGCAAAACGGTGTATCGGCAATCTTTACCATCAATGCAACCAGCACTGTTTTTTAGTTTGATTGCTTCAATTTTACTTTTGATATTTTGTATTTTTTTGTAATCTGTTTTGGTTTGTTTATAGATATTTTCAAAACTATTCACTGCCAAAAAACTAATTGCCACAAGAGCAAAAATAATCAATAAAATAGAAGCATCAAGCAAGCTAAAACCATGTTTAGTTGGTTTATAAAAATTTAATTGCTTTTGCTTTTTTAGCATATTTATTGAAAAAATGTTTTTTAAACTATAAAATTTTAAGCATGTGCCATAAAGCTTTCATTTTAAAGATATACTTTATTTTTTCAATTATCTTGCGGTTTTTGATTGATAAAAAGTTATTATTTAGCTTAAATTGAAACAATTTTATAATGCAACAAAATTTGGTAATTTTTAAATTATAACAAAATATAATTGCTTTTAATACAAAACAATTTTAAAATCATGTTTTTTTTATGGCACTGTTGCATTCCAAATTTGTTTTAATTTTTTGCTAGCTGTAATTCAACAGTGCCATTATATGCCATTTTATTGTTAAGTTATGATTGAGCGATATTCATTGCCTGAAATGAGTTTTATTTGGCAAGCAGAAAATAAATATCAAATTTGGTTTGAAATAGAAATGCTTGCCACAGAGTGTTTAGAGCGGTTAAATATTGCTCCAACAGGCACTGCATATCGGCTTCGACAAAATTTTCTTAAATCTGGCGGTAAGTTTGATATTGCAAGAATAGATGAAATAGAAAAAACTACCAAACACGATGTTATTGCTTTCTTAACTCATTTAGCCGAGCTTACTGGCGAAAACTCTAAATTTATTCACTACGGCATGACTAGCTCTGATGTGCTAGACACTGCTTTATCAATGCAACTAAAACAATCTTGCGATTTATTAATCATTAAGCTAGAAAAACTACTTAATGCTCTTAAAAAACAAGCTTTTCTACATAAAAATAGCATCTGTGTTGGTCGATCGCATGGTATTCATGCCGAGCCTACAACTTTTGGTTTAAAAATGGCGCGATTTTATGCCGAATTTAACCGAAATCTACAACGTCTCAAAATGGCGAAGCAAGAAATTGCTGTTTGTGCCATTTCTGGTGCAGTAGGAACTTTTGCCAATATTTCTATGCAAGTGCAAAATTTTGTAGCATCAAAACTAGATCTTACTTCTGAAACTATTTCTACTCAAATAATTCCAAGAGATCGCCATGCTTTTTTCTTTGCCACTTTGGCGGTTGTTGCATCTAGCATCGAAAATATTGCCATCGAAATTCGACATTTGCAACGCACCGAAGTTTTAGAAGTCGAAGAATTTTTTAGCCCAGGGCAGAAAGGCAGTTCTGCTATGCCTCACAAACGAAATCCGGTATTAAGTGAAAATCTCACTGGTTTGGCAAGAATGGTGCGAAGTGCTGTAATTCCTGCTCTAGAAAATGTTGCTTTGTGGCACGAAAGAGATATTTCTCATTCTTCGGTTGAAAGATACATTGCCCCTAACTGTTGCATTACTCTTGATTTTGCTTTGCATCGGCTTACTTCTTTGGTTGAAAATTTATTGGTTTATCCGCAAAATATGCAAAAAAATCTCGATAATTTAGGTGGCTTGGTTTATTCGCAACGAGTTTTGTTGGCACTAATTGAAGATGCCAATATTTCTCGAGAGCAGGCTTATGCTTTAGTGCAGAAAAATGCAATGAAAATTTGGCAAAAAGAAGAAACTAGTTTTTTGTCTTTACTTGAAAAAGAACCAGAAATAATCAATAAACTAGGCAAAGAAAAATTACATTCATTATTCGATATTGATTATCATTTAAAAAATGTCGATTATATCTTTCAACAAGTTTTTAATAATTAATTCAATGGATTTATTTTTTGAAGCCTTAATGCAAGTGAAACATGGTTCTTTGCTAATTTTATTTCCTAATGGTGAAAAAAAATTTTTTGGCGCTAGCACCGAGAAGATTTGCGAAATAGTAATTCTTGATGAAAATGTTTTAGCTAATGTATTTAGCGGTGGCGATATTGCTTTTGGCGAAGCCTATATTAATAATCAGTGGACAACCCCAGATTTACCAAATTTACTAGCTTTTTTTACTCTTAACAGTAAATATCTTGAAGATTTTTTACATCAAAATCGTTGGCAAGCTTTTTGGCTTTATTTAAAATGTTGGTTTAATAAAAATACTAAACAAGGTAGTAAAAAAAATATTCAATTTCATTACGATTTAGGTAACAATTTTTATAGTTTGTGGCTTGATTCTACCATGACTTATTCTAGCGGTTTGTTTTTATCGCCTAATCAAAATTTGCATCAGGCTCAAATTAATAAATATAATCACATTATTAATAAATTAGAAAAAGGCTCAATTCTTGAAATTGGTTGTGGTTGGGGCGGTTTTGCTAATTTAGCATCTAGTTATGGTTTTGAAGTTACAGGTCTTACTTTATCTAAACAGCAACAGCAATATTGCCAAGAAAATTTTAAAAATCAATTTTTAACAAAATTACAAGATTATCGCGACGAAAATTCTATTTACAACAATATTGTTTCTATCGAAATGTTTGAAGCGGTAGGCAAACAATACTGGGAAACATATTTTGATAAAATTAGTAAATGTTTAGTGAGTAAAGGTAAAGCGGTTTTACAAATTATCACAATCAGCGAAGATATTTTTTTACAATATCAAAATCGAGTTGATTTTATTCAAAAACATATTTTTCCAGGTGGGGTTTTGCCAACAAAAAACATTATTCGCCATTTAGCTAAAAAATATCATTTTAACATTATCAGTGAAACCGCTTTTGGGCTTGACTATGCTAAAACACTAATTCTATGGCTAGAAAATTTTAATCAACAATTAAATTTAGTTTTACATTCTGGTTTTGATATGCAATTTGTAAGAAAATGGCAATTTTATTTAAGCTATTGTTATGCTGCTTTTATTGCTAATCGCACCGATGTTGTGCAGTTTGAATTGCAAAAAAATTACTAAAATTATGGCAAAAATAATTTTTATGGGCACCTCCAGTTTTGCCTTGCCTACTTTATATAATCTTTTACAAAACAAGCAACATCAAATTATTGCTGTTTATACCAAACCGCCACAAATTGCAGGCAGGGGGCAGAAAATAAATTTAAGTGCGGTTCATCAAGTGGCTTTAAATCATAATTTACCAGTTTTTACTCCACACAACTTTACCCAAACAGAAACTATTTTACAGTTTGCATCTCTTGTAGCCGATATAGCGGTGGTAATTGCTTATGGCTTATTGCTTCCGCCTGCTATTTTACAAGCTACAAAATTTGGTTGTTTTAATTTACATCCTTCGAGTTTGCCAAAATTTCGTGGAGCCGCTCCTATTCAGCGAACCATCATGAATCAAGAAAAAAATCTGGATGTGTGTATAATTAAAATGAATGCAGGGCTTGATAGTGGCGATATTGCTAGCAAAAAAAATATTATCATTGCTAATCAAACTTATCAAGAAGTTGCCGATAAATCATCTCAAATTGGTGCCGAACTTTTTTTAGAATTATTGCCAAAAATAGAGCAGGGCAGTGTTTTGTATCAGGTGCAAAATCATCAATTAGCGACTTATGCTAAAAAAATTAATAAAGACGAATGTTTGCTTGATTTTTCACAAACAGGTGAACAATTAATAGCAAAAATATTAGCATTAAGTGGTTGTTTAGGGGCATATTTTTATCATCAACAACATTTAATTAAAATTCTCTCTGCTAGTTTTTTAAAACAACAACCAAACCATAAAATAGGCGAAGTTTTGCCAAATTTTAATATTTGTTGTGTTAATGGTTATATACAGCCAAAAATAGTGCAGAAATCAGGAAAAAAACCTGTTAATATTTCTGATTTTTTACTTGGTTATCGATCAAATTGTGATTGAATTTATACCATTTCAACTTTAAAATTAATCAATTTTATTTAGGGATGGTTTTTATTTGCACTGCATGTAAAATGTTGGTATTAAGAACCGATTTTAGTGCTTCATTTACCATTTTATGTTGCATAATTTTGCTTTTATTGGCAAAAGATTCATCGGTAATGATGATGCTATAATGATTGTTATCATCAACCAAAGAATCAATAATAATTTCGGCAGAAGGAAAAGATTTTTTTAAAAGAGTGAGTAAATTATCTTTGGTAATTGGCATAAAAAAGTTAGTAATATCGTTTGAGAGTAGTGATGTTTTGTGGGTTAGTTGTTTGGTTATTGTTAATGGTAATATTATGAACTTTTTGTTTAAAATCGGCACAATGACCAGTAAAAAAAGTTATCATCACAATAGAATCGAGCATACATCTTATGCCATTTCTAGTTGTTGAGCCATAAATATTGGTAGGATAAGTGCCCCACCAAATAGGAGTGGTAAAATTAGTTGAGCCATAGTTTGGTTTAATTAAAGTGATGTTATATTCTTTGACAGGTAAATTTAAAACTGCAGGAGTGTAGCCATGGCTTTGACCATCGATGATAATTTGGGCATTGCTTGGATTGCTGTTAATAGATATATCTCTTAAATTGTTATTAAAAAACCCGCAAGAAAAAGTGCATAATAAAATTATGAGGCTAAATGTTTTTTTCATAGATTAAAAGAATTATTTTTTCCAACGGTTATGAACCCAAAACCATTGCTCTGGATTTTTTTTAATAATATTTTCTAGACTTTTATTTATTTGTAAAGTAAGTTTTTTAATATTTTGCGGTGTATTTGTTAAATTATTTGTGTTAAGCGAGTTTTCAAGGTTAAGAGAAAACAAAAATTTTTCATCTTTACGCAAAATATAACCTAAAATTAAAGGAATCTGATATTTAATAGTAATTTTTGCTAGTGAGGCCGAGGTTATGGCGGGGTGATTAAAAAAATCAACCGCAATGCCATCGGTAATTTTTTGATCTGCCAAAACAATTA
>JACCDP011232108.1_pt1 | contig 23421 bp, 19 predicted proteins | sample 7445841 | NCBI WGS metagenome assembly JACCDP01 (sample SAMN15323441, study PRJNA562643) | freshwater metagenome | isolation source: river surface water | place: USA:Blue River Watershed | collected 2017-08-17
ACCCAGAATAGAACATCGGGGGTTTCTCCGGAGGCCATCATTTCAGCCATGGTTGGAACTTGCAAATTCATTCGTTTAATTTTCTTCGGTCCATTTCATTCGATCCGCTGGGGAAAACTGCCAAGGCGCACCATTGTTTTCAATATTCGTGAGCATCCCTGTTAATTCGGATGGAATTTTTGATTCTTCCATCACTAAAAACCTTCTCAGATCTACAATGATGGAAAGAGGATCGATGTTCACCGGACATTCTTGTACACAGGCATTGCAACTCGTGCATGCCCACAATTCCTCGGGTGTAATGTAATCACCCAACAGTGATTTACCGTCCTCAAGATTCATCTTGTTATTTCCTACCTCACTTAAACGGTCCCGAGTATCCATCATAATTTTTCGGGGAGAAAGCAACTTACCGGTTTGATTGGCCGGACAAACGGAGGAGCATCTTCCACACTCTGTGCAAGAGTAGGCCTCCAAAAGTTGTTTCCAAGTAAGGTCTTGAACATCTTTCGCACCGAAACGCTGAGGCGCAGCATCCTTTGCTGGCGCAGCATAAGGATCCGCATTAGGGTCGAGCATCAACTTAACCTCGTTCTCAACACTTTCCATGTTGGAAAACTTCCCTTTGGCATCGAGGTTTGAAAAATAGGTATTAGGGAAGGCAAACAAAATATGCAAATGTTTCGAGTAAGGTAAATAGTTAAGAAAAATAAAAACCATGATGAGATGTCCCCACCAACCAATCTTTGAAAGAACCTCAAGCGTGTCTAGATTGCCCAATGAATCTGCGAGTAAAGGTCCGATGAATTGACTCACGGCAAAAGAATAGGAATCATTCGAAAGGATGTTTAGCCTAGCCTCATCGGCGCTATTCATTAAAAAAATAAAGCCAATAAGCAATAATTCAAACAAAAGAATGAGGTTCGCATCGTTTCTCGGCCAACCTTTTAATTCCGCCATTGTAAAACGTGGTAATTTGATGATATTCCGACGAGCGAAAAATATAAGTGTTGCGATAAACGTAAGAATTGAAAGTAATTCAATAGCACTAATAACCAAAACGTAAAAATTCCCAAGACCGGCATGAAAAAAGTAGCGATGCCCCCCAGAGAAACCATCAATAAAAACCTCAATTAATTCGATTTGTGTAATAACGAAGGCGACATAAAAAATAAAATGGAGTATTGCCACAAAGGGCCGAGTGAACATCTTTTTTTGACCGAAAGCCACCAAGAGCATAGTTTTCCAGCGTTCCGCCTTGCGGTCCGAACGACTTATCGCTTTTCCCAACTTTATTTGGGCGATGATGGATTTCATCTTCCAGGAGAATAAACCAATAGAGCCGAAGGAAAATATGGTAAAAACAAGTGCCGATAAAGTCATATTAATCCGGAATAGAATCTAAAATTCGCTTTAACTTAAGTTCTTGTTTGTTGGTTAGTTCTACCCCTTTATTTTTCCTACCGAAGGCAGAAATATGAAGATATCGTTGGGGATTCGCCTGAAGATCATCCACGAGTTCTTGTAATTCATTGTTGGTTTCAATTAACTCCGAATACAACTTTTCATCTTTGATCAATTTTCCAAAAGTGCCTTTACCTTGATTGATATCCTCTAAGGCAAAATTGAGTTTTTTAAGGGTGGTTTGGGCTTCAAGAATGGTTCCTTTAAAATCGGCACTCACAAGATCGTCGGTAATTTTCTTGGCATTACCTAATACCGTTGTAATGGCATCATTACTTTTCTTCAAGTTAAGAGTAATATTTTCAACATTCTCCATGATTTTAGCGAACTTGATTTTCTCTTCAACCACAAAAAACTTGGCTTCCTGAGCCAATTCACCAATACTCTTAACGGTGAGTTTGAGTTCACGAATACTGGAAACGATATCCGCTGTTCCGTCCTTGTTGAAAACCCCGGAAACTGAATTAACAAGGCTGTCGATATGCAGAACCAGCAACTGAATCTTATGAGAAATAGGATCGGCGTATTGCTTTACTTGGGAAAACATATCACCGGTCATCTTGCCGGGGATTTCTTGACCTGACGAATAATAGTTATTGCCAACCTTTGTTGGATAATTGATAATAAGTCCTTTCTTTATTATATCAATGTTGCCCAATTCTACCAAAGTACCTTTGGGAAGTTTGATGTTATCGTCACTAATACTAAATTTAATCCTTACCCTGCGGTTTATAGGGTTTTGAGGGATATTGTCAATTTCCAGTACTTTGCCAATCACTACCCCGTTCAGGGTGACATCGTTGGAAACCATTAAAGAGGCTGAATTGGGGAAATACGCATAATACGTATCGTCCCCACCAAATAGGCTATATCCTTTTAGAAAATTAATGCCAACGACCAACAATACTATGGCAAAAACGGCTATTAATCCAACCTTAAGTTCCTTACCGATTTTCAAATCTTATTTTTCCGCTAATTTAATAGCTTTTTCAATACTAATGCGTTCTCCTTGATAGAACGCAACAACAAATGCGCTAGAAAAACCCTTTTCTTGCATAGCAACCTTATGTTTTTTAGCGGCTTCGAGATCTTTCATGAAAATACCCGTATAATATTTGAACATTTTATCTTGAACATATTCATACACTTTTTCTCCCTTAAATTTAGCGGAAGATGGATCTAGCGCTTCATTTGAGGAAACAATTTGTACGGAAAAAAAGAGTTCTTGTGAAGGAACATTGTCCGGGATTTTTTCTTCGGGTGTTTTGTTATCCTCAACATGAACTGTTTCGGCTCCACCTGAATGACCCTCGGCATCTTTTCCTTCAAAATCTTTTTTATACTTAACAAAGGCTTCAAACATGGCTTTAGCCATTTTGTCTTGACCATCTGTTTTGCCGATGAAGGACTCTTCGTTGGGATTGGTTAAAAAACCGGTTTCGATAAGAACACTTGGCATTGACGTCTTATACAGCACTAGAAAACCTGCCTGTTTAACCCCTCTATCATACCTTCCGATAGATTTGAATTCCTTTTGTAAGGCACTTGCAAATTTTATGGCATTATTGAGGTTCACATTTTGCTGCAATTGTATAGCAATCATGGCGTCTGGAGTTAAATCAAAGTCCTTGTATTTCGCTCCTTTATCGTCTTCCAACGAAATAATAGAGTTTTCACGTTCCATTACCTTCTTTTGGGATTCGGTTCGATGCAATCCTAAAACGTAGGTTTCTGTCCCGTATGCCACATTGCTACCTGCATTGGCATGAATACAAATGAATAAATCAGCATTTGCGCGATTCGCAATATTAGCCCGTTCAATGAGTTCAATAAAAACATCCGTTTCTCGAGTATATTTTACGTTAATCTTTGGATATTTTTCTTTGATTAATTTTCCAAGTTTCAATGCCATGGACAAACAAACGTCCTTTTCGTGGGAATACCCTCCATGGCAACCGGGATCCTTACCGCCGTGACCTGCATCGATCACGACCGTTTTTAATTGTGAATTACCCGAATTAGACTGCCCGTAAGCACTAGAACTTACCCAAACACATAGCATAAAAAGATAGCCCAGCTCCAATAAAGAAATCCGAGCAAATTTTGATAGTTTTGTAATCCTTTGCATTGCCATAGTCAAAATTATTATTCAGCATCTACCAATTCAATGCCAAAACGTTTTTTTTTCTTCGTTGGTTTGTTGATAAGGTTAAGCATGACGCATGGCCAAGCGCCAATGGTTGATACCGTTTATGAAACGAATACGGAAATTGATGAGGTGATTCGATACGGAGCAGTTGATTCAAGTTTTTACGATGTCGTATCAAAAAAAGCTTTTCTTTACGGTGGCGCCTTTGTAGAAACCCAATCCATGAAACTTAAATCAGGAATCATTATCCTTGATTTTCTGCACAATGAAGTGGAAGCAATTTACCGAATCGATGGTTCAGGAGCGGAAGTAGAATACCCTGAATTTAGCGACGCCACCGAAACCCTCACATGCCGAAGTATGCGCATGAATACTGCAACAAAAAAAGCCTACATCGAAGTGTTAAAAATTAAGCAACAGGAACTTTTCTTTCAAATGGGGGAAGCCAAAAGGTATCCCCACGAAGACATCCATTTAAAAAAAGGAATTCTTACCACCTGTGATCAAGAGGAACCTCATTATCATTTTTTACTCAAGCGAGGCGTTGTAATTCCCGAAAAAAGAATCGTTGCTGGGGGCATGAATCTTTGGATTAGTGGAATCCCTACCCCCATTGGACTACCTTTTGCCATCATTCCTCAACAAAAAGAACGCACACGTGGCCTTTTATTTCCTGAATTGGTTCCATCCTCTCCTTATGGTTTTGGGATTCAAAATTTAGGCTATTTTATTCCTATCAACGACCGACTACAAACCTCGGTATATGCAAGTATTTACAGCCGAGGAAGTTGGGGTTTACGCAATGAATTAGACTATTCAAAGCGGTATGGATACACTGGTAAAATCGGCATCGGGTTCCAGCAATTCAACAATGGATTTCCTAATTATTCTCGGAACAACAAATTCACGCTAACTTGGACCCACAACAAGCAAGCTCGATCGAATCCATTGTGGCAGTTCAATTCGAACGTTAATTTTATTTCGGACAATACTTCAAAAAACAATCCAGACCCCATTAACCCCGATTATTTTAAGAATTCATTTAACTCTGATGTTAACGTTAATCGATTGTTCCCAGGAAAACCCTTAACAACGGGAATGAAAATTTCACTTCGTCAAAATTCGATTTCCAAATCAATAGCTTTAGTTTCTCCGGTAATCACCGCTAACTTAACGCGTATTTTTCCCTTTAAAAACCTTATTAAGTCCCCCAAAAGCAGTTTCGGAAAGGCCGTACAAATCATTGGTATTACCTATAATTTTGAAGCACAAAACAAAAGCACCTTTGGTGATAGCCTTTTAAGCAGCGGTGATGTCAATGCGATTGGCTCATTGTTTTTCAATGGCATACAACAAACAATGGGCATCCAAACCACCTTGGGACTTTTCAAAAACACGATAAAAATTTCGCCCAATCTAAGTTTAGGAAACAAGCAGAACTTTCAATCGATTGATAAATCGTACAACGCTTTTTCGAATACAAGCCAAACCGATACCCTGAGAGGAGCCTTTGGCGCCAATGAGTTGAACTTCAACCTTAACGCCACTACGGTGGTCTACAGCTACTATAGGTTCATTGGTAAAAAGAAGCCAATATTACGTCATTTACTAACCCCTTCCATTGGTTACCGATACACTCCTAAATTGAATAATCTCATCACGAAAAATGTTGGTCCAAACCAAACCGCTATTACTTTTTCGCCATTTGAAAGAAGTATTTATACAGTTGGTAATTTGCAAGCCAGTTCATTTATAACCTTTGGTGTAAACAATAGTTTGGAATTAAAATTCAAATCGGCAAAAGATACGGTCACGGGATATAAGAAAATTCGCATTTTGGACCAGTTTTCTATAACAGGTAATTTTGATGCTCTTAAGGATTCATTCAACTTATCCGATCTGGCTTTAAACCTTCGTGTAAGCCCTTTTAAATGGATGAATTTTGTCGCAACAGGAACATACAGCTGTTACTCATGGAATACGACAACGGGAAAGTCTACCCAGCAGTTTGCATGGAAAACCCAACAAGGACTAGGCCGAATATTGGCGCTCGGAATGAATTCAACCTTTACCTTAAGCTCTAGAAAAAGCAGAGAGATTTTAGAACAAAAAAACGACGTGATAAAAACGGCTTGGAATGCCGATTTCGTAAATTACACGCTCCATCCAGAACAGGCCATTTACTTTGATATTCCATGGAAATTAAATATTGCGCACATCTATTCAATTTTAGCAAACACCAACATAAGCTCGAGTAATCCTGCCTTATGGAACAAGTTACACACCTTTTCGCTGAACGGTGATGTAACCTTTACTAAGCGATGGAATTTAGCCAGCAATATCAACCTGGATGTTAAATCAAGAGCGATAACCAATATGAATCTTTCACTCAACCGAAACATGCATTGTTGGGCTCTCAGTTTTTTTTGGACTCCTATTGGTGGCAACAAGAGTTTTTTACTGAGTATTCGAAATACCTCATCCCTCTTCAAGGATGCTAAAATCGAGGTGAGAAAGCCTCCTGCGTTCTTCTGATAGTATTATTCTCCAGAATTGTACAGGAGGATTTTGGGTCCAACGACCATGCGAATGGTTGTAATTCTGCGGTTAGGGTTGTTCTTACGGTTATCGTCGAATTGATTGGGGGGTAAATTTTCACCTTTGCCTTCGTACGAAATACGGTAGGACAACTTCCATGCTACCCCAAGGGCTTTTAGTTGTTTTTCAAATTCTGCAGCAACTGCCTTTGCGCGCGCATCGGAAAGCTCCAAATTGCGTTGTATCCTCGCCGCTTCGCTTCCTGTTCCTTGTTTATCCGAATAACCAGAGATGATTAAAATCGTAGAATAATCCTCTTCTGAAAAAATGTTCTCATTGTGATGATCTAGGTATTTGCGCCAATCCAAAACCTCTGCTTTTATACTATCAAGAAGTACGGAAATCATTTTTTTACCTTCCATATTGATTATTGAACTTCCCGTATCAAAACTAATATCCGCAGCGATATTTTTTATTTCTTTATTCGCCGAAATCAATTCTCCCATTGGAACCACGTAGGTATATAAAAGATCGTTGAGTTCTTTAGCCAACCTTAAGGTTTTCTCGTGGCCTTCTGCGGTAAAGGGATCGGTTTCATTAAGTTCTTTAACGATTGCCTGGCTTCTGGCAAGAAGTCGATCCAGCTGAACATCAATTTCTTTGATTCGTTCAGTAGAATCAATGGAATAAAACATTTTTTTTTGTTCTTCCAGCATGCGAACAGCTTGTTCTGCTTTTTCAATTTCTTCCGCAAGACTCTTTTCGCGCTCCGCTTGTTTGCGGTTAAACGCATTCACTTCCGTTTCACCCCTTTGACCTCTAAAAACTGTCGTGGAGTATTTGGGTTTTACCAGTACCCCTGAATCTTTACAAGAAAACAACATGAAACAAATAGCAAGCAGGCAAACACCATAAATTCTTAGTTTTTTCATTCTTTTATTTTTTTCTGTTGAAGGAAATTAAATTCAATGCCATAAAAATAAGTTATTATGGCACCGAAATACAGTATATGTGCAGAATAATATACCCAAGCCATCAAAACAAATACAACTCCTACCAAATTTACGTTGGATAAAAAAAAGTAAGTCTTCAAATAATAATTGATAGCAAATTGAAATAAATATAAAACAATTGAAGTAAAAAGCGCCCCTCGTATTGCGAGTTTCCATGGTATTTTTGCTTCATTTACCCATTTAAAAACTATAGTTATCAAAGTGCCATTGGTTAAAATGAAAAGCAGTGCATTGACGACTCTTTCATCAAAGAATAACTTTGAAAGTACACCATCGGACATGGCTTCTACACCCACCAAAAAAAGCTCGAGCAAATAAAACAGAAAGGCGATGAATATCATTGCCAATAAATAGGCAAAGGATAACAATTTAAACCTCAGGGCCCTTAAGACGACTTTTATTCTTCGAGGCGGACGCTCTTTTTTTACCTCAAAAAAGACATTTAAACTGTGTTTTAGGGAGGTTAAGAAGGAAGATGCCGAGTATAACAATACGATAATCATTATGCCGTTGAGGGCCCAGGAAGAATCATGAATATCCGCACTGTCCAGAAATGAGGTAAATACTGAAATGTCTTGAATACCCATATAATCATTGAAAAAGTCACTTATCGCGGTTAAACAAGCTTGTTCTCCGAAAAAAGCACCGAAACTTATGAGGATTAAGTAAAGCGTGGGGATCAAGGCAAAAAGCGCAAAATATGTTAAGGCTGCACAATGCAATATTGCCCGTTTTTGTCGAAAAGCAACCATGCCATTCTGAAAAATATTCCAATATGGATTCATACTACCGTCGGAAGGATTTTAAATTCTTGAGGTAAATGGTTCAATGCATATAAAATAACCTCTTGGTTTTCAAAACGGCAAAAGTGCTCAAAGATATACCCATTAAAAACAACCCTTACCACCTCTAAAGGTATACCATTGGCGGTTATTTCGTATTGATTTGGTCGAAAGTAATAATGCTGACCTTGCCATTCTACCTCATTTAAACAGCCAAACCTCTTTGCCTCAGCGGGACTAGTTAATTTAAAATACGCCATTTCTGGCCGTTGAAATTTGGTTAACCTACCATTGCTTTTTAAGGTTGAAAAATAATCAGTTAATCGATAAATATCCTCCATTTGCTGTGAAACCAACAAAATACCAACACCTTCAGAACGATGCAATTTTTGAATAAGTTCACACAACTTTGATTTTCTTTTAGCATCTAGATGGCCGAATGGTTCATCCAACATTAGCCATCTGAGGTTACACGCCACTGCTCTCGCTATTGCCAACCTTTGTTGTTCACCCGAAGACAAATCCTTGGCCAAAGTCCGCTGCACTTTATCCAACTCCATTAATTTAAGGATTTTATCGACCCGTGATTCACGTTCTTTATTAGGCCATGACAAAATTGATTCGCGTATATTCTCCCTGCATGAGTGATTCCAATCCAAATTAAATTGTGCCGAGACAAAACCAATTTCGGGTAAACCAGGTATCAGCCGTTGGCTTATTTTTGGAAAGACTTTATGGTCTAACGAAACGAAACCGGAAGTTGGATCAATATTGCCGGATAAAACATGAAGAAGGCTGGTTTTACCAACACCGCTTTCACCGATAATACCATAAACAAACTTCGGATTTAAGGCCATGGAAAGATTCTTGAATAGAATTCTTTCACCATAGATTAAGCCTAGTCCTTTTGCCTCAAGCATGCTCCTTGAGGGCATTAGGAAAATCTCTATTAGTAATGTAGATGCCAGGAATAGGATTTATAAATGGCTCATTGTCTTTAAGTTCTATAGTTACTTGTAAACCATCCTCATCTTCAACCACTTGCATATCACTTACCAACTCCTTTGAAAAGGCAAATTGGGTGATGTCACCCGTCTTACTGTTGAGCGTAAATAAGGTCATGTTTTCGATGGCAAAACTAAAATCTCCAAGCGTCCCATGACTGCCCATCAGGATATAGGTTCCGCTTTTTATTACCGTGTGTTCTTGAATTTCAGAGACGACTAATTCATCTTCCCATTGATATTTTATGTTATCTGAACTTTCCTCTCCGTTATGAACTTCGTTTGCTATTTTTTGAGAAAATAGATCATTTAACAATAAGCATCTAAAGACGCAACGATAGGAGGTATTTGAGGTCATGCCTAATAAATTTGAACGAAATTAAGAAAACTAAAAGTAGGGGATTCTATGTGAACAATTTTATTTTACTTAAAAATTACGTTTACAAACTCCCAAAACTTATTAAATTAGGCCCATGAAAACATTCTTAACCCTATTGGTTTTAATAACCCTAACGATGAGCTCCTTCGCACAAAGTAAATTAAACAGCAAGGAGAGAAGCAATTTCAACCGCCTTTTGAATAAGGGGATAGAGTTGTTCAATGCTGAAAGAACCAACGATGCTCTAGAATCCTTTAAAAAGGCAGAAGCCATTGATCCGGAAAGTTGGAAATTGAATTTCTGGTTGGCCAATTGCCATTACGATTTAATGGGTTTTTTGACCGCGGAAATTTACATAAACGTAGCTAAAAAGTTCATCACCGAACATGACGATGCTGATGCTGCTTTTTATGAATTGGAAGGTAAAATCAATCACCGTATTGCTAAAGTAGATGAAGCAATTGCTGCCTATAAAAAAACTGCGGTACTCTTAGGACCTAAAGTTGCCCTTGACTATGGAATCAATCGTTACATTGAGCAATGTGAACTCATGATACGCGACAAAAAACAAGGTGTTGACGTAAAACGTACTTCCCTATCCAAGAACATTAACAGCCTTAATGACGAATACGCTCCATTGTTAGTCAATGGAGGGAGAACTTTATTTTTTACATCAAGAAGACCTGAAACCACGGGTGAAAACATCAATCCCGATGACTTGCGCTATTTCGAGGATGTCTACCGTGCCAATTGGAACGAAAGCACTAAAAATTTCGAAATTGATTATTCTTTTTTTAAAGAAATTAACACCAACGGATTCGATGCCATGAGCTATATTAATAGCAATGGAACATACGCCTTAATGACGGTGAATACCTCGTCGGCGGAAAAAACCACCAAAAGTTCTGATTTGTTTGAAATAATTTCAGAGCAACCATTTGTTTGGGAGGCTCCTGCTGTAATTAAAAGCAAAGGGATTAATACCGATTATTTTGAGGGAAGTGCAACCACCACAGAAGGAGCAAGTGAAGGAGAAATTCTGGTTTTTACTACCGACCGTAAGGCAGATTTAACAGGTTTAGATTTGTATACATGTACTAGAAGTGAAAACGGTTTTGGTGAGGTAAGCGCTCTCCCAAAACACATCAATTCTCCCGGAAATGAAACAACTCCATGGCTGAGTCCTGACGGAAAATTCCTGTTTTTTAGCAGCGACGAACTTCCTGGATACGGGGATTATGACATTTTCTACTGCACGTTAAAAGAAGATGGAACCTGGTCCAATCCGATGAATTTAGGTCCATCTATTAACACCGTTAACAACGACACGCATTTTAATCTTATTTCGGGGGAAAATAAAGCAGTTTATGCTTCACTTGCGGAACAAGATGGATTCTATTCATACGATCTTTTCCAGGTTGATCTGAACGGCTTAAATTTCCCTTTTGCGAAATAGAGAAGTAAGGCGAGATAAATTAGCTTCTTACGCGAATTTTTTTACCTTGAATTGTGTTGACATTGTATCGAACGAACATTTCCACGCCTCCTTTAAAATTAGATACTAAAGAAAGTCGAGAGACATTGATATCGTAAGCAAATCCTGCAGAAAAAGGACCGTAGAACACCATTGATTTTATCACAATGGCATCACGTAGTCGGCTGAAAAGCCCTAAACTGAATGCAATTTCTTTGATCCGATCAGTCTCGGTAGAGGCTTTCTGAATTATTTGTTTGTAACTAACCCCGTACAAAAGCTCATTTGACTTTTTTTGACGCTGGAAGTAAATAGCGGGTTGTAAAATGCCATTTGTGCTATTAATTCCAATATTTCCGTTTGCAAATAATGAATAGCGCGTTGATAAATTCTGAATGCTCGAATTGTAAAACGAATACCTAGGATTATTCACATGATAGGCTGCAAAACCCACGCTAAAACCTTTATCCGCAACATTGGTAATATTCGCCACGTCTGTTTGATACGTATAAACTGCACCGAGCCCTACATCGAAATAACTAAAACTTTGTTGGTAAAAATTCTCTCCACTAGGAATGGCTGGATTATAAGTTAGTCCATCAAACTGCGAACCCCATTGGCCAACCGTTGGATTTGCTGCACATTGTCCAAAGGTCGAGTTCATACCTACCGCGACCCGATTAAAACGACTCACGAGTAAACTGTAGGATAAATTAACTCCTATGGTGGTTTGATTGAAAAAGCCGTCACCCATTCGGTCATTAAAAAAACTTAAGCCGCCACCTAATATCCCACTGGAGTTTTTTACTCCTGCAGATAATCTCCCATCAAAAGAACCCAAAAATGTTTTGTAGGGGGAGGCGAAACTACCGTATTGACTTCGGTACATAGCAACACCATTAAACGTGGCACTAGCCCCAGCTAATGCGGGATTTAAGGTCAATGGAGAAAAATCTGTTTGTGAAAAATGAACGTCTTGAGAAAACCCTTTTCCGAAGGACATCCATGCAATCAAACAACCTAGAAATAACCAACGTTTAATCATTATCTCACTAAAGTTAAGCTTCCTGATTTTCTAACAATAGAATCATCATAAAGCTGTAAATTTAAATCATATACATAATTGCCCTCTTGAGCAGGTCTACCTTTGAAAAATCCATCCCATGCCATGCTGATGCTGGTGGATTCGAAAACTTTCTGCCCCCATCGGTCATAAATCACCATGCTAAAATCCTTCACACAACTTTCTTTACCAAAAACTCGCAATGCGTTGTTCTCGTCTGGACCTGTCCCATTTGGACTGAAAATAGTCGGAACAAAGAACTCTCCGCACAATAATTTAACCGTTACCAGCATGGAATCAATACCTGAACAACCGTTGGCGTCCGAAACGCTAACATAATACATGGTGGTTGTGTCAGGGGTTATTAACGGATTTGGACAATCGTCGCAAGAAAGTCCAATATTCGGAGTCCATGTAAATCCAATTCCTTGATTTACATTCGCTGTAAAAGAGGTAGAAGGATTGATAACGGTATCGCCCGGAACGATATTAACAGGCAATGCATTGATGATACCAATGGAAGAAGAAAAACTTATCTGACAATTATTGGTATCAGAAACAGTGACACTATAACTGCCAATATTCAGGTTGAAAATGCTGTCCGTGGTTTGACCGTTGGGAGACCAGATATAGGTGTAAGGGCCGGAACCTCCTGCCACAGTAACGTCCATGGTGCCAAGTTGACCCGTAGCACAATTAATAGGCGTTGAATCCCCTACAATGGATAGTGCAGTTGGTTGTGTAATCGTAATTCCTGTGACGACCAAACAATTGGCAGCATCAATCACCGCGAAATTATAGTTGCCAGGTGCAAGATTACTCGCTGTATCGTTGGCTATTGAACCCGGCGCCCATGAATAAATAAAGGGTGGCGTGCCTAAAGAATCAACGACCCCAACTGCCCAACCATCGTTGGCGCCAAAACACGTTACGTTATGCACTTCGGTTACGCTTATAGCCGGAGGCTGAGGGACGGGATTTATAACTATAGGAATAGGATTAGACGTTATGCATCCAGAAGAAGTATTTTGAACCGATACGGGATACGAACCTGCATTTAATCCGCTAAAATTCGGGCTAACTTGATAATTTACCCCGTCGATGGAATAGGTAAAAGCAGCACCCAAGGGGGTTGTTACAACAATACCACCTGTTGGAATTGGACAGGTGGGTTGAGTGAAAGTGTAGTTGGGAACGGCAGCAATCGTTAAAGCCGGTTGAATTACTGCATTCAAGCTAACGGCAGAAGTACAACTAGCAGCGTTAACTACGGTAAACGTATACGTTGTACCGGCGGTTAACCCGGCAAAGACACCCGTGGATCCAGAACCGGAAATGGTTTGTCCTCCTGGGGCTGCAATGACTGTCCAAGCTCCGCTTGTTGGCAAACCGCTGAGATTCACCGTTCCTGTGTTCGTAGCGCATGTGGGCTGGGCAATTGCTCCAACTATTGGGGTTGCAGGGTTAACAGGGGGATTGATAAATATGGTATTGGAATTCGCCGAGGTACAACCATTGGAATTAGAAGTAACGGTGAATGAATATGAATTTACCGCTAAGTTTGAAATAACAACGGATGTTCCTATACCTGCTACGGTAGTGGAGGTTGCTGGACTTGAACCAATAATTGTTACCGTCCATCCACCTGAATTGGGCAAATTAACTAGAGTAACAGAACCTGTAGCTAGAATACAGGTGGGTTGTGTTGGAACTCCGGCAATTGGGGTTTGAGGTACCGAAGGAACAACATTAATATTCACTGAAGAACTTGGAGGTGAAGTACAACCAGCAACGGCATCAAAATACTCAAAAGAAAAGGCTGTCCCTGGTGTGAGGTTGCTAATTGCTGCAATTGGCCCTACCCCTGATTGGGTAAATCCTGCCGGAATAGAATTGATCGTCCAACCAGAGGTCGGAAGGCCGGATAGGTAAATAACACCGAATTGATTGGTGCAAGTTGGTTGATGCAATGAATCAATATTTGGAGCGGTTAAACATTGTGACCAGAAAAAATTCTGAACCATCAAAAGCATGAATAACCCCAATAATCTTAACATCATAAATAGAAATAAGTCAGAACGTTTACCAATTAAGGTGCAATAAAGTTACATTAAATCTTAGAATAAAATAAATACCTTGCGATGAATTCAAACGAAGCCGCATAAAACACGTTGCTTGAAATAAAAAAGAACGCGAAATTTGTACCGTGGAACATCAAAGAATTCACCTGGAATTATCGTACAATGGAGGGGCGTATGAAGGTTGGCAAATCCAACCCTCTCGTAAAACCGTTCAAGGAACGATAGAAGAAATACTAGCGAAACTAAACGGTAATAGCCCTATCCGTGTAACTGGTTGCGGCAGAACCGATACGGGAGTACATGCACACCAGTATTTTGCCCATTTTGAGGGAAAATTTTCAGATTTAGACCAGCTCAAGTACAAGTTAAACAAGATGCTTCCGAATGACATTGTAATTCACTCTGTTTTATACAGCGAATTGCACACACGGTTTGATGCCAAGCGCAGGACATACAAGTATTTCATTCGCAAAGGCAAGGACGCTTTTTCACATCCAACACGCTGGGTTTTTGAGCGACCTATGAACCTCGAAGCTATGAATGAATCCTCTAAATTCCTTTTAGGTATTCATGATTTTGCCTCATTTGCCAAGCACGATAGTGATGTAAAAACAACCCTTTGTGAGGTTTTTGAAATCGGATGGGAAGAAACCGAACATGAATACATATACACCGTTTGTGCAAACCGTTTTTTACGCAACATGGTAAGGGCCATGGTTGGCACCTTTATGGATGTTGGATTGGGAAAAATTAACCCGGAAGATCTACGTAAAATTCTTGCTCAAAAAAACCGCAGCGAGGCCTCGGAATCGGTACCAGCACAAGGTTTGTTTTTATGGAAAGTGGAATATTAATTCCGCTCTCTCAATAAGTCAAAATATCCGTAAGTTTCCACCACAATCGCTCCTCCAAGCGTGTCGCCATACTTGGCGGGTAGGCCTCCGGTATAAACCATCATTCGATTGATAGCACAGCTAGGCACATTGTAAACTTCTGGAAGTTTCACGCCATCAACCACGTAAATCATATCTCCTTTTCGTGCACCGCGAAACATCAACTGGCCGTCATCTGCGATTTTCACCTCGGAAGAAAGCTGTGTAGCCATCGTGGCTATGCTAAATTTATTGGGGTTGTGCTCAATTTCTTTGTGGGTCAACTCTGGCATTGGAAGTTCTCCCATGCGAAGTCTCAATTTTTCTTTAACAATCACTTCTCCTTTACTCACACCAAAGGGTTTAAATGCTACAGTTCCAATGTTTGCGTAGGATTCAATAGGAACCTCAACGGTGAATTGTTTCGAAGTATCTGGCCCAAAAACGAGGAACAATTCATAGGTGCCAGCGGGTATGGCTGAAATCCTAAACCTACCGTCCTTATCGGTTAATGCTTGGTATTTCTTTCCTTGATCTTTTATGATGGCTTTAACAAATTCCATGGGTTGTTGGGTGTCTTCATCGAGTACGGTTCCTAAGGCATCGCCAGTTGCGGATTGTGCAAATAATGAAGTTAACATCGTAGCAAACACTGCAGGTAGTAAAAGATTTTTCATATTGAATTAATTTTAGTTGTTTTAAGGAACGATTATAATGATAGGAACTAACCCATCAACGCAGATGAAGTAACTAAATCGCGGTTAATTTTCTTGAAAAGCCCTTGAAGCACTTTACCTGGGCCCACTTCAATTACCTCGGTGATTCCTTTTTCGTTCATCGATAACATGGTTTGAGTCCATTTTACAGGGGCCGTTAATTGGGCCAATAAATTGGTTTTAATATCGGATGGATTGGAAACGGCGAGTGCATTTACATTTTGATAAACGGGGCAACGAGGAGTATTAAACGCAGTCATTTCAATAGCTACGGCCAATTCTTCCCTTGCTGGCTCCATCAAAGGAGAATGAAAAGCGCCACCTACTTGAAGGACGAGTGCTCGCTTGGCACCAGCCTCTGTTAGTTTTGCGCACGCTTCTTCAACAGCTTCCACGGCACCAGAAATGACCAATTGACCGGGACAGTTATAGTTTGCGGGAACCACTACGCCATCAATTTTCGCACATATTTCTTCAACCACATGGTCTTCCAACCCTAAAATTGCCGCCATGGTTGACGGGGTTAATTCGCATGCTTTTTGCATGGCTAAAGCACGAGCGCTAACCAATTTTAATCCGTCTTCAAAAGTTAAACATCCTGCAGCTACCAAGGCAGAAAACTCTCCCAAGGAATGACCTGCAACAGCATCGGGTTGGAAATTTATTCCAAGCGCTTCTGCCAGAATAGTTGAATGGAGAAAAATAGCAGGTTGTGTCACTTTAGTTTGTTTGAGCTCATCTTCCGTGCCTTCAAACATAATTTTAGCGATATCAAAACCTAGAATTTCATGGGCTTGGATGAAGCGTTTTTTAGCATTTTCGCTGCTATGATACAAATCAACTCCCATTCCACTGAATTGGGCTCCTTGACCCGGAAAAACATAAACTCGCATAGCTTTTAATTTTGACTTATTGAATGAAACTTACCTTCTTTGTAAACATTTATTTTTTTGAGAATTCCACTCGAATTGTAAATGTACACTTTTCCTTCGTAGAGCTGTCCCTTACGAAAATTCCCGTCTAACCAAATTTCATCGCTGGTGTTGTAAACTTTATTGTATCCATCAGGAAAGAAAGTTACTCCTTTGGTAATCGGATTAGTGACTTTAGGAGGAACGTCATCTGAAACAGGTTTGGAATACTTAACGGGTTTAGCATTAGTTGAATTTTGTACTGCCTGTACGAATCGACCATTGTTCAGTTTGTACGAAAATTTAAGTGTCCCGTCCTTATTGTATTGGCTGTAGGTACCTGTTGGCTTTCCTCCTTTAAGTTCAAACTCTGCCTGCACTTTACCGTTTTCGTAATAATGAATGATTTTTCCAGTCTCTTTACCATTAGCGTCGAAGTTTCCTTTAAAAGCAACTTTACCGGATTTATAAAAAATGTTTAAACTACCCACTTGCTTATTTCCACCAAAATTTCCCTGTTCCATTAAGGCCCCATTGGAATGGTAGCGTGCGTATTCACCGTTGGGGCGGTTGTTTAAATAATTGCCTTTTAATTTAACCGTTTTGCCGTCTTTATGGTATTTTATCCAAATCCCAGTTTTTCGACCGTGATCGTAAACTCCTTCTTCTACGATGGTATTCGCGGCGTATCCCAAGCCAGGCTTGTCCTTTCCTCTGTAGATCCATTTTCCATGTTTTTTACCGTTTTGATCCTTGATGTTTTGACCCAAACTAATGGATGAAACAGCCGACAAAACCAAAATCAGGAACAGGGATCTAAAGGATTTCATAATTCGGTTAAATTTAACTAAAATGTGGAAAACATACCTCAAGTAATCTTCAGTTCATCGTGAATCTTTGTTAATTTTGAAATATGTTAGAAATCCTTCCAAAGGAAATTCCTGTTCCAAAGTTGCACCATTATTTATTGGGATCTATAGGTCCTCGGCCGATAGCTTTAGCTTCAACCGTGGATCGAGACGGGAATAAAAATCTTGCACCCTTTAGTTTTTTCAATGTTTTTAGTGCCAATCCACCTATCTTAATTTTTTCGCCCGCCCGATCTGGCCGAACCAACTCGCTTAAGGACACTTTTAATAACGTGAAAGAAGTCCCTGAGGTGGTGATCAATGTGGTTACCTATGGAATCTCTGAAGCGGTTAGTTTAGCAAGTTCGCCCTACCCTCCTGGGGTTAGTGAATTTGAAAAATCCGGTCTAACCCCCCTTGCCTCGCACCTCATAAAGCCATTTCGAGTCAAGGAATCCCCTGTACAATTTGAGTGCAAGGTAAATGACATTATAGCCCTAGGCACAGAAGGAGGGGCAGGAAATTTGGTGCTATGTGAAGTCCTAAAAATTCATATTGATCCCAGCGTATTGGATGAATCCGGAATGGTTGATTCCCTGAAGCTTGATTTGGTCTCTCGAATGGGGGCGGATTGGTACTGCCGTGCAGACCGTAATAGCATGTTCGAGATTAAAAAACCCATTACCACTTGTGGAATTGGAATGGATTCGCTGCCTAAGGATATTTTAGAAAGCAGCATTTTAACAGGCCAAGACTTGGCACGCTTGGCTGGAATCACGGAATTACCGAATGAAACCGAAGTAAACGAACATAAACTTCTTGAGTTAAGCGACTATTTTCTCGCACATTCGGACAATTTCGAAGCCTTGGAAACATCCCTTCATCGTGTTGCAAAAGAACTTTTAAAAGAAAATAAGCTTGAGGAAGCGTGGATGACCTTATTAAGTATAAACCATTAATTTAACCCCTAAAAGTCTCATGAGTCAGTTTCAATTAAAAAATGTAAGAATCAAAGTAATCAATCCTACAGTGAATGTTTCTGAAAAATTTTCGAAGCGTGAATTTGTGGTAACCGACAGTTCCAACGGAAATTATCCTCAAGATATTCTCTTTCAATCCACCCAAGATAAATGCTCTATTTTGGATCAGTTTTCCGTCAACGATAGCGTTGATGTTTCCTTTAACATCCGAGGAAGGGAATGGACGAGCCCTCAGGGAGAAGTCAAGTATTTCACCTCGTTAGAGGCATGGAGGATTGAACGCAGTGCCTCTGGTTCAACTACCCCAGATTCTTTTGGAATTAAAGAGGCGAATGAAACGGTAAATCCTTTAGAAAGTTCTTCTGAAGACGCGGACGACCTTCCGTTCTAGTTCTTTTTAAGGTATTTTTTCTGGTATTTCAGATACAATTCTTCCTGAAAATTCAAGGTGCTTTCCAGTTTACCATTGATAAGTATGGCTTGAATGCTATTGGTCCTCATATCGAGTGCAGGCCCTCTTGATACAAAGAGGGTTGCGGATTTCCCTACCTCCAAAGACCCGTAATCCTTGTCGATTCCCATAATTTCACAGGGTGTTAACGTGATGGCTCTTAATGCATCATTGGATGGCAGTCCATAGGCTTCAGCAGTTCCCGCTAAAAAGGGTAAATTCCGAGCGTTCATGGCCTCCATACCTCCTGAATTTTGAAGGGAGAAAGTTACCCCCATTTTGTATAGTAAATAAGGAAGTTTGTATGGTAAATCTACCGGATCTTCCTCATTATCTGGCAATCGATGCAGTCGACTTAGCATAATTGGAATCTTTGAATCAACGAGGCGCTGCCCTAACAGATATGCGTCTGACCCGCCAACGATAACGGGATAATTAAACTTGTAACGGTCGATTATTTCTAAAACATCCGCAAGTTGCCTCAATTCCTCCGCATGAAAATAAATGCGTTTTTTACCCTTAAAACACGCCTCAAGGGCTTGAAATCGAGCATCAAACGTTGGATTATTTGATTCAGAATACACCTTAGCTTGTTGTAGGAACCGCTCCAATTCTTTTACCGCCTCGAGGTATTTTGAATTGATGGTTTTGTCGGCAGGTTCGGCCCACCATCCTCCCCCTTCCCAAGGCATGGGCCAATTGACATGAATACCATCGTCTGCTAGAACGGTTGCATCTTCCCAATTCCAACCCGCGGAAGCCATGATTGACGAAGTGCCAGATACGATACCTCCCCGGGGAGTTGCCTGCACCAAAAGCACCCCGTTGGATCTAACGGTGGCAAGTACTTTGGATTCAACATTGAAAGCAATTTGAGAACGTATGTGTGGATTAAAAGAACCAATCTCGTAATAATCATTGGAAGCTCTTACTGCCTCTATTTCTGTCAAACCAAGGGTGCTGTTGGCAGCCACAAAACCAGGATAAACATGGGCATCTGTAGCATCAATAACGGTATCCCAATCCTGAGGGTTATAGGTACTGGAAATTGCGTTTTTTATACCAATGATTCTACCATTTTCCACCTCCACAAGGCTGGCAACAATTTCTTGGCCTACCACAGGGTGTAAATGGCCATTTGCGATCAGTATACGCTGTGCTGTCGAATAATTCCATGCAAGGATGCACAAAAAGGCTGGGATGACTTTTACCATTAGTGCAAATTTTCTTGGGTTGTACCTTCTTCTCCCATAGTATCACAATGGTAGAACCTTTTACTTTTCTTAAAAAAAGGCTGCTTCACAGGAGAGGTAGACGACTTCGAATTCATCAAAGCAATAATCCTCATTTTTTCCATTTTGTTGCGCGATTGCAGCTCCAAATCCTTGACTTCATCGAAATAAATCACTCCTTCAATCATGGTTAATTTTACCCGCGCATTAATTGAAAGTGGATGGTCGTTCCAGAGGACCAAATCCGCATCCTTTCCGACAGCGATGCTTCCCATTCGGTGATCGAGGTGCAGCAATTTTGCAGGGTTCAAGGTTACGGTTTTCCAAGCTTCTACTTCCGAAAGCCCACCATATTTCACGGTTTTAGCGGCTTCTTGGTTAAGTCTTCGTCCCATTTCTGCATCGTCTGAATTTATAGCCACAACTAAACCCTGTTGATGCATTAATGCTGCATTGTATGGAATTGCTTCGTTAACTTCAAACTTATAAGCCCACCAATCGGCGAAAGTTGAACCTCCCACTCCGTGTTGTTTCATTTTATCTGCCACCTTGTAGCCTTCTAAAATATGTGTGAAGGTATTCACTTTGAAACCCATGGAATCAGCAACCTTCATGAGCATATTCACTTCGCTTTGAACGTAGGAATGGCACGTGATAAAACGCTTGCCATCGAGAATTTCGAGTAAAACTTCCAATTCTAAATCCTTCCGTGGAGGTTTTAATGCAGGATCGGAGGCCTTATTTTTTAGAAATTCGTCCCACGAACTGCGGTACTTCTTGGCCCGATAAAATGCATCATAAAAGACTTGTTCAACTCCCATTCTGGTTTGTGGAAATCTAACGACATTTCTATCGCCCCAATTGGATTGTTTGACATTTTCTCCTAATGCGCATTTGATGAATCCAGGAGCATTCTCTATTTTCATTGTTTCAGGCATTGCTCCCCATTTGAGTTTAATCAACGCGGATTGCCCACCTATGGCATTGGCTGAACCATGAAGCAATTGAGCCGCCGTAACTCCTCCGGCAAGTTGACGGTAAATGGAAATATCTTCCGGATAAACGACATCACCGATACTGACTTCAGCGCTCACCGATTGACCGCCTTCGTTCACCCCTCGAGAAATAGCAATATGAGAGTGCTCATCAATAATACCCGAGGTAAGGTGCATTGAACTACCGTCAATAACTTGAGCCCCTGGAGGAAAATAGGGTTTATTTTTACCTACGAAGGCAATTTTACCTCCCTCAACCACCACGAACCCTCGGTCTATATTTCCTTCCGCTTCATTGGTCCAAATGTTCACATTTTCGAAAACAACCGAAGCTGGCTTTAAAGGATGTTCGTTGCCATAGGCCATATTAGGAAACCATATATTGGGTAGTGTAGAAGGCAAGGATTGAACCTTCTGGGTGGTATCCCTGAACTTATTCCTACGGATTACAGACCACTGTCCCCAGCTACCGTCAGGGTAAAGCACATCGCCTTCCCAAATGCTTCCATTGCCGAGAATTTTTCCTGTAAGAAGGTAGGGCTTGGATTCATTGGATTCCACAAAATTAAACTCAAGGCTTATATCCTGGTTACTTATTTTACATTTGACCGAAGTTTGGATAGAGTCTTTTTTGTAAATTCTTAATTTCGAGTCCCAAATATTGGTTAATTCTACCACATTGACGGAGGGTTTTTGTGGATTTCCTTCGACCTTCATTTCCAATTTTTTATTCTTCAAATTCAGGCTATATCTCCCCAAAACCGAAGGGATAAAAGGCGAAAATACCTTTTGTTGCCCTAGGTTCCAAGCCTCATGAAGCGTTGCTTCGTATAAAAATGGATCTTTGGAATAAATTCCAAAACTAGCATATTTACCTTTTTCCAAGGTACCCAACAACGAATCAATTTCTAGATATTCTGCAGGAATGGTCGTCAAGGAAGCTAATACTTGTTCTGGTTTAGCGCCTAATTGAATCAATTTATGAATGTTTTTCCAAAATTCCCCGCTGGGAATTCCCCGCGAAGTTAATGCGACTTTTAAACCTTGTTTGTTCAGAATAGTGTAATTATAGGGCGCACATTCCCAATGCTTTAAATCGCTTAATTCCAACGATCTCGCGATATAGGGATCCGAAACCTCGTAGGGTTTGGGAAGGGCCAAAGGCACAATTAAGCGCACATTTTTGCTTTTCAGTTCCTCCGCAATAGCATATTCATCACCCTTCGTTGCATAGATGAAAGGCACTTTAAATTCCTCCGAAATTTTGGCTGCCCTGAGGATATCCCATTTGTCATTAACATGGAAAATAGAAGGTAAATTTCGGTATTGCAACCATGGCAATAAACTCATTTTTCCGATCGATTCCTTTGGGTAATCTTCCAGGTATTTTAGATCATAAAAAGCTTGCCTTAAAAGGGCAATCGAACCCATTAAAGAGGAAGGATACGTTTGTTGTGTGACGCCTTTTTGAAAAGAGTAATGCATTGATTGGCGCAACGAAACCATGGTTTTTTGATCGGTATCTACCCCTAAGGCCAATAAAGGAGCAGTTCCACGTACGATGCCATCCATTTGATGAGGCGCAACGAAACCAAAACCGTTTTTCAGAAGTTCTTCAAAAAATGCATCTTGGTAATTCAAGCCGAAAAATCCATCCAATTCGGGGTGAATTGCTTCATTCCAGTAATAATCGCCCTTTTTGCTCGACTCAAGTTGAGGATAATCACCGGAATAATTCGACTTTGCTTTACTCACTCCCGCATCTGAAATAAGTTCAACAAAGGCCGGAACCGCCGTCATTCCTTCGCGGTCAAATTGGACATACCCATCGGGGATAATCACCAGTTTTCCAATCTTCTGTATTTTTCCATCTTCGATGAGCATTGTTGCATTCTCTATTTTATTTTCCGGAGTAATGTAGACATCAATATTGGTGATGGCTATTTTACCCAAAAGGGAAGGAGCCAAACCGTTTTCAGGTTTGAGTTGACTAAAACTTGAAATGGTCAACGAAAGAAAAAACAGCAACAGTAATCTGCAGTTCATGCCTCAAAAATACGCAAACTAAAGCTAACCGACATATTTCATTGCTTCTCTTCGGGCTAAACCTTTAAGTTCCTCCGCTTCCACCACCTCTCTCACCCAAATGGGGTTCCATTTTGACACTTCGCGCAAACTCCAACCGATAGCTTTCTGGATGAAAAATTCCTTGTCTGATTTGAAGGAATGTATGAATCGCTGTAACAAAGCTAAATCGGTATCTTGACGGTAGCGTAATTGAAAAATGAGGCACGACCGTCGAATCCAAAATGAGGGATGGTTTTCCCACACGTTCCATACCTCCTTCATTTTTTCGGGAAAACGCTTTGCATACTTTCCGATCAGATTGGGGGCTATTCCATCAACCGTATCCCACCAAGATTTGTGTGTAATTAACCATTCAAAAAAATGAATATCCTCGAGCATTAG
>JACCDP010927691.1_pt1 | contig 23404 bp, 20 predicted proteins | sample 7445841 | NCBI WGS metagenome assembly JACCDP01 (sample SAMN15323441, study PRJNA562643) | freshwater metagenome | isolation source: river surface water | place: USA:Blue River Watershed | collected 2017-08-17
CTACCATTTTAGGATACCACTGGCTCATGGAGAAACGAACACCTTCGGCATTGTCCCTACCTGAACGACGAATTTGTTTTGGCACTTGCGCTTCAAATACCAATGATAATTTTGCAGAAGTTTTTGGCGCAATTGGATTGGTTAATTGTACTTCCAAAATAGTTTCGTGTTCAATTAATTTTTGCTGCTTACCGCCAATTAAAATTTGACTGACTCTTTGGTATCCAATTTCAGCAGGAGTTAATTTTTGTATACGATCGGTAACGCGCGCGTCCCAATCTTTGATCACATCACCTCTTCTACTCGTCATGGTATTTTTTCCCAATTCTCTGCTACGAACATCCATGGACGAATTGGGCTGAAAAGCATTCCAGTATAAATGAAAATAAACTTTACGTAAAGTATCTGTTGAATTATTGGTATAAACAATTTCCTCTGTTCCTTTTATAATATTGGTATTTACATCCAATGCTGCTTTGATATTATAATTGATATGCTGCTGCCAACGGTCGGCTTGCGCTGTAGCGAAATTTACAGAAAACAGAAATAATGCAATAAGACCTAATAGCTTCTTCATATTATTAAATTGAGAAGCTAATTTAAGCAAAATATCATTAAAATTTTCATTTTATAAAAACCTAGCAAAACTTAACCCTGTTAAAAAATAACTATTGTTTTTTTATTAACTCATTTACCAACTTTTCTAGTGCATCTAAGCGCTTTTTTTGGTCTTCAATAATAGCTTGTTGTTCCTGAATCCCTTTTGTTAGAATTGGGATTATTGCTGTATAGTTTACACTCAACAACTTATCCTTATCAGCAGATTCATGTACCAAGTCAGGAAGTATCTTTTGTAATTCTTGAGCAATGAAGCCGTTTTCTATTGTTGTATAATCTGTAGCTTGTATACTTTGTTTTTTCTCATAACTTACCGGACTTAACTTTTGAATAGTAGTTAACGAATTAGTAATTGGTTTAATATTTTTCTTTAATCTAAGATCCGAAGTCAAAATGACAGATCCTGATTTAACATTACCATCAGCTTGCAGATTACCATCTTTATCTAAATTCATTCCATGATATGGGCCACCTTCAGGCCCCACTCTAAAACTAATATAGCCATTTCCATTTCCATCAAAATTATCAAAGTACATCCCTGATTGTTTAGTTCTAAATACCATATTACCAACAACATCAAGTTGAAATGAACCCGAATTAGAAACCGTTCCCGCTCCAACATTTGATACAAAACCAATTGAAGAACCATATGCTGGAGGATTAGGATCAATATAACTTGGTGGTAATTCAGGTGAAGTTAACAATAAACCAAATTCATTATATGTTCCTTGTTTAATGTGCAAAGGCGATTCAGGAGTATTTGTTCCAATCCCCAACCTTTTATCTGATTCATTCCAAAATAAATTGGAACTTGATGTCATTGAACTAGTCCCATTAAAAAATGAAAGTTGACCGCTTGTTCCTATTCCAGTTATTGGATTTGTTAATGCATCTTGTTTGTTATTAAAGATATTAAAATCAACAGCCCTTAAATACCCTCCTCTGGAATCAGTTACATAATCCATTGCATCCTGTTTATTATTAAACCTTGTATAATCATTACTATTTAATAATCCTCGTTTATTTGTACTCGCATCAGGAATGTTGAAAGTATGTGTGCCAGATGCACTTGATATATTAAAATCGACACCGTCTGTTCCAACAGCTAATATCTGAGAAAGGTCTGATAAATTATTCATGGAACTAATACCTGCAATAGAGCCACTTCCAGAAGAAACTGCAGGAGCCTGCCAAACGGGAAATCCAGCATTGTCTATTGTAAGTATATCGCCAATCGTTCCGAATGTACCATTTGCCTTAAATTTTCCTTGCCTTAAATTTAAATTACCTTCATAAATATCTACATCTCCATTATGTACATTTATTTCTCCTGGAAATGAAGAAGAACCATCATCACCATAAAAAACCCAATGATTACTATATGAATTGACTTCATCAAAAAAATCAAAAGACAAACTATTCTTTGAATGCATGAAATTAGAAGATTGCTTGTTAGCCGTATCGGTAATGGAAGATACTATGAAATCATCTAGCAAATCTATTCTACTTTTATCTGCAAAATTTAATTGAATTCCATAATCAACATCAGCAACATCTTCTTGAGATGTTTCACTCCTTGCATAAATCTTTAATAGAGGTCCATTACTTTCAATACTTGCATTATGATTTTCCGTTATTCCATCCTGACTAAAATATAAATTTCCCCCCAAAAAAGTATGATAAGGAATCTTTGTTATTCCAAAGTTGTTGAATTCCCATTCATTATCATCTACCCAAAAGCTAATTGTATTATCGGCAACAGCTATATAATTTCTATTTGCATAATTTAATTGCACCCATTTTGCTCCATCTGGCGCATACAAATCAATAGACCCAGCAGCATCCGGATTCTGTTCAATTATATTTTGAATATCTCCTATTCTACTACCATTTGCAAAATCTATAGTTGTTGGAGATGAAGTACCTGCAAGTCCTCCAATATTACCCATTACTAAATTATTTTGAAATATTTTTTGACCATCAATGGGTTGATTCGTAGTTAAACTTACAATCCCATCAGCTAATATATTTTCATAACGCTGATTTGGAGCATCATCTCCATTATTATTACCACGTAATGTGGTTTCTCCTCTTACTGTGATTGATGCTGTTCCATTTAAAGTATTAATAGAAACATTATTAATGCTAGTTGCAGTTGCCTGTCCTAAATTAGGAGACACTAATGTGGGACTAGTAGATAAAACGACATTATCAGATCCTGTGGTAGTTATTGCTTGAAGACTTGCTTGATTAGAAGTCGTATTGCCTAGTATTGTATTTGCTGGTATAGTTTGTAGTTTTTGAAAATTCACAGCCGCATCAGCAATTTTAATACTCGTTATACTACCATCCGCAATACCACCAGCTGCATTATTAGCAGCCACATATTCTTTAACTGCCTTTTGTGTTGGGAATAATATATCACTAGGTGTTAGGCCACCTAAATCAACAGCGCTTGATTTATTAGACGCATCTTCCTTTAATAGTAAACTAGTTGTTACATCTGTTATACTTGCCTTAAGTGCTAAACTTGTATTAATATCTGACGTGTTCGCTTTTAAAGCTAGGGCTGTATTAGTTGCATAATTACTTAAATCCTGGTCACCAGTATTGGTTCCAGTAATGGCTGCAAGCTTTGCTTTTTCTGCATTCGAGTAATCATTGGTGGATAATTCTTTACCAGTTACTTTTTCTACTTTAGTAGCCAGACCTGTAGTTAAATCTAATGTACTTGCCTTGATTGCTAAACTTGTATTTAGATCAGATGCATTCGCTTTAAGTGCCAAACTTGTAATTACATCTGAAGCATTTGCTTTTAAATTAATTCTATTTGATAAAGTTGCTGTATCGGCTTTTTGCAATAAGTAAGAAGTATCTGTTTTGTTAAGTTTGCTTAATAAGCTCGTTGTTACATCCGAAACATTCGCTTTAAGAGCCAAACTTGTATTGAACTCCGAAGCATTTGCTTTCAAATTAATCCTATTTGATAAAGCTGCTGTATCTGCTTTTTGCAATAAATAAGAAGTATCTGTTTTGTTTAGTTTGCTATTCAAGCTCGTAGCAACATCTGAAATATCTGCTTTAAGCGCAAGCCCTGATGATAAATCTGAGGCATTTGCTTTTGCGTTAATTCTTGCTGATAAATTAAGTGTATCCTTACCTATGCGACTACTTAACATGCTAGCAGTATCTGATAACTTTAATTTTGTAATCAGTGACGAATCGGTATAAACTTGTTTGGTGTATTTACCTGTATCAGCCAAATTCAACTTTGTTAATAATGCTGCATCGGTATAAGATTGTTTGGTGTATTTACCTGTATCAGCCAAATTAAACTTTGTTAATAATGCCGCATCGGTATAAGATTGCTTGGTATACTTACTTGTATCAGCAGCATTTAATTTAAGATCAAGTGCTGTTTGTGTTTTAGTACTTATTGGTTTATCCGCATCTGATGTGTTATTTATTTTATCAAGTACTAATGATGATTTAAATGAAGTAAGGTTAGTCGCACCCGTGCCCCCCCGAGCGACGGGCACAACGCCTACTATATTTTCCGCATCTACACTACTTGCAAATTGCGCATATGCTACATATTGGAACTGCGTGGCGCCAATGGTTGTATAATTATTACCAGCACTCGCATCCATTTCAATTTTTAAATACTTAGGGGTGTTTTTCCAATTAATGGTATTAAAAATTCCCATAGTACTTGTTGCATCAGCATCTCCGATAACAACAGCAAACAAACCTTGCGCATTGGTGGTTACTTTTCGTGTTTCACTATACTCCACACTGCCCGTGGAGGATCCTTGTAAAATACTTAGTCGCAAACTAATTTGTTGTGACGCAATAATTACATTATTACTACTGCGTGCTACACCCTGGAAATTTAATCCAGTTTGTGCATAGCTATTTGTTTTTATCATTACGATAAAAAGTAAACATAGTAAAAACTTGAAAAGTAATGATTGCTTTTGCATAGGTGCTTAATTAGAATTGATCTATTAAAGTTTTATGATTTTATAAATACCTGTTTTAGCCAAACCATTGGTTGGTTTAAAAAATACTTTGACATAAAAAATCCCAGAAGGGTAATTGTCCATGAAAATGTCCTTTTCATAACTACTGAAAATAGTTCCAGCATCAAGGGTAAGTAACACCGATGATTTAGCATCGATGACCTGGATGGATAACTTGCCCGTTTGGGTAAAGTTTCCTTTAAAATGAACAAGATTAGTGGTGGGATTTGGGCCAAGGGTTATTTGATTGCCATATACGGCAGGGCCGTATTCATTAATGGCAGTGACAACAGTTGTGAACGGTTGGAGTACCCCCGTATTTAAAAAATAATTGGGGGTTGAAAAGTTAGCGATCGAAACCGACTCCCCCATATTCCAATCCATATTTGCCGCTGTACCGCCACCATTATTAAGGGTATTAGGAGTGATGGATTGGGAATGAATATTTGAATATCCAGTGGAAAGGAATAAAAGAATAAGAAGGATGAGACGGCCAAAAGGGAATGAGCACATTATGAAAGTGAAAAGTTAGAATATTTTTAAATGCGAGATTAACATTCAAAAATAGTTCCACCAGAAGCTAAGTTGGATCAATAGCACTCTTAAACTGTGTGAACTTCAGAAATTCACATGATTTTAATAGAAAATTAGACGTAAAAACTAGAATCTTGAAAAATACTCGGACGGTGTACATTGATGGTACTTTTTAAAAGCAAGGTTAAAAGTACTTTTAGAGGCGAACCCAGCTTCGTTAGCAATGGCCTCAATAGTGAAATTAGATAGATATTCTTTATTAAATTTTTTTGTTATATATTCAATCCTATACTTATTCAAAAAATCAGTAAAGCGCTGGTCAAAATGATTGTTAATGATGAATGACAATTCTCGAGATGGTATGTCCAATGCAACAGAAACTTGATTGATATTTAGATCTTTATTCAAAAATGGCTTCTCCGTTTCAAAGAAAAACACAATCTTCTCCATTTCCACCTTATAGTCCTCATTGATATAGGGCAACCTATAATTTTTATCATTGACGACAACTGATGGCACTTCCTTATACTTTACAAAGGGCAACCCTGATAAAATTTCCGGATGTGTCAATATATAAGCAGCCATAACAAAGAAACCAACTGAAACAAGCAAACTTGGAATTTGCATCAATAAATCATCATCGTAATAGGATGGTAGAAAAAACACTGTCAACATGAAGCCTATAATCCCAAAAAATATAACTGTCGATGTAATAGTAAATAATTTAAGCCATTTCAATACATTTTTAATTTGAACCTGTATGGAACTTTCCTTGTGCACTTTTTTATAAGAAAAAATTAAATTCCATTGCAGCACCAAATAAATAATTGCTAAGATTAATCTAAATAAGATGGAAAAATTTTCAGGTAAAAAACCAGCCTGATATTTAAATGTATCCGGCCAATAATTTAAAGAATTTTGAATTACAATAATTTTTTCATTCACTGGAAGTAAATAAAAAGGTATATAGTTAATAAACACAATTACAAAAGGAATTGCATGAACCAAATCGCGTGTTTGAAATTTTTTCTCATTATACAATACTCCCCTGACATACAAATAGGACAAAGGTGCTATCAAAAAATTAAGTGGGAGTCCTGTTTTAAAGACATGCGGAAAGAGTAAAATGTACTCTGAATATAAAATCAAAAATAAAATAACTGACCAGCAATGTACAAGTAATAAAAATGACAAAACATAATCCGAATAGGACTTGGCTGCATTTTTAGTGAATAGTAGCATATAGATGGTTACAAAAACCAAAAAGATGCTCCCAATAAAAATTAAATTAGCCATGTTAGATATTAATCATTTTTTCCTTCAACTACGATCACGATCTCCCCTTTTACTTGCTTTTCTGAAAAGTATTTAACCAGGTTGCTTAAGGTATCGGTAATGTTTTCCTCGTATATTTTTGTCAACTCCCTACTTACGGAAGCCTTTCGCTCTGCACCAAAATGGGTGGCGAATAATTCCAAGGTTTTTACGAGTCGCATAGGGCTTTCATAAAATATCATGGTGCGTTCCTCGTTTGCCAAGGATTCCATTAATGTTTTACGTCCTTTTTTTAGTGGGATAAACCCTTCAAATATAAATCGTGTAGCCGGTAATCCACTATTTACCAATGCTGGTACAAATGCGGTAGCTCCTGGTAAACTTGTAATAGCTACACCCGCAGCTTTACACGCGCGTACTAATAAAAAGGCTGGGTCAGAAATTCCGGGCGTCCCAGCATCCGTTATTAATGCAATATTTTTTCCCGCCTGTAACTGTTGTACCAAATGATCCAATACCTTATGCTCATTATGTTGATGATAAGGCGTTAAGGGCTTATGTATTTTGTAATGCTGTAATAATTTTGATGAGGTACGCGTATCCTCACATAAAATAAAATCAACGGATTGTAAAACCTCAATTGCCCTAAAAGTAAAATCCTTTAAATTTCCAATAGGCGTAGGAACTAAATATAACATGGAAACAATTAAGTAATTAAAAAAGTAAGCTCAGCAAAAAAAAACTATTGAATAACTTCAATTTCGAAATATTCCATCACCGCATTTGCCAATAATTTTTTACTAGCCTCCTCAGCGATCGCTTTTGCATCAGTTTCAGATCCTGCTTCAATTTGTAAAGTGATATGCTTTCCAACCCTTACATCACTTACCCCATTCATACCTAAATTATGTAAACCGCCTAAAACTGCTTTTCCTTGAGGATCTAATAAATCCTTTAATGGCATCACCTTAATTTGAACTTGATATATCATATAGAATTATTGAATAATTGTTTTTTTGTACAACAAAGATACTAAGCAATACCCCATAAAGCCAAATGGAATCGCCAACCATTTATAAAAAAATGCGGTCAGTACTATCTCTATTGCAACCAGGAGTATTGGAATGACTAATTTTCGTTTATTACTCAACCCTTTTAATGCCAACATGGGTGTTTTCATCACCATTAAATAGCTAACTAAAATGATAAACCCATACCAAAATGCCGGCATTAACATCAATTGTGCTACCATACCAGATTGCCAATAAATTAAAGGTAATGCAGCAGTTAATAAACCAATCATGGGGATCGGTACGCCCTTAAAATAGGTGGTTTGTGTTTGATCCAAATTGAATCTAGCCAAACGATACGCCCCAGCCATGGGTATTAAAAAAGCAGGCGCTAATAATATTGAATTATGGCTAAACGCATTTACATCATTTGCCATGGACATTCTTAAAAACTGAAATACTATACATGCGGGCGCTACACCAAAACTCACCACATCCGCAAGAGAATCCAATTGCTTTCCCATCTCAGAAGAAACTTTTAATAATCTTGCAACAAATCCATCAAAAAAATCAATCACCGCAGCAATTCCAATTAACAGACTCGCCATATATAATTGCTCAGGCATTTCAATAATCATTCCGCCTGTTTCATCAATTGTTGCCATTGCACCTGCTTGAAAAACATATACAATTGCCCAACATCCAAAAAATAAATTTAGGAGTGTGATGAAATTGGGAATTTGATTTTTTAATGAAGCCATGCTTTATTTTTTGTTGCGTTTCATTAATGATTCAATTTCCTCCACAGTAATTGGAATATTTTTCATTAAATCCTGATTGCCATTGGCTGTAATCCAGAAATTATTTTCAATCCTTACGCCCATGCCTTCTTCTTTAATATAAATACCTGGCTCAATAGTAAATACCATACCTGCAGTAATTGGTGCAGTTCTTGTACCTAAATCATGTACATCTAATCCTAAATGGTGTGAAATGCCATGGTATAAATATTTTCGGTACGCTCTGTTTTCAGGATCCTCATTTTTAACTTCTGTTTTTTTCAACAAACCAATCTTTAAAAATTGTTGTGTTGCTTCCTCCCCTACTTTATCAGTATACTTTAAAATACTAATGCCCGGCTTTAAAATTGATTTCGCATAGTTATGCAAATGCAAACAAGCATTGTACACTTGTTTTTGGCGTCGGGTAAATTTGCCATTCACCGGAACTGTTCTTGTTAAATCCGCACAGTATCCACCATACTCTGCACCAAAATCCATTAAAACCAATTCCCCCTCCTTACAAGTATTATTATTACTATTATAATGCAAAGTGCGTGCATTATCGCCACTCGCAATAATACTATGATAAGCTACCCCAGTGGCACGTTGGCTTAAAAACGAATGATAAATTTCAGCTTCAATTTCAAATTCATTAACCCCTGGTTGTATGAATTGTAACAAGCGTCTAAAAGCAACATCTGTAATATCAATTGCTTTTTGAATCACCACTATTTCTTCTTTGGTTTTTATACTGCGTAATTCCTTCATTAATTTGGCAGCACGTAAATATTGATGCAAAGGATATCTAGCTTGCATCTCATCAATGAAGCGATATTCATTGGTACGTATTAAATTATTCTTGCGATCATTTTCATTGGAATCTAAATAAATAGCATCTGCTAAATGTATCCAAGGCTGTAACAAACCATCCAAGGAATCCACCCAAACAATGGTAGTCATTCCTGAAATTTTTGTTGCTTCATGCGCCCTTAATCTTTTACCATCCCAAATTTCTTTGAGTTCTTGTGGGCGAACCAATACCAACACCTCTCTATATTTTGGATCTGGATTATCGGGGAATAAAATTACCATCGAGCCCTCTTGCTCAATTCCTGATAACCAAAACATTTCAGTGTTTTGTTTGAAATTATGAAGCGCATCTGCATTATAAGGAAACTCATCATTGCTTACAAAAATGGCAATGCTATTTTTTTGCATTTTTGATACAAAACGCTTTCTGTTCTGTATAAATATTTTTGAATCTAAAGGTGCATATTTCATATTGTACTATTTGAATATTTAATGAGTAAAGATGCAGTCAGCAAGTTAATTAAAAAATCAGCTCCTTAAGCGATCTTACCCCAACCAATTTTATTTTTTTGGGTCTGTAAAAACAATTTTGTTTGCTGATGTTCCGGTAAATTAAGCGTAGGGTCCTTTTCGCAGATAGCCACTGCTGCTTCCTTTGCTAATTCAAGATTGGCGCGATCGTTGATAATGTTGGCCAATTTAAAATTTAATGCCCCACTTTGTCTTGTTCCATCAATATCACCTGGCCCCCTTAATTCCAAGTCCTTTTCCGCAATCACAAATCCATCATTGGTGGTACACATGATTTTTAAACGGTCTTTTGCTAGCCTACTTGCTTTTACACTACTTAATAAAATACAGTAACTCTGCTCCGTTCCTCTGCCCACCCTGCCGCGCAATTGATGCAATTGTGATAGCCCAAACTTTTCGGCACTTTCAATGACCATCACAGAAGCATTAGGCACATTCACGCCCACTTCAATAACCGTGGTGCCCACTAATATTTGTGTATCTCCAGTTACAAACCTTTTCATGTTTGTTTCCTTTTCAATATTTTTTTGCCTTCCATGCACCATACTAATTTTATATTTGGGCTCAGGAAAATGACTTTTCACTTGCTCATACCCTTGCATTAAATCCTCAAAACTTAATTTTTCACTTTCTTCAATTAATGGATATACATAATAGGCTTGTCGTCCTTTTTCAATTTCAGTTTTTACAAAGTCCATCACATTTGCTCTGGTAGTTTCGTATCGGTGTACTGTTTTAATTACCTGCCTTCCTGGTGGTAATTCATCCATGACACTATAATCCAAATCGCCATAAGCGGTCATGGCCAATGTTCGTGGAATGGGTGTCGCAGTCATTACTAATACATGTGGTGGGACTGTTGATTTTTTCCACAACTGCGCGCGTTGTGCCACCCCAAACCTATGCTGCTCATCAATCACAGCCAATCCTAAATTTTTAAATTGTACCGCTTCTTCAATAATGGCATGTGTGCCTACCACAAAGTGAATGGTGTCTTCGGCCAATCCTTTTAAAATGCGGCGTCTTTCTGCAATTTTTGTACTGCCTGTTAATAAAGCAATTTCAAGAGGCATTGATTTTAATAATTCTCCCAAGCTCGCATAGTGTTGTTGGGCTAAAATTTCCGTGGGCGCCATGATACAACTTTGAAAGCCATTATCCGCGGCTATCAACATACTTAATAAAGCAATCATTGTTTTTCCACTACCCACATCTCCCTGCAATAGGCGATTCATTTGCTTACCTTTTGCAGTATCTAACCTAATTTCTTTTATGACTCTTTTTTGAGCACCCGTTAATTCAAAAGGCAAATATTTATTATAAAAGTCGTTAAAATAATCCCCTACTTTTTCGAATAAATGCCCTCTGCTATTTTTATGTCTTTGAATTTTTATCAAATTAATTCTGAGCTGTGCAATAAATAATTCTTCAAAGATTAATCGGTCTAATGCTTTTTTATACATCTCTGGAGATGTTGGAAAATGCACCTGCCTGAAAGCTTCCCATCTTGACATTCGATTGGTTAACAAATGGCTTGGTAAATTTTCAGGCAAGTCATTACTACTTATTTGTTGAAATAAAGTTTGGGTCAGTTTTCCTATCTGCTTTCCATTTAACCCCCTCGATTTTAATTTTTCGGTAGATGAATAAATGGGTTCAAGCAATGCCTTTTGACCTTGGGTAGCCGCAATAAAGGGCTCAATTTCGGGATGCACTATTTGTGCACGCCCGTTAAAAAAACTTACCCTGCCGTATACCAAATACACTTGCCCCTCCACTAAATTTTTTTGCACCCAATTAATCCCCTGAAACCAAGCAAGTTCCAACTGACCTGTCGCATCTTTTAATTGACTCACCATGCGCTTTGCTCTGCGTTCTCCAATCATTTCAATCCCCTGCAACACCCCTTTTACCTGGATAAATTCCTGATCCGGACTGATGGATGCGATGGTATTTAGCTGGGTTTTATCAATATGCCGATATGGAAAGTGCTGTAAAAGATCCCCAAAAGTGTAAATTTCTAGCTCCTTTTTAAGCATATCAGCCCGCAAAGGGCCTACTCCCTTCAGGTATTCAATAGGACTGGATAAAAGAGAAGCTTGGCTCAAACTAATTTTTTTAGATTCTGTACAAATATCCCAAAAAGATGGCAAAAAATGGGTTCCCATTTCATTATCTTCGCACAGCTATGGAAAAGGAAATTGTATTGAGCGGAATTAGGCCCACCGGGTTCTTACATTTAGGCAACTATTTTGGTGCGATGCGCAATTATGTGCGTATGCAAGATGACTATAATTGTTTCTTTTTTGTTGCCAATTGGCATAGTTTAACTACCCATCCAGATACCAAACAATTACAAGAAAGTGTATTACGTGTTGTGGCTGAAAATATTGCTTGCGGATTAGATCCAGAAAAAGTATCCTTATATGTGCAAAGTGATGTGCCTGAAATTGCTGAATTGTATTTGTATTTAAATATGTTGGCTTACAAAGGTGAACTAGAAAAAACCACTACGTTTAAGGACAAAGTAAGAATGCAGCCCGATAACGTGAATGCAGGTTTATTGACTTACCCAGTTTTACAAGCCGCTGATATTTTAATTCACCGCGCTGTAAAAGTACCTGTTGGGAAAGACCAAGAACAAAATTTAGAAATGGCGCGCAACTTTGCAGAGCGTTTTAATCACAGATATGGTGAAACTTTTCCTCTACCTTATGCATTTAATTACAATAGCGAATTAGTGAAAATATTAGGATTGGATGGCGAAGGCAAGATGAGCAAAAGTGAAAATCAAATGACCACTTTATTTTTAGCGGATACGGATGATTTGATTCGTAAAAAAGTAATGAAAGCTAAAACAGATCAAGGCCCCTTGACACCTAATGCAGCCAAACCCGATTACATACAAAACTTATTTACCTTGATGGGCTTAGTGAGTTCGGCAGATACCGTTAAAAAATTCGAGGACGACTTTAATAATAGCTCCGAGGGAAATTGCATTATAAGATATGGTGATATGAAAAAGCAATTGGCCGAGGACATGGTTAATTTTATTAACCCAATTCGATCACAAGCCGCTGATTTACAAAACAACAAAGCCCATTTATTAAAAATCATACAACAAGGAGCAGACAAGGCTAGAGCAAGTGCCTCATCGACCCTTTCCATGGTTCGAAAAACAATTGGGATGGATTACCTATAAAAAATTAAAAAAAATAAATAGTTCATCAACTATTTAGTATTTTCAAGACCATGGCAAAAGCTAAAAAACCAAAACACGTTGCAGTAGCCGGAAATATCGGCGCAGGTAAAACAACATTAACTGAAATGTTAAGTAAGCATTATCGTTGGATACCTCAATTTGAGGATGTAGATCACAATCCCTACTTAACTGATTTTTATGACGATATGCCTCGTTGGAGTTTTAATTTACAAATTTATTTTTTGCATGGTCGCTTGAACCAAATATTAGATATTCAAAGAGGAACAGAAACTATAATTCAAGATAGAACGATTTATGAGGATGCTAATATTTTCGCGCCCAACCTACATGAGATGGGTTTAATGAGCAAGCGTGACTTTGATAATTACTACGGATTTTTTAGCACCATTAAAACAATGGTACAGCCTCCTGACTTATTAATTTATTTAAAAGCTTCAGTTCCTACCCTTGTTTCTCAAATTCAAAAAAGAGGCAGAGAATACGAGGAAAATATTCGTTTGGATTATTTAAAAAAATTGAATGAGTATTACAATAAATGGATTGAAGGTTATAAAGAAGGTCCATTGCTGGTGATTGATTGTGATAAAAATAAATTTGGCGAAAACGAAGAAGATTTAGGCGAAATAATAAGTAAGGTAGACGGCATGTTGTACGGTTTATTTTAACTCCATCGTCATGAACGCAATTACAACACAAATACTTGAACAATTTAAATTAATTGTTGGCTCCGAGTATGTTTTTACCGATGCTGATAGTATTGAAAAATATGGCAAGGACGAAACGGAACAATTGCATTATGCCCCACAGGTAATTGTAAAGCCAAGGCAAGCTTCCGAAATTGCTCAATTACTAAAAATTTGTAACGAACATTTAATTCCTGTTACACCAAGAGGTGCTGGAACTGGTTTAACCGGTGGCGCCCTTCCACACTTAGGCGGTTTGGTGATTTCAATGGAAAGGTTCAATACCATTTTAGAAATAGACGAAAGAAATTTACAAGTGACCGCCGAACCAGGCGTGATTACTGAAATGCTGCAAGATGCAGTTAAAGAAAAAGGATTGTTTTACCCGCCTGATCCTGCGAGTAAAGGAAGTTGTTTTATTGGTGGTAATATTTCAGAAAACTCAGGCGGCCCTAAAGCAGTTAAATACGGAGTGGTAAAAGATTATGTATTAAACTTAGAAGTGGTACTTCCCAATGGTGAAATAATTTGGACCGGTTCCAACGTATTAAAAAATGCTACTGGTTATAATATCACACAACTTATAGTAGGTAGCGAAGGCACTTTAGGTATTGTTACCAAAATAGTGTTAAGATTAATTCCACATCCCAAGTTTGATTTATTAATGCTGGCGCCTTTTAATAGTTTGGAAAAAGCAAGTGAAGCGGTGAGTGCCATATTCAGAGCTGGCATTACTCCAAGTGCAATGGAATTAATGGAGATAGATGCCATTACACTCGCTTCAAAAATTTTAGACAGCACAGCCATCCCACTAACTGAAAATTTAGCGGCACATTTAATTATTGAAGTGGATGGCAATAATATGGATGTACTGATGGGTGAAATGGAAGCCATTTCGGAAGTACTTTCCCAATTTGAAGCAGGAGAATTATTTTTCGCAGATGACGCGCAACAAAAAAATGAACTTTGGAAAATACGTCGCAAAGCTAATGAAGCTGCGGTGATGGCGGGTTATACCATTGAGGAAGATACCGTGGTACCAAGAGCTGAACTACCTAAATTAATAAAAGGGGTGAAAGAATTAGGTGCACAAAATGGATTTAAAGTGGTTTGTTATGGTCATGCAGGTGATGGCAATTTACATATTAGAATAAACCACCCAACGATTAAAAAGAGTTATGGTAGTGATGAAATGAATGCGATATTAAAAAAATTATTTGAATTAGTTAAGGATTTAGGCGGTACCATTAGTGGCGAACACGGAATTGGGCTGATACAGAAATCTTACATGCCGGTGTTGTTTGACGAAGTGTCGCTTGAGCTAATGCGCGGTATTAAAAATACATTTGATCCTAATCATATTTTGAATAGTGGTAAAATTTTTGATTATAAAAAATAACAACGCTGTAACTCAACCCTATGTATCTTAAAAATATTTTCCTAGCTACTTTTATTTTATTCAGTTTTGCTGCGCAAGGGCAAACTACCATAACTACAAATAAAATTTTAGATAAAAAACCTGTTTTCGTGGGTGGCGGATTGGTATTGGGTGGCGGCGCGCATAGCTTTCAGATGGGTTTGAATCCTGAAATTATAAAAAGCTTTACACCTTACTTGGATGGTGGATTGGCAATGAATATATATTATGAGCTATACAATCCCTCTGATTTTAGCGATATCCGAAGTCGCAACTTTAGATTAGGTATTGGCGCATTTACGCGTATTTGGCCTATTGAAAGTTTTTTTATCCAAGTACAACCTGAATACAATTATGCATGGATTAAACAAAAGGACACCAAATCAGGACAAGCTGGATCAACTAATTTTGGTGCTGAAAGCTTATTGGCTGGTGTTGGATATGGGAAACGCAGTGCCAATGGGATTAGTTATTTTTCGGTGATGATTGATTTATTAAACAACCCACAATCACAATACAATAGCGGTTATAACAGAAAGGAACCAGTATTTAGGGCAGGTATTGGATTCCCTATAAGAATTGGTCCTAAGAAAAAATAGCCTTAATTTCTTCCAGTGTTGCACAAATTTGCAAACGATACCTACTTCGTTCGTATAAAAAATCCTCTTCCTCCATTTTATGGATCATGGCAATCAGCGGATCATAAAATCCTTGATAATTATAAAGTATTATTCTTTTATCGTGTATACTTAAGTTGTTCCAAACAAGCATTTCAAAAAGTTCATCAAAAGTTCCTAAGCCGCCTGGCAGAACAATTGCAGCATCTCCTTTTTCATATAATAGCATTTTACGTGCATGCATATTTTCCGTGACAATCAATTCCGTTAATCCTTTGTGCTCGGCTTCCCACTCTAATAAAACCTTTGGAATGATGCCCACCACCTTACCTCCTTTAGCCAAACATGCATTGGCTGTGGCACCCATTAAGCCCTTATTTCCGCCCCCATAGATAAGTGTGATATTATCTTCCGCCAACCAATATCCTAAATCCATGGCTATTTGTTCAAAAGCAGGATTTTTACCCGATTTAGAACCGCAAAACAGTGTAATGGCATGAATGGGCATAAAATCCTTTTTGTGCTTTATAATATCGAATTTAGTTAAAATTAAAAGATTGTCTTTACTTTGCTTGAACTAATTTAATAACCTATGAGCGCTCCCTTATTATTCCTATTTGTAGTACTGTATTTTTTAGTCCTACTGGCTGTTGCTAAAGTAACAGGGAAAAATAGCAATAATATGTCCTTTTTTATAGGTAATAAAAATAGCAATTGGATGCTCGTGGCCTTTGGAATGATTGGAACCTCATTAAGTGGTGTCACTTTTGTAAGCGTTCCTGGGGCAGTAGGAAAAGACGGATTTCATTATTTGCAAATTACAATTGGTTATTTGATTGGCTACTTCACGATTGCCTATGTTTTATTGCCGATCTATTATAAAATGAACCTGACTTCTATTTATAACTATTTAGAACAAAGATTGGGTTTTGGCGCTTATAAAACAGGTGCCTCTTTTTTCATACTATCAAGAACATTAGGCGCTACGGCTAGATTATATTTGGTGGTAAAAATTTTACAAGTATTCATTTTAGATAATTTACATGTTCCTTTTTGGGCAACCACCCTTGTGATTCTTGCCATGATTTTATTATATACTTACGAGGGCGGTGTAAAAACAATTGTATATACCGATACCTTGCAAACATCGGGTATGCTACTAGGATTGATCATTTGCAGTATATACATTTTATCCAACCTGCACTTATCCGTTGGGGATGCGCTAGTGGCTATGCAAGCGAAAGGTATTGCAACCGTGTTTAATCCAGATGTAAATGCAAAATCGTTTTTTCTAAAACAAATCATTGGAGGCGCTTTTATTACCCTTACTATGACTGGATTAGACCAAGAGATGATGCAAAAAAATATTTCTGTTAAAAACCTGAAAGATGCACAGAAAAATATGATCACCATTGGGTTCACCATGTTATTTGTGATCAGTTTGTTTTTGTTTTTAGGAGGACTACTTCATCTATATGCTGCTCAATTAAATGTAACCGCAGTGGGTGATGATTTGTTCCCCACCCTGGCCTTACAACATATGCCACCCTATTTATCTATTATTTTTATTTTAGCATTAATATCGGCCTTATTCCCAAGTGCCGACGGCGCCATTACCGCACTTACTTCTAGTTTTTGTATTGATATCGTAGGTATGCAAAGAAATACCCAATGGGATGAAGCCAAAAAGAAAAAAATTCGTCAACGAATTCATTTAGGTTTTGCTTTTCTATTTTTAATCATCGTGTTGGTATTTAAATGGATTGATAATAAAAGTATTATTGATTTATTATTAAAGATCGCTTCCTATACCTACGGTCCTTTATTAGGCTTATTTGCATTTGGTATTTTAACCAAAAGAAGCATTAAGGATAACTGGGCATTTTTACCTTGCTTTATTGCACCCCTTTTATGTTTATTACTTGACTACTTACAACCCTACTTCTTTGGCTCAGCCCCGACCAGCTTTAGAATTGGACAGGAATTGCTGATCATTAATGGCTTATTTACATTTATAGGATTGTTTTTAATTTCATCGCCAAATAGCGAAAAAAAATAGAACTTTGACTAATGGATTTTATACACCCTTTAGCCAATGAATATGCTGCGCAATACAGCAATGCAACCCCTGCTTATTTAAAGGAGGTATATGAAAGTACATTAGCAACGCATCCGCATGCCGATATGCAAAGCAGCTGGACCCAAGGGGGTTTTTTAAGCTTGATCAGCAAATTATTGCAACCCAAGTATATTTTGGAATTAGGTACCTTTTCAGGTTTTAGCGCCATGTGCTTGGCCGAAGGCTTAGTGCATGACGGACAATTGCACACGCTTGAATTAAGGGAACCAGATGGAATCAATGCACAAAATAATATCAATCATAGTCCACATAAGGATAAAATAAAAATTCATGTGGGTGATGCTGGTGAAACTTTACAGAATTTAATTGCTCCATGGGATATTGTATTTATTGACGCAGATAAAGTGAATTATGCCAAGTATTACCAAATGATTTTCCCACAGGTAAAAACAAATGGGTTAATTATTGTCGATAATGTATTGTTTCATGGGGAAGTATTCAACGAATCATTGAAAGGTAAAAATGCTAAAGCCATACACGCATTTAATGAAATGATTATGTCCGACCAATTGGCAGAAACTATTTTATTAACTGTTAGAGATGGATTAAGTTTAATCAGAAAAAAATAAGCATGAAATTTAAGTTTACTATATTATTACTCCTTCCTTTTTTTTGCATTACTTTGGCTGCGCAAAAAACGGCAACACTTATTTATATTGACCAATACAAGGATATTGCCATCAAAGAAATGAAACGCACCGGAATTCCTGCATCTATTACACTGGCCCAAGGAATTGTGGAATCCAACAGCGGTGAAAGTAATTTAGCATTGAATTTTAATAATCACTTTGGTATCAAATGTAAAACTGATTGGAAAGGGGAAACTACCTATCAAGATGACGATACCAAACAAGAGTGCTTTAGGGCATATCCAAATGCCAACGCCTCTTTTATTGATCACTCCAATTTTATCAAAACAAGACCCAATTACGCACCACTTTTCCAATTAGATCCCGTAGATGATTCTGCATGGGCGATTGGTTTAAAAAAAGCAGGATATGCAACCGCAAGTGACTATGCGAATAAATTGATGAAAGTAATTGATGATTACGAATTGTCGCAATTCAATTTTCCAGAGTTAAATGATGAAAATGATACTGCAACATCAGAATCAACCGAAGTCATTGAAAAACCAACAGTTGTTACAAAAGAAGTAGTTGCAAAAAACACAACCATAGATAAAAAAGAAACTAGTGCAAATTTAGTATCGGAAGCGCCTAAAGAAGCAAGTATAGCCATAGCAGAAAAAAAGTATACTGCTATCGCAGTGAAAAAGGATACTACCATTGAAGTAAAGGTAGAAAAGGATACCGCTAGTAATTATATAAATCAAGCAAGTTTGCCTATTAGTAATATTAAAGGCATTGAACCTAGTAAAAACAATGCAACAGTTACCGAAATAAAAATGAATAGTATTGGCAAGGATACAACCGCAGTTACAAAACCAATCATCCCTATAAGCACATCCTATCCAACACCTACAAATGATACAATCACTAAAGTTATTGCAAAGAATGTATCTGTTACAAAATCGGACAGTTTAAATACTTCCAAAAAGCCAAGCAGCCTTTACCCTGATAAACCCTTTAAAATTAATCAGGTTGCAGTGATATGGGCAAAAGCTGGCGCTTCACTTTTGCAAATCGCAACCGAGCATAGTATTCCCCTATACAAGGTTTTTGTATTTAATGATTTAAAGGAATCCGATTTATTAGCACAAGACCAATTATTATTTTTAGGAAACAAAAAATCAGAAGGTGATAAAAGTTTTCATTTAGTACTCGCTGGTGAAAGCCTTTATGATATTAGTCAAAAAGAAGGCATTCAATTAAAAAAATTAAAGGAATACAATCCTAGTATTAGCGATAATCCTGCATCAGGAACACAGCTTATATTAGTAAAACCAAAAGAGCAAAAAACAAAACTGTTACTTAAAAAATAATCAACCTACGTAGTTATTCAATTTAAAAAGATCCTCTCATATGTCTACCATCAAAATACACGACAAAGAATTTACGCCTTATATAACAGACCAGGAAATTCAGGGAAAAATTCAACAACTTGCGCGACAATTAAAAAAGGATTACGGCGATAAAAAACCATTGTTCTTATCCATTTTGAATGGGTCATTTTTATTTACCGCAGACTTATTTAAGTATATTGATTTTGAAGCAGAAGTATGTTTTGTAAAGCTGGCCTCCTATAAAGGGGTAAGTTCTACGGGCAATGTAATTACAGCAATAGGTTTGGATACCAATTTAAATGACCGACATGTAATTATTTTGGAAGACATTATTGATACAGGCAAAACGCTCCACCATTTTTTACCGCAACTACAATCACAACAATTAGCTTCTTTAAAAATAGCAGTACTTTTAAATAAAAAAGAGGCGCTTGCCTATCCCGTCAAGGTGGACTATGATTGTTTTGAAATCCCCAACAAATTTGTAGTGGGATATGGATTAGATTATGACGGCCTTGGTCGGAATTCTAAAGATATTTATCAACTTAAGGAGGACTAACAAGCACCCATAAAAAAAGGGATTATGTAATCCCTTTTTTTTATTTTATCTAAAAGCTTCTTTTACTCTGTCATAAAAACTCTTATCCCCCTTTACAGGCTTGGGTTTGAAGTTTTCGCTGAGTTGCATTTTTTCCAATGCTTCTTTTTCATCATCACTTACGTGCTGCGGAGTCCATATGTTTACATTAATCAATTGATCTCCTTTTGCATAACCTTGTACTTCTGGAAATCCTTTGCCTTTTAATCTAAATATTTTACCACTTTGCGTTCCTGGTGGTATTTTTATTTTAGCACGGCCATCTATCGTAGGCACTTCTACACTAGTACCAAAAACTGCATCTGGAATGGTGATGTATAAATCGAAAGCTACATTTAAACCATCTCTATGTAAGGACTCATGTGGTTCTTCTTCAATCATGATGATTAAATCACCCGGGCTACCGCCACGCTCACCTGCATTCCCTTTACCTGACATACTTAATTGCATGCCATCTTGAACACCAGCCGGTATATCAATGGAGATTGTTTCTTCACCATACATACGACCTTCTCCTTTACATCCTGCACATTTTGCTGTTACTGTATTTCCTTGACCATTACAGGATGGACAAGTATTCACCGTTTGCATTTGACCTAGAAAAGTATTGGTCACACGCTTCACTTGACCAGAACCATTACAAGTGCCACAGGTTTGTACACTATTTTTATCCTTCGCACCATTACCACCACAGGTGGTACAAGTAACATGCTTTTTTACTTTTACTTGCTTATTAACGCCATTCGCTATTTCTTCAAAACTCAACTTTAATTTAATACGCAAATTGCTACCTCTTTGTCCGGTTGCTCTTGACGATCTTGACCTTGATCCGCCGCCGCCAAAAAATCCACCAAATCCTTCATCCCCAAATATGTCACCAAATTGACTAAAAATATCATTCATATCCATTCCGCCGCCGCCATAACCACCGCCCCCACCTGTGCCAGGACCAAATGCTTGATGACCAAATCGATCATACTTCGCTTTTTTATCTGCATCGCTTAATATTTCATAAGCTTCCGCAGCTTCTTTGAATTTTTCTTCGGCTTGCTTGTCTCCAGGATTTCGATCTGGATGAAATTGCATTGCCACTTTTCGATATGCTTTTTTAATTTCATCAGTGGATGCTGACTTACTAACGCCTAATATTTCGTAAAAATCTCTTTTTGACATAATGCTTTTTTTATTTGCCTACCACCACTTTAGCAAAACGAATAATTTTATCATTTAATAAATAACCTTTAGCTATTTCATCAACAATTTTTCCTTTCATCTTATCATTAGGTACAGGTACTTCTGTAATTGCTTCGTGTTTATCTACATCAAAAATTTCATTGACACTCACCATCGCAACTACTCCTTTTGCATTCAAAGTGGATCTTACTTTATTAAATACCAATTGAATACCTTCTTTTTGTAAAGCGATATCATCAGAACTATTTAATTGCTTTTCGGCACGATCACAATCATCCAACACATCCAAAAAGGAAACAATCACTTCCTTACTTGCAGTTTGAATTAATTCAATGCGCTCCTTTGCGGTACGACGTCTGAAATTTTCGAATTCAGCCATTAACCTGAGGTATTTGTCCTTTTGATCAACTAATTCCAATTTTAGGGTATCCAATTCACTTAAAACGGGTGCTTCCTCAGTCGTCGGCTCCGTTGATGGATTGGACTCATTCGTTGCCTCGTTTTCAACTGTTTTTTCCTCCATTTTGTCCGAAGCCGTGTTTATAGGTTCTTTATCTTGCATAGTGTATTATTGATACAAATATCTTCCAAAAATATTGCCAAAGCAATAAAATAGCAAAATTGACATAAAAGGGCCTAAAAATGAACAAGTTGTCACTTATTCTCTGCCTATATTTGTGCCATGACAAAGGTGTATTTAAACAAGAAAATAACCCAAAGGATCGCTTCTGGCCACCCTTGGATTTACAATAATGAAATTGACCGTATTGCTGGGACAGTGGAACCCGGGGACTTGGTCGAAGTTTATTTTTTTGATGGCCAATTGGTAGGTCGCGGATATATTAATACCAATTCCCAAATTACCATTCGCCTATTAACCCGACATAGAGAGACGATTGATGCTACCTTTTTTCATAAAAAAATTGCAACGGCTTGGGCCTACCGCAAACAGTTAGGTTATGTTGAAAATTGCAGATTGGTATTTGGAGAAGCAGATGAATTACCTGCATTAATTATTGATAAATTTAATGACTACTTTGTTTTACAAACTTTATCATTGGGTATTGAAAAATGGAAACCTGCAATTGTAGATGCGATTAAAGCTATTTTTAATCCCAAAGGAATATACGAACGAAACGATGTTCCTGTACGTGAATTAGAAGGGCTTACACAAATTAAAGGTTTTTTAAGCGACCCATTCCCTACCGAAATTACGATTAATGAAAATGGTTTACAGTTTTATGTAAATATTGAAAATGGACAAAAGACAGGATACTTTTTAGACCAACAAGACAACCGTCGTGCCATTCAAAAAATTGTTTCTGGTGCAGATGTTTTAGGTGCGTTTACTTACACAGGTACCTTTGAAATTCACGCAGCACATTATGGCGCGAAGTCAGTTTTAGGCATTGACATTTCAGAAAGTGCAGTTGCGCAAGCAAACAAAAATGCGGCTTTGAATAAGCTAGATCATATTGTTAAGTTTGAAACCATGAACGCTTTTGATGTATTAAAAACATGGGGTAAAGAAGGTCGAAAATATGATGTGGTGATGTTAGATCCACCTGCATTTACAAAAAGCAGAAATAGTATTGACAAGGCCATCACAGGATATAAAGAAATTAATTTGCGTGGAATGAAGATGATTAATAGTGGCGGATTTTTAGTCACTTCAAGTTGTACCAACCTAGTAAGTCCCGAACTATTTTTAGATACCATTGATATGGCTGCAAGAGATGCTAAAAAAAGAATTAGACAAGTGACTTATCAATCCCAATCCAGCGATCATCCTATTATATGGGGTATGGAAAACACCCACTACTTAAAGTTTTTGATTGTCGAGGTTTCCGATAGATAAATAACTAGCAAGAACTAAAAAAAGGATCTCGACTTGTCGAGATCCTTTTTTTTTATGCAATTAGCAATTAGCAATGTTTCAGTTCAATGTATTCAACACTGTTTGGATTGCCTCGAAATTAGGCAAGTC
>JACCDP010257382.1_pt1 | contig 23400 bp, 28 predicted proteins | sample 7445841 | NCBI WGS metagenome assembly JACCDP01 (sample SAMN15323441, study PRJNA562643) | freshwater metagenome | isolation source: river surface water | place: USA:Blue River Watershed | collected 2017-08-17
CCAGTAAGTCTGTACGCCAACAACCCTGCGTACAACCCTGCCAACCAAGGTCCGCAGGCTATGAATGCGGCGAGGATTAAGAGTTCTGCACAAGCAGAAACTTTCTTCAGTAAGTTGGCAAGGAAGTATGTGAACTTCCGTTACCCAGTTCGTCGTTTGCAAAACGCGTTGGAGTTGTCTGACAAAGCGGTGTGGTCTGGTGATAACATCAACGTTGCTAACACGTTGCTCACCTCTGCTGGTGCAATGGGTCAAAATTATTTCCGTGGTGTACTAGCTGCACCGATCGACGCATTGAATTCTGCTATTGGTGAGTACGCCAGTGCAGCGAACCTAGATACAAACAAAGCGCTTGAGAACCTGCATCTGGTTGCGGAAGCTAAGCATGAGCCTGAGCGGCGCATGATCAAGTGGCTTTTGACTGTACCGCTTAGTGAAGCTAAGAACCTATTCCAAAACGGTAAGCCTGTCAGTGCGGCTGATCGACGCCAAACTATTATTGATACGATCAACAGAAACAAACTTACTACATCGCAAGTCAAGGCGTTACGCACTGAGCTTGATGACCTAGTTGCAAATTACCAAGACGCTTTGGGTTACAGCCCACGCCGTGAAGGTAAATTTGGCGGCATAACAGGTCCGATGGATACCGATATGAATGCAAATATCTATCGTGTAAGTTCGCTTGAGCCACAAGACATAGCGCGTATTATTGGTGAGCATAACGCTGACCCAAACAAAGCTAAAGTTGAAGCGGCCCTCACGCTAGTCAAAGACTTGAATGCACGTACACTCGCGCTTAACCAACTGTCTAACTACGTATCTGATCCTGTAGTTAATCGTGTTGAGTTCTACGGCTGGAACGATTACGTCCCACTCAAAGGCTACGATGCTGTGTCGCCGTTTGATGAAGAGCTTGATTTTACAAACGGTAAGCGGATGAGCCGTGAGTTGCAAGAACAGACTCACTCGTTTGATGGTCGTGAAACGCCTTCACACAACCCCATTATGCAGACAGTCATTGAGGCTGTTAAATCTGCAGGGCGTGCTGGGCGCGGTTCAGATACTACGTTGGCAATCAAGAACCTAGTGCTGCAGGGACACATCCCCGGTACTGTGTCCGATCCCATTCCGTTTGAGAACCGTGACGAAGAGATTCCGGACGCTGCAAAAAAGAATGCTGTCTTCCACTACAACAAGGATGGTAGCGTTGAGGTTATCCGTATCAATGATCAGACGTTGCTTGAAGCAATCCGTCGTACATATGAAGACACAAGCTGGGTTAACAGCGTTGCTAACAAGATAACTTCTACTATCGGTAAGGGTCACACTCGCTACAACTATGCGTTTGCGCCTTTCAACTTTGCGCGTGACGTTCTCACTAACGCTATGGCAATTGGATCAGACATGGGTCCGGTAGCACTGGCTAAGTTTGTAACTATGGCTGCTGCTAGAACAGTCGGTAACTTCCCGACCGCTGTAAAAGTAGCGCACATGTATGAGAACAATGACATAGCGGGTCTTAAAGCATTGACCAATAAAGACGGCTTTGCTAAAGACATGGTTGAGTACATTGCTAACGGTGGTATGCAGTCTTACACCCAGAGCATGACGATTGGCAACAAAGTCAAAGAGCTGGATAGATTGCTCAAGCGTGGCGGCGTTGCTAAGACAAGAGAAGAAGTCAGCAAGGTGCTTGATATCTATAACAACATGTTTGAATTGGTTAGCCGTACGGCTGCTTACGGTGTTGTTAAGAGCAAGTACGAAAGTGAAGGCATGACGCCAGCAGATGCTAGTAAGCGTGCGGCTATGTATGTTAAAGACTTAGCTAACTTTGAACAGTTTGGTGAGAACGGACGCGCTGTAGCTGCATGGTTCATGTTCTTCCGTCCTGCTGCAACAGGTGCGGCGCGTGCAATCGAGGCTACGATCCCTGCCTTTACTCCTATGGCTGTAGCAGTCAATAGATTGCCGCACTCAATAAAGTCTGATCCTGAAGCGGTCGCTGAATTCAAACGTAACTACAACAAGAAACGTCTCTACTCTGCTATTACAACAGCAGGTGCTATAGGTCTTGGGTATTACGTTTATGGATTGGCTGCTGCATCCGCGCCCGATGATGAGCTTGGACGCAACTCGGTTAAGACTGATAACATGGATCAGTGGGTCCGTAACGCTCGCTTCCCTATCCCAAAAGAAATTACTAGGGCACTTGGCATACAGAAAGACGTAGTGTTCCAGATTCCTTGGGGCTTTGGTCAAGGCGCGTTCGCAGCGGCAGGTGCACAGATAGCTGCAGCAAACGCAGGGCAGATTAGTACTGCTCGCGCTATGAAGAACATCTTTACACAGATTGCGTTTGACTCTTATGTACCGCTTCCGATATCAAGGATGGACCCGGTTAAGAACCCGATGGCTTTCGTGTTTGATAGTATTACGCCAACTCCAGCGCGTCCTTTACTGGAGTACACGCTAAACAAGAACGGTCTTGGGCATGACATCAATCCTAACCAGCAAAGCAAGTTTGGGTCAGCATATCGTGGCAGTGAGTTCGTGCCAGAGATGTACAAAGACGCAGCGCGTTGGTTCGCGGACTTGACAGGTGCACATGACATCAGCCCGAACTCTTTGTATTTCTTTGCTAACAACTATTTTGATGGTATTGCAAAGCTTGCGGAGGGTGCTTATGGTCTGATCAACACGGATCAATCTAAACTGCCGTTCGATCCAAAGAAAGATACATACCTGTTCAGTTCCTTCTTTGGTAACAAGTCTAGTGTAGACAACCGTGAGTTTGCAGAGATGCGTGAGCAGATGGATGATCTGACTCGCAAGACCAAGATGTTCATGACCAACCCAAAGAAGGCTATGGACTATGTAGGTAACGTGCCGATCATTGAGATGTGGAACAAAGACATCAACGGTACTTTAAAGAACCTGCAGACGGAAGCTCAAACAATTAAAGACGATCAGTCTTTGAACAGAGAGCAGCGTTACACTTTGCTAAAGAACAACTCCGACATGCAGTCACTACTGAAGTACACGTTGCTTGAGAAATACAAAGCTATGGGTATATACAAACCTTAGTAAACGCGCCAAGCCCTGACACCAAGATGATTGTCTTTAGCTACAACGAAGCACTTCATCTTGATGTTAGCTCGCTTTGCTTCACTGTCTATGGCGTATATCAATTCAGCAGGGCGTAGGGTGGGGATAAAGAAACTATCCCCTATACCCATACTGTTGAACGGAAACAACCACTCTGGTTCAAGGATTTGATGCGGCGTCATTTGCTGTAAAGAAGTCTTCAGGAAGCTCTGGGTTAAAGTGATAGCACCACACGTTACCACCACTACCGCTGCCCTTCCATCCTTTGTTAAGGCGCGTCTTGAAGTTGCCGATTAGACGTGGTTTTTCCTTTGCCTCATCTACAAACAACTCTTTCATCTCACGTTCAAAGTTTGCGGAACTGACCTGCAGCTCTGCAAGGTGCTTCTTGAAGTGAGTAACCGACACCTGCAAGATACCTTCTTCTAAATCAATCCTAGCTATCAGCTCACCTCTTGGAAGTGCTTTATAGTTGCTGCCTTCTACTACCAATATGTTCTGTATGTTCTTGTTGATGTACTCGTTAAGCACTGATGGATAGTCAACTATGTTCTTAGGCGCTACGTTGTCGCGTATGTCAATCATCTCATGCAATACTTTTTTGTATACACGTTCGATATCAATGTGAAATATATTGGCGTTGACCGCAATCTCTGCCGCACCAAAAGTTGCGCTGATCAAGTTCTTAAAGAATCGGTTTGATGCTGTGTCACCAAAGTCAGCGGCAAAGCGCGTACCCCATCTGTTCACGGTCTCAGCAACTTTTAAATTGCCAAGGCGATATAGTTCTTTGATGAACATCGGACCAGCATGACCGTAGTTAAAGTTCAAGGGTTGGAATATCTTTGTACCAAATACGCCGCCTTCTTTGCCTTCCAACTGCGGAGGCGCTTTTATCTCAAACTCAACCAAGCGAGCTGCCTCACCGACTGGGCTGTTCTTCCATGCACCAAGCTTTGTATAGATCGAATGGTTAGTGGTAAGCATCTGAATGAGCGAAGCAAACAACTCGTATTCACGTTCAGCGTTAACGGTCCCCTGCATCCTGATCTTTGCTTTGCCATGCGACACACGATGAATCTGCGCGGCAATCATCTCAATCTTCTTGTCACCAATCTCGTCGATGCCAAACATCAGATTGTGCAGACCAAGGTATCTACCAATCAAGCCGTTATCGGTTGAGTCAAACACGCTCAAGTCTTTTGGATTACCGAACGCGCTAAGTCCTGCATACATACCACCTGTCTTTGCTGAACCAGACAAACCGTGAAAGCAAACTGTAACTCCTGAAGTAGAGGTGTACTCCATCAGCACAGTACCAAACCCACACAACATACCGAAAGCGTGCATCTCAAAATGCGGTAGGTTCAAATGATCTACGCACCAGCGCCACTTCTCATATGTACCGGCTGGCGTCAAGTGTTTTGCAAGTCCACGCACCATAGGGGATGAAGCAGACTCAACTTCAACACCATCTTCGTTTATTTCTCTATTACCTATTACAAATGATATCTTCTGGTTGGGGTCTTCAGGATCAATCTTCTTTGTCCACCCCATCTGTGTGCGGATTTGATCCGCTTTGTAGACGTTGATCATGTACTGATTCCATTTGGTTATGTAGCTGTAGAGTAACGGCGACTGTTTAGGTTCACATGGCGAGCCTTGAGCCACTATCATCTTTCTTGTATCTTCTGCAGATTGAGCAACGGGCAAGAGGAACTCCCGCGCTGGGTCATGCGGTAACTCTAGGCGCATCAATAAGCATTCGCCATCTGTTGGGCTGTATAACCTGCGGATGGGCCATAGGTCATGTGAAAGGAACAACACAGGGTCTGGCTGTATCTTCTTCTTTGTTTCTTTATCGTACTCGGCTTTAGGTTGGTAATAGATACCACCGTTGACGCCCCGCACGAATGGCATTAAGAATCCCGGAAGTTCTTGAAGCTTTTTGGTATCCGATTCCTGCCGAACTGTGTCCTCTTTATGCGTGGCTGTGGCTGGTATGAACTCTCGTCCAAGCTCAATCGGTCCTGAAATTCTTCCACGGTGTTTACATCCTTCACAGAGGCTTGGTTCATCTCGTTCAAACCCCGCGCACGTTCGGATAGAATCAAAAGAATTGGCTTTCTCGATTGTCTTTTCTGGTGTGTAGTCACGATGTCCTTCTGATATAAGTTGTATTGCTTCTTCGCCGTCTTCACAACGAATGGCAACTGCTAATGCCCCTGTCCACGATGAGTAGGGAGGGTTCTGTGGATTCTTCGCTACCTCTGCAATTTGATTGCAGCCCTCGCCTTCAAGACTCTTGATGACAATCGTTCTGAAGTTGTACTTGAAGTTGTCAAGCTTCTTGAAAGCTATTGTGTCCTCGTCCAAGCCTTTCGGTATTGCTGCAAGTACATCTTTGACAGGCGCATCTTCTTCACTACTTCCAAGAAATTCTTTGAAGAAAGCAAACGGATGTGTGTCTAGATCTGTACTTATCAAATCAGCAGCGGTAGGCGGGTCGGTTCTGTAGTTGAGCGAACCTACACAGCGCATGATTCGCGCCATGTCTGCCATCACTGCGGGATCACAGAAGAGCCTATCCGTGCAATACTCTTTAAATAACTGAGCGACAGGTAAGTATTCTGCTGCCGGTACTTCCTCATCTAACAGCCAATACGCATGAACACCACGCCCTGAACTAACGCGCACAGGTTCAGGTAGCCCGCTCTCGGCAATGAATACATCAAGCGCAGTTAGAGCAGCCTGTGCATCGGCATAGCCTTTGTTCTCCGCCGCTTTGTCTTCGCCAACATCTAGATCAATAAATAATGACTTGCAGAACAGAGCATCTTTGGCCTTACGGCTGTAACCTGTGAACGTAGATACTGCTACATATGTGTTTTGTTTTCGTTTATTGAAGTCCTCTATCAGTTCAAATACACCATCAAACGTCTCAGTAAATCTGTTCCTTGCTGCCCCTGATGCCGGATCAATACCGGTAACACAGTAGACGCCCTGTGTTGGCAACGCCTTCTCATAAAATTGTTTTATCATTTCTTGAGTAGAGTCTAAAAAAGCGTGATTGCTCACGCTTCGGTGTTGGGGTTAGGGGGCATGACACCCCCTATCTTTACTGCAGTTTCTTGCCGACCATATCTTCGATGTATTGCCTAGCTGCAACGATGTTCTTTGCGGGAAGAATACCACGCTCGATATCCTTTTCCACAAGATCAATAAATACTTCAACGACACGCTCGTTCTTCTCCCGAATCTGCTGACCACGGAACCAACTGTAAATAGTCATGCGAGAAACATTTAGCGCAACCGCTACATACTTGGCTGGCAAGTTCGCTTTGACGCAAGACTTGGCAAGGCTAACCCCAATACGCCTAGGATTACCTTGGTGCATTGCAATCAAAAACTTTTCACTGTAAGTCCGTGGCATTTCTACTCCTTACTTTTTAGCCCACTTTTTCATAACATCAACGACGTTCTTCTCAGCGTCATCATTCGTAGCCGCTTTTGATTCACGTTTGACGGGTTCAATCTCTTTTACAACTGTCTCAAAGCCACCGTCATCATTGCCAGTAGTGTCTGCTTGGAAGACGCTCATCTTAATAGCCGCCTCTGCTGCTGCACTCTTAGCCTGCTTTGCAATGATAGGCAATACATCATCAGGCGTTGCGCTGTCAGGTGAGAACACAACTTTCGGTGTAGGTGACTTTGTGTCAAACGCCATACGGGTGATAACGCGCCCAGCACTGACGTTGTTAGCTGCCAAGTGTTGGATGTATGGACGGAAAGGACGACGACCATTGTCTTCTTTACCGAATGCTGAAGTAGCGGGTAACACCAACTGCATAACATCTCCTGCGGGGTCGTTCGGGAGAACGACAGCAGTGCGCCACGACAATCGGCACTTAGTACCCATACCTGTATCGCCTGAACCTTTGACGCTGTACTGGCACTCGTTACAAGACTTAGCTTGTGGAGTACGCACTTCAGGATCGGGGGTTTCAGAATCGCTTGACCAACAAGTCGGGCTAACCTTTTCGCCTTCTTTGTAGCCCTGCATATACAACTGGCGTGATGCCTTGTGCGCCATCTTAACAAAGATCACGTTCATGAAGCGGTCTTCAATCGTACCAACTTCTTTACCACCTGCGTACTTACGAAACACACCGCCTTTGATAGAGATACGTTTTACACCACCACGTCCTGCACCACCTGCAACTGCAAGGGTATCTTCGTCAAGACCTTCAACGGTGAGTGATGTGTTCTGCGACAACAGGGTGATTAGATCGTTACTCATTTATTTTCCTTTAACTGAATTTAACTATTTTGATGTAGGCTTACGAACAGTGATGCCAAACTCTCGCATCACATTTACGCCGGGAGGTAGACCTTTGTCTTGGTGTTCCGACATAAATTCTTTGAAGTTACCTTGGTGTATGCGGCGCTCAAATAAATCAATTGCCTGATGCTCCAAAATAAACTTCTTAAAGTTATCCCAATCGTTGCAGTAATACCGCTCGTTCATCTTGCGAATGACTGTTCCGTTTTGGGTGTTGATACTGTTGGCATTAGTGTCGTTGCAGATTGAAAGCATCGATTGCTCTAACACTGATAACTCTTCCTTCAGTACCTTGTCTTTTGTTTCATACTCGTTGAGTATCTTTTCACGTTCACTTCTAATTGTCAAGTATATTTGTACTAATTCTTCAAGATTCATTTTTAATTTCCAAGTTCTTGTTTGTAAAGGTCAACCAGCTTCTCGTGCAAATCAACTTTGTTTTGAAGCATCGCATACATCTTGCGTTCCACTTCTGATCCCTGCAGGTGCACAACAGTCATACTGTTTTTCTGACCCACTCGATCTATTCGGGCTACGCATTGTAGGTATGTTTCTACACTCATCACGGGCGACCAAAACACTACGGTGTTCGCAGCGGTAAGGGTTACGCCATGCGAGGCAGATTGCGGTTGTATAACTAAAACTCTTGGCGACTCAGACGTTTGAAATCTATTGATTACGTCTGCTCGTTGTTTGGCTGATACATCTCCGTTGATTATTTCATTGCTTACTCCTTGGTCAGTTAAATAGCGGGACACGATATCAATCGTGTGTCTGAACGGCACGAACACAATTACCTTATGCTCGGTCTCTTCCATTACTTCCATCAGCGCGTTAAAGCGTGGGCTAACATCAAACTCAACTACTTCATGCTTGTCGGTGTATACAGCACCACCTGATATCTGCAACAACTTACTCAACGATGCGGCAGCATTGACTGCACTGATCTCTTCACCTGCGGCTTCAATTAGCATCTGTCGTTTAAGGGCTTCATAATACTTGTTAGTCTGAGACGTCAGTGGTATCTCTCTTGTCTGATACATCACGTCAGGTAGGTCTAAGCACTCAGCCTTGGTATATCGTATGGCGGGTTGCAGTGCGTTATATACAGCTTCCCTTGAAGTAGGTTTTGGTACGAACTTAAATCTTGTTACTTGTTGCATCACCTGATCGCGCCAAGCCGTAAAGAACTTCGGTACATTCGCAGGGGATACAAGCTTTGCAAGACCAAACGCATCGAGCGGGGACTGTGAAGCAGGAGTGCCAGTAAGCATCCACAGTCTTGTAGAAGGGGTGAGGATTTTCGCTAGAGTCTTCCAGCGTTTGGTTGTAGCTGTTTTATAAGCGTTGGCTTCATCAACCACAATCAGGTCAAACCCTAGATTGCGTATCTCGTCTTGAATGATGTTCACACCGTCGTAGTTGACGATGACAAACTCGTATGCACCATTGATGATTTTCTTACGCCTACTTGCATCACCATAGGCTACTGCAACAGTCCTGTGCATGGCGGTCTTGAATATATCTGCTTGCCATGCTGAATACATAATTGATAGAGGGCAGATCACTAGCACACGCTTGACTAACCCTTGCGTCATTAGATAATCAGCAGCCCAAATCACTGATGATGTTTTGCCTGTACCCGCTTCGTTAAAACAAAACGCGCGTTTGCGTAGCGTTAGAAAAGCAGCCGTTGTAACTTGGTGCTTGAATGGTGTATAGAGGCCAGGGAACTTATAGTCGCGCGTGATTGGAGAAGGTATTGCATCATCTTCTTGTATCTTCACAAGGGTCTGCATCTCTTCGAGACCCCAATGCACCAACACATCAGCAACTTCACCTGTGTCGGACAGCACCTCGCTTTTCTCTATATGCGTGGAGAGTACAGGTACAAGTTTTGAATCTAACTTAAGTCTTACCGCACTGTTCTGAACTATTTTCACGATTATCCTTGACTAAAAATACCCCTTACGGGGGTAAGTCGGTTGAACCTGTCGCACCGGAGAAGCTTTTGAGGGACTTTTTAAGTGCCGTTCAACTGACACGGTTAAATGGGTCAGACAACAATAGTCACCCCCCGCTGCCCACTCATGCCTTACAGCAGCGCATTATTTTTTACGTTCTTTCTTACTCACTTCTGCTACCAAGTTACCCTTCGAGTCGCGCTTAAACGAACGGTTCTTCGCAGCGGTTTGGATAGAGTAACCATCTTTGTTCGAGCCACCTTTGTCCAATGCTTTCTTATGGGCTAGGTCTTTGCCCTCTCGGACTTCGGCAGTAGTATCTTTATCGTTCGGGTCATCTTTGTATTTCTTATCGACTGCGCGACGCAAGCGTTGACGCTCCATGCGTCGTTCATGCTCACCGCGAGCCTTCTGTTGCTCGTACTCTTTCTTGTACGGGCGGGGTTTATTGACGTAGGGCATTATCTTTCCTTGTGATAGTCGCAGGTCTTAACCGGACACCATCCACACAAAGGGGTAGGGTTCGGCATCCACGCATCATTTTCGTATGACATTTGCATCCGCGCAAGGTCACCGTTAAAGGCATTCCACAACTCTTTTGTTTGGTTACGGTTGTACTCTTCATCTATAAAAGTATCGTGCATTACAAACAGCAAGCCTGCCTTGACATTGTTTACCTTTGGGAAGTGAGCGAATGTCATGAGTGCCATTAACTTCAACTGCTTTGGGTCAGGATACTTATTGCTTCCGGTCTTGTAGTCAACGATGTACGCTGTGTCACCTGCAACGATTAACAGGTCAGCAATACCACGCACCCACCTGTCTTTGCCGTTGTATTCACAAGCACCACCCTCACGGTTAAGTGCCATCCTGTGTTCGGGGTAGCGTGTACCCTCAATATCTAGTAATACCTGAAGCACATTTGCAAACCGCTTGTAGTTTTCAGCTAAGGGCTTGCCATCACGGACGTAATCTTCTAAGGCTCGATGGACTTCATTGCCGTAGGTCATCTCAGGCGTTGGGCGTTTGAAGAAACGCTTCAGTACTTTAACTTCCTGATACTGTTTCGGGCAGTTAACATAATCCTTGAGCGAAGAGAACGACCATGTGAAATCCATAACTACCCTTTGAAAAGTTTGTCTATACATATTACAGAAAATACGGGCACTCGGCAATACTTTCAAGCACTTTATTTAACACTCGCCATATGATTCTGCGTACTTAGCCTCGCAAGCCACGGGTAAACCCTTAGCCCAGCTTGGCGCGGTAGACATAACTTGGGTAATAAATCCAATCGCGTCTTGGACTTCCTCCATTGGCACAACACATACAGCAGCATCGTGGACTGTGAGTACGACTTTGTACCTCTCTTGGATTTTTATCATTTGCTGCCCCACGATGATCCTCGCTAGTGCTTGGACTACGTTTTCCACCACTGTGCCGCCCCATAGGTTCACCGGACCTTTCCTCGATTTATAAATGTATTGCTGTTTACCATCATCAATGACGGACTTGAGTTCAGGGTATTGAATCTTCAAGCCGTTAGGTAGCAGTAAGCCACCCTCCACAATCTTGACGCATTGATGTTTGCCGTACCACTCAGGCTTAGTCTTTTGCCCCCACTCGGCGATCTTTCCAAGAGCATCGTCTCCGTCATGCCACAACCTTATGATCTTGTCGTTGGTCTGTCGGTATAGATCAACAATATCTTTACAGACGCTTTCCTCAAGTACTACCCCGGGCGGTGATGTCTTTAGGGCGTGTTGTAGTTTTAACGCTCCTGTTCCATAACCAAGCCCCAGAATGCAAGTCTTTCCAACGAACCGTTCAACGGGGTCAGCTTTAGAAATGTTCCGCTTGTAAATCTTTGACGCGAACAAAGAGTAAACATCATCGCCCTTGGCAAAGGCTTTGACCAACTCATCCTGCCCTGCCAACCATGCAAGCACTCGCGCCTCGATCTGTGAGGAGTCGCAGTTAATTACTACATGACCGAACGGTGCTGTGATTGCGTTCTTCAACGCTTTCTTTTTCTTGTCCCTACTCGGCAAGTTTTGGAAGTTCACCTTATCTGAACCCGCCCATCTACCTGTATGTGCGCCGTAGTATTTAAGTGGGATAGGCAAACGCCCCTTGTTGCGAGAGCCAACATCTATGAATCTTTCTATCCTTGATTCCTCAATCGTTGACTTAGTGCCAAGCCGCACCGCGCATAGTTGCTGAATGAACGGGTCTTCGTGTTCGGTCAACGCAATGAATCCCTCGTCGTTCTTAGCAAGCGCGAATGTTTCCTTGCCTGTGGTCTTGCTAGTCTTGAGCGGGGGTTCAACGCCATATTCTTTTAATAAATTAGCGAACTGTTTATTGCTTGCGAGCTTCTTGCGTACCTCCTCCTCGGTGTCACATTTTAATTTCTCCATCAATGTGCCAAGCATCGCCAGCTTTTCTTCGCGCACTTCATCTAGGCGATCATTGAGCATCGCGTCATCAACTTCAAGCACAGGGTCAATGAACATACGCAAGGTCATGTCGATCAACGCAAACTCGTCCTCGGGGAAAAAGGATGCCAGTTCTCTAAATAGAGCCTCTGTCATATCGACATCGTTCTTGCAGTACTCGCCATACTGCGCTAGGTCTTCAGGCGTGAAGTCACCACGCCGCTTACCCTTGGCATCATCAACCTCAGTACCCTTGACACCCAACTCGTAGCGTTCTGCAAGAGCCTTGAGTGAGCCACCCGCATCCACCCCATGTATCGCTCGCGCCATGCACAGGGTGTCGTAGTAAAAAGCGGGCTTGATGTTAAACCTCCATGCTAGGATTGCGCCATCGAACAAAGTGTTGTGACACAACAGCGCACTCTCAGCCCAATCAAACTGCATGAGGAATGACTTTGTTTCCTCATAGCTACCTGAGAACCAGACGGCGGGTGCGTCATCAATCTTCACGCTCACGCCAATCACCTCAAACTCAGGGTGCTGTATATACTCCTCTGTGGTCATCTTCTTAAAACCAATGTCAGAGGAGTAGTATGTTTCAAAGTCTAGTGTGATGAAACTCATTTAAATCCTAAACCTTTAGCAATGTTACTGAGCATACCGCCGCCACCGCCACCACCCGCATAGAGAGTGTTGTTACTATTACCACCTAGTAGACCACCCGCCGCGCCGTACTGCTGCATCCCTTGGTATGAGTTCTGTAATTGATTAATGTCATTGTTCTGCGTACTCACTCGGAGGGCTTGCTGACCGTAAATGAGGCTTGGGTCTGTCCACCCTTGTGCAGGATTGTTCGTCACTACCCAATTCCTACCGTCATATACCTCATACTGATTAGTGTTGTAATTTACGCGCATCGAACCTATCAAAGGTGCGATACTAGTCGATCCCAATGCGGCGCTAGTCAATCCGGTGTCATTGTTGTCATTCGCCCCTGCAAGTTCTTTCATCACTTGTTCTGTGAAATCATCTCGTATCAAACTGTGTCGCGCTTCGGTATACGCTTGTCGATCTTCCTCTGTCATGTACTCCCAGTATCGAGCAACTACTTCTTCCCATCTACCGCGACGCCCAACAGTACGCATCGTCACCCACTCTTCGGGGTTAGTCTTCATGCGCTCAATAAGTATCTGTATGCCTGTGTTCATTTCTTCCCCTTTGTTAAGGTATAGCTATCGGTCTCTACGTTATATTTCCTTGTGTAGGCACTACCTTCCATTTTTAATTGGTCTTCAAGTATCTTCAGCGAGTCCTCGGTGATCTGAGACATAGTCAATATTGATTTGGGTTTCGCGCCTAAACCTTTTGTTGAATTAGCAATATTTATAGCCATCTCTTCTAGCGCAGATTCAGACAGTTCGCCTTCATCACTACCAACCAAGCGTTTCATTACGGCTTCGTCGAACATTGTGCGTTTAGCCTCAGTTATCGCGGCGGCTAGTGCGTCTCGTTCTTTTTGAGTCAGGCAAGGGCTGAAGTGATTTATTAAATCATCCCACTTACCCATCTTCCCTCGCGTTCCTTCATTAAATTCTTCGGGGTGACTCTTGGTTCTTTTGATTAAGATTTCTATTGCTGATAACACGGCGTTCTCCAATTAGTAATCTTGACAGGTCAAGACCTTTAAATAAGCGTTTTAGAGGGGTAAAAAAGGGGGCGCAACGCGCCACCCAAGAAATTAATTATTGACAGACAAGCGGTTTGAACGGCCCGTATTTGTCTGTGTCCCAACAGCAGATACCACCGCTAGGCTTTGGTTCGCATACGGTCGCGCTCAGTGCTGGTGTAGTGATTGCCATCGCTAGGATAAGTAACATAGCACGCATCTTCATGCTCCTTTCTTAGCGTTGTTGATTTCGCGCGTCAGATACCATTGCGCTTTCTCAAGGTCTTTAAGGCGGTCACCCTTCAGATCACTGCGTGTAATGTACTTCACTACATTGCCAAGGTTGTAGCCAAGTTTCTTCGCTTCGATGAAGTCGATAGTCTCGATGCCCCCTGCGGTGTAGTGCGGAGGATGGTTGACCATATCAGTCGTGATCTTTTTGATGTGCGCTTGAATGGGGTATAGTTCGCCCCGCGCCTCTGCCAAAGACTTTTGTAAATGACGCTCATGTGCGGTGAGCGGTTTGATAGCTTTCTTGTTGGCACTTCGTATGCTGTAGACATAGCGTATGTTTATGTTTGCCTTTTCAGCAATCTCTTTAGGCTTGAGACCTTGCTTAGACAATTGAATAATTCTTTCTTGTTTATTGATGCGTTTCATTTACTTCTCCTGTTTAGTGTACTTGCGTTTAATTGCTGTAATACCCGCTTCGGGTTCTTCCTCGGCGTACTTCGCCTTAATCATTGCGTCCGCGATCCTGTAAGACATCGGAGGTATCTCTTGTGTGGAGTAGTCTCCATTAGCAAGTAACCCCTGCATCGCCAACCCCGCAAACAAATCTCGTAGGTCTTCGTCATTCATCAGGTTCTAGTGCCTCCCTGTTATGTTTAAAAGCATAGTCATTGCGATACTCCGTTGGGGGAATCCATCCGTACTTGCGCCATACGGCTTGCACATCTGAACCGCTGACATATTTGAATGATGAATTAGCTAGGTTGTTTTGATTCTGCTGTTCCATTTAATAAGTCCTCTAAGAGTGAAATATTTGATTCATTAATGACATACGACATACCACCTGCCCTTCTTATATCCGATAAGTTTTTCTCCTGTAATGCTGTGGTCTGTCCTTTCCCAGCTTTGCACTCTAAGCCGATGAACATACCGTTGTAACAAACTAGAAAGTCAGGTATCCCTGACACGCCATATCCCCCTGTTACGGGCATCGCATAGTACGCACCGATACTCTTCAATACTTTCTTTACCCTTTCCTTCACCTTCGCCTCGGGGGTCATACTAAAGTCCTCAACATCTATATTGTTTTTGTAGTCAGCTAACGGTAAATAGATATTCATGTCAGCCCTTCGGTTACGCTGATACTTCCAACGGATTGTTTAACCATGATGCGGCTACATCGCACCTAGGAAAAGGTAGTTGTACTTCATCAACAATTACTTTCTTAGGCTTGGATGTCTTAAGCGGTTGCTTTGCATCGTCACCTTCACCCCAACCATATATCTTAATCGGTGTGCCTTGTTTGTTACGCGCCCACCCAGAAATATATACCATGCGTCGTCTATACAATTCAGCAACGACAGCCGATACCGTAGCGTGTGGCAAGTTGACATGATCAGCTAAGTCTATAGTCAAAGCATCACCAAGTTCCTTCAACCCATTCTGTATGAGCATAGGGTTCTGCGCTCTAAGGTTTATGTGCGGCATTTTTGCTCCTCATAATTGCATCGCTGTATCCAAACCGATAGCCCATCTCAAACGCTTTGCGTAGAGTCATCACGCCTAGCTGATCTGCATGGTCTTCGATAAACTCCTGCGCCTCTCGTTGCGCGACTTGTAGTATCTCAACCTGTTGCTGTTGTTTGTCTAGCAGTTGAAATGCTTCTTCTTCGTTCATGTGTTCTTCTCCACATTTTGAAATTCAACTTTGTATATCCCGCCGTCCATACCCCAGTCAATGCGTAGGTTGCACTCGTGGTAATAAGGACTAAGCGGTAAGCCTAGATTCTCAGGCTTGACTTTGTAATACCTGCTCACCATCACCTTCCCGTGGTCTTCGCGTGGCAAGGATGTTTGATATAGCGGAGGTTTTGTTTTAGCTCCCACCGTTCTTCTCCTTAAGTTTGGCTTCGATGGCACGAGCAAATGCGTCTGTTGCACCAGTATCTTTATGGTTAGCAATCCACAAATCAAGAATCTCCTCATTCGTCAGCTTGACCCATTCTTTTCGTGGTGGTGCGGTGTAGAGTGCAAAACAACTATGAGATTCTGTGAAATCATTTGGATTGTCTGTCACAAATGCTGACGCACCGTCTAGCGTGTAAACCATCCAAGCTATGGGTTCTTGTTTCTCTGCTTGTTGTGGTACGGCATAGAGAGGTTTACTCTCACCTTTAATTGCTCCTGCTGGGTTTTCAAAAGCGCACGGATACCAAGAGCCATCAATAGAATCACGAACCATCCACGCCACAGGCTCAGGCTCGTAATCCAATCCCAACTCCCGAGCGTTGTCGGCTTTCTTGTCTAACGCTTGTTGCTTCTCTACTTGCTCATGGAAATGTCGATGATGTCTCCAGTCTTCCGGTTCTATCTGTTCTGCTTGCTTGATGGCTTGGCGTAGGGCTTGAATCTCAGGCAGCAACTCGACCTTATACACAGCATCAATGCCAATCTCCCACAGGCTTTCAAACTTAGCCAACGCTTGCTTCATAACCTCGATGCTCATTTCGTCTCCTCGTCTAGTGCGTAGAGTTTTGTTCCTGTTGACAAGACCATCACAGGCTTTAACTGTTCTAGCCTAAGAGCGGCTCGGTAGCCCTCGTCAACGCAGTCAACGTCATACCAATGCGGCTCGCTCACTACTTCTTTAAGCGCCCGAACAACTAAAAAAATATCGTTCATTCCCGCCCCCCGTTCATTGCTCGGTCAACCTGCTCGTCCATCTGCCTGTCAGTCACCATGAATAATTGTGCTGTGTACTTGTTCAGCCAGCGGTATCGTTCGGCATCAGCTTTGTAACTTCTTAGCATTCGCGCAATGACAGCCATCTCTTCATGCGTTAGGTTGTCACCAAGTTCTAGTGTGCGTAGTAGCGCGTTAAAGTTTCGGTCATTCATTTCTCACCTCTTAGTGTCTTTAGGTAATCCGTCTTCAATACAAGGCAATACAATTCGTTTGTCACTTGCCAACCTATATCATCAAGGGTAGGGTACTGCGTGTTCTCATAAACAAGATAATTGCTATGGCGCAGGTCGCTTTCCTTTAATAATTTCTCTGTTGGTATGGCATGAATCATCGCTAGTTTCACCTTGATCTCATCGGGTAGCGTGGCTTGCTCGAATGTCCGAACATAATGATCGCCAACATAAAGCTGATAACAATCATTGCTAATGCGTAACGGCACTCGATGCAAACCCCATATCGTTTTATGTACTACCGGACTCAATCTAGGGATGTGCATGGTGTCATCATCCAAACAAAGTTGTATGTAGGATCACCATAGTTGTAATCGATAACAAGATCGAGGTCTTTAACGACTGAGCAAGTGCGGGGTATATGTCCCGCGAGTAATTTCTTTTGGTCATGATCATTGCTTGCTTTCCACATAGTTATAACTGTCAACAATTCAGGGTACTCGTCAAAGTTATCTATAAGTGTGAGCGGTTTAATAATTTCAAAGTTTTGTCTATTGCGCTCGTGCGGGTTTATACATTTCACTACGCCTACTACAAGTTGATTGATATCGTTAGCACCAACCACATAGACAGCGTTACCGAACAAACGATTTAATTCATTGCGTGTAGCTTCGTTTATTCTATCAATGTTTCTGTATTCGTCAAGTACTGATTTACATTTATTTTGTAGTTCGACAGTCATATTTGTATTAGGACTTTCCCCTACTATGTATTGAAGTAGTGTGTGTAAATCTTCCGGATGAAACCTATCTATTGATTTACGCTGTCTACCTAACGCATTCTCAAAATGATCTACACCGTCACCCCATTGTGTGATGTGACTACGCATAGCGAGGGCAGGCTCAGGCATAGCCTTGAGTTTCTTTATCGTTGTTATCAACGATGATATCTTTTTACTACGCAAAGTATGGCGGTCATCGTTGTTACGACCACGCGACTTCTCGTAGAAGTGATTGTAGAAACAATACTCAACATACTCTTTGTCATCGTTGTCGCGTTGGATTCTTGTGTATGCCACACCAATCGGATTCCATCCGTCTTTGACTAGCATAAATGCTTTGCCGCCTTCTGCGCCAAATTTGGATACAGACTGCAGAACTTTGAGGTCATACTTAAAACATAACTCACGCACAAGTGCCTTAGCATTGCTCGTGGCAATTTCCATTGCAAGGTTGAGGTCTTGCTTTACTGTGTAGTCCATTTACTTCTCCTGTGTTGTCAAGATTACTAATTAATATTGTTGAACTTGCTTACCATCTACTACCACTTTGATACCCCAGTTGTTAGCGGGATATTGCTTACCTGCTTCATACTCCACATACTTCAGTAACTCCGGTGTTGTCCTATATACTTCTTGCGTCAGGCTACGGTGAAACGATTGATAGAGACCCGCAAGGCTGTAATCGTTACCTCCCCAAGTCGTAATCTTTTTGTTCATCAGGTTTAGAATCTGAGGTTTGTACGCGCAAAGGTATAAGATATACGCATCCAACGGCGAGGTATCTTGTGCCGCGCGTGCCGCCTTCTTAAACATATCATCGCGCTCAGGGTTGTACCAATAGAAACTGTGGTTGTCCCAATCGTATTTGATATGCTCGTCTACCACTTCCTTCGCTGTGTTAAGAAACCCACTCATCTCCATTGCTGTGGACATCGTCTTAGCAACAACAAAGAATTTCTCATACGGCTTGAAGTGAGCCTTCGCCGCCTTACGATTCACAGCTAACCCAAACACTTGGTATGGAGTATGCGCCTTCATCATTGGCATCTCGAACCTTGCGCCCTTCCATATAGGATGGAACGCGTGTTGACTTCTATACACGACACCGCCATGTCTACTGCTTTGATAGTAGACACCATACGACCAATTACTCAGGATGGTGTTAATCCCTTGCTGTAAGCGATGTGCAGTAAATTCAAATGTATTGTCGGGGCGCACGATACCCACTTGATGCGGCAAATACTCCACCATGTAATAAGTAGGTGAATCAGGGTTACCTTGCGCCATAACTTGCGAATTGATTTTTCCTCTATGATGCTCATACTCTTCTTTGCTGACCTCCGAATACTTTGTGTAGTTACCGTAGTGCACACGAAATATCTTCTCGCCGTTCTCCTCGTCAACAAGAAAATACTTATTTGATTGCGAGCGTTTATCAATGGGGAACCGATTATGTGTACCACGATAGGGCTTTTGGTTAAGCGTTTGATTAAGTAGTTTGTTGTAATGTAAGTCGTTCGCGGTCATTTACTTCTCCTGTGTTTTAAAGACTATTAATTACTCGTCGATCATTACTTTCTTGCCCGATGGGGGTGTGAAGTTACGGCACATTGTTACCAACCACAATGTAGGTAGCTTTAACTTCCAGTCGATGTTGTTCTCCACATAGCCATCGGTGTGTACGATAAGGCACTCTGCTGTAATGTTGTTCTTGACGATGTAGTCGCTGACCGATGACACGCGAGTACCACCACCGCCTTGAGGCTTGAGCATCTTAGCTATGTTGTTGTAGTCACCTTCAAAGACTTGTTCGCCATGCACATGAGTATCCCACCACAACACGCGAACGCGCTCCGGTTGACAAAGCTCGCAAAGAGAAGCCAGTTCCCCTGCTACTCTAGATAAGTCCTCATTGCTGATTGACCCTGATGTGTCTACTGCGTAGATAATCTCACCGACCGTCTCGTCCTCCATGCTTGGCAGATACATATCATTAGCCAAGTGTCGCTTGTTCATCTTGCGCCAAGTGAATTCATCTTTGCCCTTGACTGATGAGTTAACAAACTCACGCAACACAGCCTTCCAGTCGATCTTCGGTTCAAGCACATCTGAGATAGAGCGTGGGATGTTCGCCCCCATACGACCCGCAAGGATACCGCCCTCGCGGATAGCACGATCAATCTTCTCGTTAGTATCTTTCACCTCTTCTTGAGTTTGATTCTTACCTGATGCAAAGTCATGCTCATCGAACTGATCGGACACATCGTATTCTTTGCCGTTGACCTTGATCTTCTTATTTAGTGGTCTTGAAGGGTCAGGATTGCTATTCCCCTCATTACCATCACCATCACCACCATCACCACCGTTGCCACCACCATCACCATCACCACCATCGGGTTCAGGGTTTTCCTTGTAGATATAATTAAATACCTCACGCATAGACCAACCCTTGAACATCGGGTCATACAACCCACCGTCAGGTAAGTCAACAAGCAACTCACCACCGACATTGACCGTGATGTCTTTGATGATTGCATTGACAACAAAGTCAGCCGCCATGTTAGCGATCATCTGATTCTTCTTGAACATATCCTTACCGAACAGCAAGTGCTTGAGTAGCACATGAAGGTTCTCGTGTAAGACAACACCCCGTACCTTTGGCTCAGTTAATTTCTCAATGAACTTTGAACAATACTTCTTGTTGTAGCCATCGGTGTAGGCGGTAAAGTTACCGTCAGTTACCTCAGTCTTACCCATTAACATCACACCCGAATAGAGTGCTGTCGCAGGGTTCTTCATCATTGTTATATGGGCGCGCTTGACGCGCACCGTTTGCTTATCGTCCATCATTTCACCTTTTCAATTGAGAATGTTTTCTTGTCACCGTTATCAGTAACAACAAACTTAGCCTTACCGTTAACAACATCTTCAATGACACTAGCTGTGGCTTTCATAAACATATTGTGTTGCCACACCTTGAACTGCCACAAGGCAGTCATAGTCAGTGCCCATACCATTAGAAATATCTCAGCCATAGTCATACATCACCTCATAAGTATTGGTTGTTCTCAACACACCACTTGCTGATCTCAGCGTTGTTCCGCGCCAAGCGTGTAGTGCGTTGCGTTCTCATTGCCATCGTAAAGAAAATACTTTGTACTTCGTTTGCATCAATACGATTCACATACTGCATAAACTTACTCAACTCGTCTTGCGTCTCGATCACATCGATTGCCTCGAACATGATCATCATCTGCGCCGCGATACTATCGGGTACAGCTACGCCTTGTGGATCTTTAATGATCTCTTCTTTAACGCTAGGTAATTTCTTATCTAACGACATAAACACAGCCATGTCCTTCGCCGCTGATGCACCGATAGTACCTGCGAGGTATGCTGTTGTAGCGTTGTCACCAATGATGTCACGATTACGCACAATCACATCGCACTTCGCCAAACTGCGTGGAGATACAAACGATGTAACAGGGCGTGAGGGATTAAAGATATACGGGTTATCCTCCTGTCCTTCATCGGTGTAGCTGTTGAGACAGCGTGGGTTTGCCGACACCCATGCGCGAACGATGCGAGAGATACCGTTCTCACCCGCCCACTTGAGCCAAGGGTTGTGTCGTGGTTTCTGCATCTGTACGATTGCTACACGATTGATACCATGCGCGAGCATCGCATCGCCAACACCATCTGTTGCATTATTAGAGGTTGCAATGACAGCCGAGCCTTCGGGCAGAGGCACATCACCCACCATGCGTTCGAGCGATAGTCGAGTGAAGATCACCTGTAGTAGCTTCGGTGCTTTCATCATCTCGTCAAGCAGGATGTACTTGGGCTTGCCGCTGTCCATCTTGAACAGAGACGCAACATAATACTCAAGCGTCTTCGTTGTATGGTTGGGAATAGTCATACCGATGTCCGACATATCCTTGACAGGGCAGTCCACATAAATGTAGTCGTACTTGTCATCGGGATAGTCATCACCCGCCTTGCGCCACTTGTCACCATTGTCTGCGGCTATCATAGATAACAGCGAGGTCTTGCCGCACCCGGGTTCGCTTAGTACAACAACTGTCAATTCTTTTGCAATGACAGGGATGGAGGCACGCAACTCATCGATGGTTACGGGTAGGCTGAAATTGATCTTGCTCATTTACTTCTCCTGAATATATAAGATTGATAATTAAGAAACTACGAACTACTCTGTGAAACACTTGAATGAACTGAACTTGTTGAGTATCTCATCGACACCCTCTTTAACTTCTGACCGCGCAAAGTCTGACTCACGCAGTATCTCTGCATTCACATCGCGCAAGGTTTTCTCTAGCATCTCGATGCTCTCTGCCAGCTCCGCGTTGTTGCTCAGGTTGAACTCTTTGTACAGTCGCACCATGTCCTTCGCTTTGTCGATGGTGCTGTCGTATATCTTGCGCTTCTTGAACTTGCGCTCATCGTACGGTGCACCTGCGGGGCTGACATCATCAACACCACAACAGTAAGAAATACTCTCCATCACATCCTTCATACGCTTGAACTGATCTGTGACGATACTCTCCACGATGCGTTGCGTTTGACCTGAGTACACATCGAACAACTCATCGGCAATATCTTTCGCAACTAACACACGATAGTCATTCATCGGCACATCGTTGACGAACAGGTTGATGCCGTACTTCTTACGCATCTTGTCGCGCGTGGGGTAGTCGTTGCGGTTGAACATATCGCCTTGCTTGAACGCCATGTCGCTGATGATGTCCTCATAGCTTTCATCAAATGATTTAAATAGCGTTGCGAATGCTGTCTCGTGGTCGCGCCATTCCTTCATGAACTTCGGCACATCGGCTGTTGGTAGGTAGCGTTGATCCCCTGCCCAATCGTAGGTCATGCGCTTCATCCAATTGGCTACCGTTTGACGGTAATTCATCAATGCTTTGTGCTTGGGGTGATCAGCCAAAAGGTTCTTTGTGTATCGTCCTGCGGCACTAGCGGCGTTCTTTGATGTAGTAATTTCATCGCTGATGCCACGATCTAGCTTTGTTGCTGACCACAGGTTGACTTCAATTGACACAAGGACGCCACTTGATGCCAGTGATGTAAGGTGTTCAGGCTTGGTAAGGTTGATTTGATCCATGTTTACTTCTCCTAAATAAAGGTCATTGAAATACAAGATTGTTAAACAACGAACTAAAGAACGAACAACATAACGAACATCAATAAAACAAATAAAACAACTGCAACTGCTGATTCGATCATCTTCATAAATTCTCCCTCATTGATATATAAGTATACCATAACTTTACATTTGAGTAAAGGATCTGAAATTAAATAGTTTGGCTAAGGTTTGTGCTTGCCATCGACCAACTCAATTATCTGGTCAGCCATGCGCTCGCACTCAAAGATCACAAAGTCCAAGGTGCGATAGACCCCGCCTTCATTCACAAGGGCAAATGTTTCTTTTGGCAATACATCACCCGTATGGGCGCAGTCAAACCCCAACCGCATGACATCCTTGTTTAAGACATAATCTCCGAATGTGATCCCACCATGTACGAATATCAAGTCGTACACTTCACTCATCTTTCGGCTCGATAACGCTATCACCGCCCACTTCTCGGATGGAATGTCTACATATCCGCACCATGTACCTGTACTCGCATTCCTTCGCGCTATGCAGTCCATGTCCTTGTGCTTCCATTCGTATAGGTCAGGCTCATACTCCCAAGGCCGGATAGTCTTAGCTATGATGTCGCTTATGGTTTTCTCAGGGGATGGTGAGTTGCTATCTTTCATTTTGATTGCTCCATTATTAATTGGTACGCCTCACCCGTTAGCCCCGCACCGTACTTCTTGTACAGGTACACAATCGACTTAAATAAATCTACATGATCTCGTGGGCGTTTCTTGCCTTCCTCCATACTTAAAACTATCAGCCGTATGATGATC
>JACCDP010050706.1_pt1 | contig 23398 bp, 42 predicted proteins | sample 7445841 | NCBI WGS metagenome assembly JACCDP01 (sample SAMN15323441, study PRJNA562643) | freshwater metagenome | isolation source: river surface water | place: USA:Blue River Watershed | collected 2017-08-17
ATATTCGGCTTCAAATGTTTGGTTGTTAATGTGTACTGACATATCTATAATTATTTGGTTTTTTGGAATAAAATTAGTATAATTGAATTATGGAAAATATATTTGGAGGTTTAATTGAATTTGAGACTGAGAATGAATTCGATGAATTTGTTAAAGGTGTTAATGAAAAAAACGCACTATCAATTATTGAGAAGGCGATTGAATATGGTCACCATAATAATTTATATACGGTGCAAGAAACGTATTTTATTTATAAATGTTTAAAAAAATTAAAAGATTATGCAAATAAAATTGAAGGAAATCATCTACATAATGATGATATTAACGGGGATATTAGTTCAGAAGTACGGGCTTAAAGGTGCGGACCCTGAGTTGGTAAAATATTTCGGGTGGGGTACCATATCACTCGGATCTTTTAATTTAGTATTAGATTACATTAGAAAACCTAAAAAGAAATAATATGGCAAAGTACACCAAAAAATGGGATAAAGAATTTACCAAGAAATATTCTGATTGTTTGTCTCAATTGGAATCAATGGAGAAAGAATTTAAGGAAATGGTTGAATCAAATCCTGATAATTGGATTTCGATTTATCCTGAAACATCCAACATTGAGTTGGGTGAACAGAATGGTTTTATGGTTTATGATTTTGGTAATGATGAAACTCCACATGTGGATATTCAACTATCAAGTTCAAATGGAAGTTTCAATTTCACATTTAGTAATTTAAAAGATTTGATTAGATTCAGAGATGAGTTAATGAAATCAATTGATTCATTCAAAAGGGAACCGAAAGTTACTAAGGTTACAAGTAGTGACTTGGATGATTGTGACGATGATGAAGATACTGAAGAAACTGAATGGGAAATTAAAGCCGAACAACCATTAACACAATCTTGGACCTATAGAGTTATGGCAAGAAGTGCTTGTGAAGCAATTAAGAAGATTGAGGAAGGCGAGGAAGATGGTGTCGAAAATATGGACGATAATGAATATTACGATTATGGAGATATTGAATATGAATCAATTTAAAAAATAAATAAGATGGACTTAACAGCAGAAATGGAGAATTACAACAAGGTTAAAGACATTGTACTGAGCAAATTAGTAAGTGAAGGTCTATTGGACCAATCCGATTCAGAAGAATTTTCTGAAAGATGTCAGGTTTTAGCCTACAAAGGTAAATGGTTTAGTAAGTGGTTCGACAAGAATGTAAAATCAGAAAACTCTGATGCGAATCCTAATGGTTATTACATTCGCATAATTGAAATGAAAGAAAGAGAAGATGATGTTGATAAATTATTAAGAAGAACAACTGGTAACTATGACGAATAAAAAAGTATACTATAAAGATTTTTTTATTTATAAAAAAAAACATCATTGGTTTATTATACCAACTGTGGTTTTCTTCTATAATAAAACCGAGTATCTTGAGACCGGTGTAACATCACCATCTTGGGGATTAACTGTTAGATGGTTAACGTATATGATTGGAGTGCAAATACAACAAGGACATGATAAATAGAAAAGATTTGTTAATTAGAATTTTAGGTGGAATAACTATTATTGTTCTATTAACCATTGTTGCAATTAGAAAACCACATGACATGGTACCCCCACGAATTGATGGTTGTAAAGAGGACTCCTTACAAAACGTTATTAATCAATTACAAATTGACATTGAAAATGAAGAAGACGGTTGGGATAGTAAAGAAAAAAGATATGAACAAATTTTATTTGAATATGAAATTGGTTTAGAACATTTAAAAAATTATCATACTGAATCATATAAAGAATTTCATAGAATAATTGGTTATAAGGAGAATTATTCTCACGAGGTAGAACGAGAAAACAAAAAAAGATTAAAAACACCAAAATGGTAAGTATGAATACATTGGATTCAAAATATCAAGACCTATTACAAGATATTTTAGATAATGGAATTGTTAAAACTGATAGAACAGGTACCGGCACAATTTCAGTATTTGGGAGACAAATCAAACATAAGATGTCACAAGGGTTTCCGTTACTTACCACAAAGAAAATGGCATGGAAGACAATGGTGACTGAGTTATTATGGTTCCTTCGAGGAGACACCAACATCAAATACCTTGTCGACAATGGTTGTCATATTTGGAATGGTGATGTGTATAAAAGATATGAAAGAGTTTGGAATTGGGATTTGGACGAACCATTACCAATGAATGAGTTTATTGAAAAGATTAAAACGGATGATAATTTCGCAAAGGTTTGGGGTGAACTTGGACCAATCTACGGTAAACAATGGAGAAATTGGGAACAAACCGATTGGAATAAAACTGACATAGATGTAAATCATGTTGACCAAATACAAAATTTAATCGACGAACTTAAATTAAATCCTGATAGTAGAAGATTAATGGTAAGTGCTTGGAACGTTGGTGAATTAGACCGAATGGTTCTTCCTCCTTGCCATTACGGATTTCAAGTTTACACCAGAAAGTTAACTGGTGAAGAGATGTGGGACTTATTAAAAAAGAAAGTTGGTGAGGAAAGATTTAAATCAATGGTTGACGATATAGTCCCATTCGGTGGTGGATTGAGTGAAGAGTTAGAATCGAATAACATTCCTAAACGAGCAATATCATTAATGTGGAACCAAAGATCTGTTGATACATTCTTAGGATTACCATTCAACATTGCATCCTATGGGTTGTTATTAGAGATTCTTGCTAGGGAAGTTAACATGATGCCAGATGACTTAATAGGTAATTTGGGAGACGTTCACTTATATTCCAACCATATTGAACAAGCAAAGGAACAAATCAATAGAGAACCATTTAAGAACCTACCAACATTAAAAATATTAAACACCGATGTGGACGATGTTGCACATTACGAAATACTTGATTTTGAATTGTGTGGTTACGAATCACATCCATCCATAAAGGCACCTATATCAAATTAACATGAAATATTTTTTACTAATATCACTATTATCATTAACCTTACCATCTAAGGGACAAAATCAATTTTCGGATTTTGTTAATCATAATCAATCAAACCCAATAAAATTAACCCCACTATCATCATTTGTAATGAGTTGGTATGGTGTTAAGTATAAATTAGGTGGAAGTACCAAAAGGGGTATTGACTGTTCACAGTTCACTAAAAAACTCTATTGGGAGGTGTATGGTAGAAAATTGGGAAACAACTGCTCCGAACAGTGGAAACAAACTAAAAGAATAAAAAAAGACAGTTTAGTGGTTGGGGACATTATATTCTTTAGAAGTACACAGAGCCCAAGTGGTTGGCATTGCGGTCTTTATCTGGGTAATGATACGTTTGCACATGCTGCAAATAAGAAAGAAGGGGTCAAAATAAGTAGCTTATTCGAACCCCGTTACCTTCGTTCATATAAAGGTGCTGGTCGTTTAGATTAACGTCCCTGACCCTTATATTTTTTTGGTTTTTGGTCTTTAGGACCATAAGATTTACGAGCCTTACCCGTAGTCTTTTTACCAAATGACACCTTCATTGCTGAAGAACTTCCTTTCGCTTTTGCCATAGTTATTATATTTTAACATTAATAAGTATTTCTTAAATATTTTTTTTATATTTGCGTACTAAACTTATCAAAATGGAGGAAATCATAACCCAAAGATTCACTTACGCAACCATAACGGTCTATAAGGATTATTGTAAAATAATTGATAAGAAAAACTCACTAAGTTCAATTAATGTTGATTTAGACTCATTTGACTTTGGGGACGAATTTGAGAAAACTAAGCGACTTATAAAATTTACCATTGATGACTTAAGAAGACCCACAGTCGGTCGAACAATTGAATTTCCAGAAAGGGTTGGGAAAAGGAAAACTAAGTTTTTTTATGGTGAATCAGAAATCAACGAACGTTCCGTTATAAACTATGCCATTCGTAATTTTCAAACAAGAGACGACCGACACATTAAAAGACATTACGGCAATCCCTTCAGTGAAATAACGGTCAATACGATTGAAAGGTCAATTAGAAGACATGGAGATAAAGTAACCATTAAGGTTTATCGACATAATAGACATAGGTCATTCAATGACATTTATTTTAGAAAATCAACAAGTGTTGAATCGGTGACGTTTAACATGAAGACCGGTAACTTCACCACACTTAGTATGAGTAAAGGTGGAAAGAAAACAACCCAAATATTTAGAACTAATAGTTTTAATTTTTTGGAAACGCAATTCAAAGAGGGTGGTATTTTGAATATGAGAAAGTGTTTGGATGAAAATTCTGTTCTGTTGAAAGAATACAATGAAACATTTAACAATACTGATTTTATTTTTGAAATAGATAAGGTACTCAACCTAAATCAAAATTTTTCTTTTAACGGTATATGGTTTATAAATTTAATGGTCGAGAGATTTGTTGAAGTTAAAAACATTAAAGTCTCGAACAATTATGTGCCGTGGATTAAGAAGTTTTATCCCACAGAAAAATTCCTAAAGAAGAACGATAGAAAACTGATAGCATCAATTTTAGATATGTTTGAAATTAAATCTAAAATTACAATTAAAATTATGCACGGTAGTAGTAACTTAGATATAAGGTCACTTGCCAGATTATGTTATTTATTCGGTGATAATTTTTCAAAGTACGTTGGGAGTATTGAGCCAAAACATTTTTATAATTCAACACATGAAAATGCTATTGATATTGGATACTCTAAATTTAATTTTGCCACAGAGTTAAAGAAAGATAATTTCATAATAACCAACATTGAAAAAGAAAATATTGTTAAGATTATTAATAATTTAGGTGTTGAGGTTAGAGGATACCAAAGATTACTGCATAAAACCGAAACGTTAGTTAACACTAATTTTATCGGTGAATTAGAAGATCACTTTAAAATGATTCAAAAATTACGGGAATTCATTCCTGATTTATATTTGAAATCAAGGACATACGATGATTTTACGGTTGAACATCGTGAACTATCTAAAATGATGTCAATGATTAAAAAGGGATATGTAATTGAATATACGTTTTCAGATAAAATGGTCAATGATGTTGAAAAACCAATAGAATTAAAAATTGATTTAGAAGATAACAAATTTGGTAACATAACATTCTATCCGTTCATTTTAAAACGAGAAGAAGATTATAGTGAAGAAGGAAGTTTCATGCACCATTGTGTTGCATCATATTCAGATAAAGATAGGTCAATCATAGTATCTATTAGAACTGAAGATAAGTCAGATAGAGTTACATGTGAATTTGATTGCCAAACTGGTTCACTAATACAATCAAAACATTTTTGTAACGGACAACCACCAGAAGATATGGCGATGGCAGTTGTAGAATTAACAAAGAAGACAAAAGGTTATGCAAGATTGGGATTACTTAATTCAATTAGTAGACAAAAAGTTCCCATTAAAATAAATGGAATAGAGGTCACACCAGAACAAAGGGAACCTAGAAGATTAACAGACGTTATGGGGGACGTAAACAGATATCTATTACCCATTTAAACTACACAATATCAACGAATCCATATATATTTTTATATGGATTTATTGTTTAAACACTACCAAGAAAAAAAAGAAACTAAAAGTAATTCAAAGTCAATTTGTGATTTAAAATTATTTGGGGACGACAGTAAAATAATCTACACAAGTCTTTATCACTTTGACTATCAAAGATATGGTTCAAATAAGAGTGTAACGTTTGAACATATGTTAGATATCGATATTAACAATGGGGATTTACAAGTTACATATAAGATATTAAATGAGAATCTTACAGACGATAAGATGTTCAGAAACTCAACAAGAATTAAAAAAAATGATTTTAAATTATTGTTAGATTTAACAGAAAACGGATTTGAAAGAGGGGAGAAGAGAATAAGATATTGGGGTGTAAAGTATGCGAGGTGTACTGAACAAATTTTGGAAATCATTTATGAGAAAATAAAAGATAAATTTAATTCCGACTACACTAAAAATAAAATTTTAAAGGGTGACTATCAGGTTAATTTCTTATATGATATGTTAGTTGATTTTCACTTAAACCTTAAAGGAATTAAAGGACATAACAATGTATATTTTGATATACAAAATGATTATCCAAAAAAGAAATGGTTACAGAAGAACGATAATAAATTTCTACCGTCGGTTTTAGATTCATACGGAATCAAATCGAAATATCTAATAAGTTGTCTTAATAAAACTTTAGAAAGACCAACACATTTAAGTTCATTAAATTATTTGTGTAAACTGTTCGGTGAAAATCACGTAGAATATCTTAAAAAAATACCTTGGGAACTTCATTGTTATGACATTCCACCAAACAATAAAATACATGAATTAAAAAACGATTCTGAAAAAAATTGCATGGTGAAAATTATAAACAATTGGGAAACCGAATCAATTAAAACCGACTCACTGGTGTATTCACTTAATAAACTTTTTGTAATTCGTGATTTATTAGAATCAAGAGGTGTTGTTTTAAAGTTTAAAGCAAAGAATGACAATGAATTTGAAAACCATATGGAGTCTTGGTCGGGTATAAAATTTCATTTTGCTCGTGGATATAAAGTAAGATACGATTTACCAATAGAATTTATAAATGACATAGAACAGGAGATTAAGATTGGTAATAATATTTTTAAACCAAAGGTTTTAATGAATGAAGATGAATTTAGATTAGAGGGATATAATATGAAAAACTGTATGTCTAAACAATTTCAACATGGATCCTTGTATATTTTTGTGGCGCTACAACATAAAAGAAAAAGAATCAATTTACAATACAGAAAAGGTAAGTTAGTACAATCTTACGGTAAAGCCAATACTCCGGTTTTACCTATTTTCAACGATGCCACGGATATTTTAAACGATAGATTCGGTAAGTACATGAATTTGGAGTGGAAAAAGGAAAAATACGACTTCATAACTAATTGATAATCAATTAAAAAAAATATTTTAATTTTTTTTGAGATTTCAAGAAATACTTCTTAAATTTGTCTTGTTCTTAAACAACTAAACTAAATAACAAATGAAGTATTTCTCAGTATGTAGTGGGATTGAAGCTGCAACCGTAGCTTGGTCACCACTAGGTTGGGAGTGTGAAGGTTTATGTGACTTCGCCTCTTTCCCTCAAAAAGTATTATCACATCACTACCCCAACGTTCCCTTATTTTCAGATTTAACTAAACTAAACGATTATGAAACCTACAAAAACATTAACTTCGACGTATTGGTCGGAGGAACGCCTTGTCAATCTTTTTCCGATGCAGGACTCAACAAAGGAATGGATGATATCCGTGGTCAACTCTCCCTTAAGTATGGAGAAATTCTTGAAGACAAACGACCAAGATGGTTCGTTTGGGAAAATGTCGAAGGCGTTTTTAAGAGAAAACACAGAAGAGCGTTGTGTGAAATCATCTCCTCTTTCACTGGTACTAACTTCCAAGTCCAAGACCTTGACAAACAAGGAATCGTCCAAGGAGAAGAATACTCAATCGCTTATCGGGTTTTCGACAGCCAATACTTCGGAGTTCCCCAACGACGCAAAAGAATCATCATTGTCGGATATCGTGGAAAAAATTGGAAAGTCCCATTCTCAGTATTATTTGAAGAAGGATGTTTTGAAAGCGTTGAAGAGAAGAATCGAATCAAGAGGGATGAGTACACCCAAAATATTCTCGGACACATTAAACTCGCAGGTACAGTAACTAAATCATATGCCCAAACATTAGTTGATGGGTTTGGTAAAGTATCAACATCAAACTATTGGATTGACAATAAATCAATTCGTGTGTTTACCGAAAGAGAACTTGAAAGACTTCAAGGATTTCCTGATGGTTATTTAGACTTTGAAGTTGATGGCAAGAAACCATCATATTCAAGTGTTAAGGGAGCGATTGGTAATTCAATGACGGTCAACGTAATGTATTGGATTGGTCAAAGAATCAACTTCATTGACAATTATATTGAATCACAAAAAGTTTTGAAATCCAAAAAAAAATAAGTATATTAGATTATGGAACCGAAAGAATCAAAATCAAATAGTCATTTTTGGATAAGTATTGTAAAATCAGGCATCAGATTTGGTGCCTGTTTTTCCCTCTTCCAAGGACGTTTAGAAATCGCCGCAATTTTATTAGGACTCGCAGAAGTCTTAGGTATTGCTGAAGAAATATTTTAATATGAAAACAACAGAAAGACCAACGAACAACTTCGACACAACAGTGTTTCAAGAACTGAAATTCCAAACCCATCCAATGGGAATTGGGGAACAGTGCATAGTCCAATTTCCAAATGGATACGGGGCAAGCATCGTTAAGGGACCACACACATACGGTGGACCTCAAGGTTTATATGAATTGGCTGTCTTTGGTAAAGACGGTGGGATAACATATGACACACCAATTACAGATGACGTACTTGGTTATCTTTCGGAAGAAGAAATTGAAAAAACATTAACCGATATTAAAAACTTAGATTAATGACAACCGAAACTAAATTTAGGGGTGGTATTGCAATGTCTCTTTTGGGGTTAATCATGATGATATTTTTATATTTCCAACAACAAGATGAGTTACAAAGATGTAAAGAAGAGTATGAATTTCTTCAAGGTGGGGATATTGAAAAGAATCAATTAACCAATCGAGCAGATAGTTTATATGATGAATTGTTTATTGAGAAAGTTGATGCTGGTAGACATGAATTAACAAGAGATGAAATATTAAACAAATATCCTAAAGTAAAAAAAGAATACGAAGACTATTATAGTCATCAAACTGAGTAACATGAGTGAAACAAATACAGATTTTCACATTGGTGATGGTTCATACATCAATGTACAAACAAGTTCAATTGTTAAATTAAACGAACAATTTATAGTTCATACAGAAGAAGGACCAATTGCATTAACTGTCGATATAATCGCTGATTTTGCAAAGATTGATAAGAAGTATCATGAGATATTTTTTAATGTACTATCGTCAAAATATCTAAACAGAGCATCATTCGGAGACAATCCTTTTTCGGAATGTAGACCAATTATTAAGCGTAAGTGGTGGCAGTTTTGGAAATCAAAATATGTGGAACAAATTAAAAATTAAACGTTATGATAAAATTAGGAATACTTTTAATCGTAATTGGATTATGGTTTGCTTTTGAAATTTATAGGGCGCCGATGATGGACGAAGGCGGTAGAATAACTAAACCAGGTAGAAAACTTAGTGACTTATGGCGAAAGCGAAAATAGAATACGATTTGAATGACCGAGATGATTTGTTTGCACACAAAAGAGCTGTGAAGTCTCTTGACATGGCTTTAGTATTGTGGGAAATTACACATAACACAAAGAAAGGTTTAGAGTGGTCGATGGAAGGAAAAGAAATGGACAAATACGACGCACTTGAAATGGTTTACGAAAAGATATATGAGATAATGTCAGAACATAATGTCGATTTAGAAGATTTGATAGAGTAGTATTTATTATTATGATTACAATTGGAGATAAGGCTCTTGAACATGTTATTAAATTAATGGCGAGTGAAGGTTTAACACCCGACACTCATTTTTTACGCGTAGGGGTTAAAGGTGGTGGATGTAGTGGTTTATCATATGCCATGGATTTCGATGATGTAATAACCGATATGGATGAGGTCATCGATTTAAATGTGATGAAGGTTGTGGTTGACAAAAAATCAGTATTGTATCTTTATGGTACACAATTAGAATATTCCGACGGTCTGAACGGAAAGGGGTTTCATTGGGTGAATCCTAACGCAAGTCGAACTTGTGGATGTGGAGAAAGTTTTTCTCTGTAATTTTTTATTCTCAATTTTATTTTGTATATTTTTATTAAACAATAAAACAAAATATTATGCCAGAATTTACAGCAGAAGTAGACATCGACCCAAGTGAGTTCGTTGAATCTTGTAACAACAGAGAATTAAAAAGGTTAGTTGAAATCTTAGAAGAAGATGGATATATCCAACCTTCGGAAGAAACAACTAGTAAAAACAATGGTGTTCGTCAACCAAACATCAATGACCAAATATTTTGGGGAAGTCTCGATAAATTAGCAAAGTGTAGAGACTTATTAACATTAGAAGAAGAAAATTTCATTAACAATCTTGCAAACAAATTTAAACACTTACGTTAATGAAAGTGTTAGAATTATTTGCAGGTAGTCGTTCTGTTGGGAAGATTGCTGAGGAATTAGGAATGGAAGTCTTTTCGTCAGATTTAATTGAATTTGAAGGTATTCATTACCCAATTAGTATTTTAGATTTTGATGTTACCAAAGTCCCCTTTCAACCGGATATCATTTGGGCATCACCTCCATGTACTGGATTTAGTGTTGCAGCAATTGGTCATCATTGGGCGGGAGGTAAAGGTGCTTACATACCTAAAACAGAAACGGCGAAGTTGGGTATCGAATTAGTTAAGAAGACTTTGGAGATTATCGAACACTTTCAACCAACTTATTGGTTCATGGAAAACCCACGTGGAGTTCTTCGTAAATTAGACGTCGTTAAGGGATTAAAAAAGAATTCGGTTACATATTGTCAATATGGTGATGAACGAATGAAACCAACCGACATATGGACTAACAGTGAAGTGTGGACACCAAAACCAATGTGTAAGAATGGTGACCCATGTCACGTTGCAGCACCTAGAGGTTCAAGAACAGGAACACAGGGTAGAGCAAACGCATACGAAAGAAGTAAAATACCTGAAGAACTTTGTAGGGAGATTTTAAAAAGTTGTTTATAAAAATAAAAAAATGATAAAAAAAATATTCGTAAGTGGTGGTAGCCAATGTATTGCTGGTGGTTTTATACACAATGAGGTAAAAAAAGCATATAAAGAAAAATTTAACATTGAAGTGAAAGATCATTTAGATTTTGCTTATCCAAATATTCTAGCAAAAAAACTCGGTGTTGATATTGTTAACGAAGGTGCGTCAGGTGGATCTATAACTAGAATGATTAGAAAAACATACGAGTATATTATTAAAAATAAAAAAGATATAAATGAAACCTTATTTATTTTTGAAGTACCACCAGGTTGGAGAGACGAATATTATTCAAACGAATTAAAAAGACATGTTAACATGACAATTGGGAATATATGTTCACCGGATGATGAAACAGATGCCGCCAATGGACATAATCCTAAGGATATTTATAAAATTCATAAAGACATAAGTAACTTTTTTTATAATTTCATAGATGATGAAGTACATAAAACAAAAATGATGACTGGTTTATTGGGATTTATGTCATTTATAAAGTTGAATAATTTAAATTATATATTAAATGATACGGGGGATTTTGATACTTTTTTATCAAGAAATAATTTAGAAAGAGATTATAATTTTGTATGGTTTAGTGACAAATTTGAATACCCAATGTGGCAGTGGGCGGGAGAACAAAAGTTATTAATTAAACATGAAACAAATGGTGCATCAAAGGATGAACATATGGGAATTAAAGGAAATGAATTGATGGCAACAAAATTATATAATATCTTGAATAACATAAATGATAAAAAATTAGTATAAAACCATTATTATGAAAATATTAATCATTTTAGGATTTGTTTTTTTTGCGGTGTTCTCTGTGTTTGGAACAATAAACATGCTCAGACAAATTAATAAAATACCAAATGAAAAAGATTAAACATCCTTTAGTTAAAGGTGTAGTTAAAGAAGTTGCCCCACGTATATATTGTGTGTTAGTTGATGATGATTATGATAGAGCAATGTTGTTCTGTCGATATCAAGAGTTCTACGAATCACCGTATAAGAAGTTTAGAGGTAAACCATTTACTTGGATGGAGTATATGAGATTTTATAAGACGGCTTGGAAGAAAAGAACATTCACATACCCCGATGATTGGGCAGGATATAATATCCCAAGTAATGTTATGCACAGAGCCAATCATATATTTTGTAAAGACACAGAGTATGATCAAATCATGAATGACATTTATTTTTATTGTGCAATCGATTCACAAAATAAAAATGAAGGAACAAGATGTGATTGGTATTTGATTGGTGCAAGCTCTAAGGATTTAAGAACTATGGACCATGAGATTGCTCACGGATTATATTACACTAATAGGGGTTATAAAAAAGAGGTTACTAAATTAATTAATAATATCAAACCAGTCCATTACGAAAAGTTAAAAAAGAAATTAGTTAAAATGGGTTATGTTGACGATAAGAAAATCCTTGACGATGAAATCAATGCATTTATGTCAACTGGTTTGTACAATGGGATGGACACCAAGGAATTAAAAGTATACGAAAAACAATTCAAAAAAACATTTAAAACATATAAAAATGAAAAATAAGATAGTTAAAGTATTAGAAAATTTTGGATATTTGGTGGCCATTTGTATTGGCGCAATGTTGGTATATTGGGTGGTTAAATTCTCCTTTTATATCATATCATCAGTGTACAATGTGATGATAAAATAATTTTATACAATTCTTCAAAAAATACAATTTTGACATATATATGTAATAGTAAAAACATATTAATGCAGGAAGAATTTGTACCTTATCACCAACATCTTCTAATGAAGATTTGGATCACAAATCCACCAAAAGAGGTGGATGTTCTCAACAAATGGTTTGTTGATTTAGTTCATAAAGTCAAGATGGAAGTAGTTGGTGGACCCACGAGTGTTTACGTAGATTATCCGGGTAATGAAGGATTAACAGGAACAGTAACACTTGCAACGTCTCACTCGTCTATACATATTTGGGACCAACATAAACCAGCAATGGCTCAGTTTGACATCTACAGTTGTAAATGTTTCACATTAGAGGACGTATTAGAACAATTTGAACCTTGGGGTATTGTTAATGTTGAATGGGTTATGATTGATAGAAATGACAAACCAACGTTTATATCTGAGGGGGTTTGGTCACCACAACTTCAGTATGTCAATGAAAATACTTAAAGAAAGTTGGAATATACAAGAATTTCACGTAATTTCGTGGTTGTTAAAAGATATATTTTGGTGTCTGAAGTTTACGTGGATGGCAACATTCATGGTAATCCCAACTTCAATCTTAACATTGTACCTTCTTTTAACCGAAAAGAACAATAGAGATAGTAACATAACATTAACCTCATGGGTTTTCATGAATGTTTTTTGGATGTTACATGAATTACAAAATTTACCGTTTTGGCCGGTTCAAATCTTTATGTTTTTGGGTATTTTTAATACATTAAGGTTAATAATAAAAAGAAGAAAAAATGAAAGTAATATTTCTTGACCACGATGGGGTTATATGTTTGTCCACCGAATGGGGTGGTAGGTTTAAGAAACAAAAAGAGGTGGGTAGAAAACTATCACAATCGGTTGCATCATTACCGGTTATGTCCCGTTTTGATAATTTTAATAAAAAGGCTATCAAAGTTTTAAATGAAATATTGGAAGAAACTGGTGCTGAAATTGTTGTCTCATCTGATTGGAAAAGATGGGCCACTGTTGAGGAGATGGGTGAATATTATGAGTCACAAGGAATCAAAAAGAAACCGATAGACTTCACCCCAAACTTAGGTCAATGTACTTGGTACATCAAAGCATATCCTGCTGGATTTATATGGTCACGTGCTTGGGAATTAGAACAAACCAGAACTATTGAGATTAAACAATATCTTGTTGACCATCCTGAAATAACCCATTGGGTATCTATCGATGATTTAAGAATGGGCAAGACGGGTTTGGATTATAGTGTACCCTACGAAAATGAGTGGGGGTTGGATAATTTTGTTGAGACTCCGTCAGGTTCGGAGGGAATTAAACAGACCGGCATCAAAGAGAAAATTTTAAAATATTTATTATAATGGAATACATATATTTGTTTGGGTTAATGTTTATAGTAATTGGATTCATATCTTGGAGATGGGTTGTTGGTATTGAGTACATGAAAAAGAACCATCCTGATTATAAAGGGGACGATTTCCTTAATTGGGGAAAAGATGATGATGATAAAAATCAGATTATGTAATTTCTCGATATTTATATTAATATGAAAAAGTCACTTATAGAAGAGTTAGAAAGAATACATACTCTAACATATGGTAAAAAGATAATTAGTGAGGAGGGATTTTTAGATACTCTTACTAAAAGATTGAAATCGTTTTCCGATTCGAATAAAGTTGACGACCCAAAGAAGGCGGATTTTGTAGATAATGACGTCACAAAATTCTTTGCCGACCTTAAATCTATCACCGAACCCGTGAGTCAACAGAGGTTAGGTTCAATGGAATACCAAAAAAACGTAGAATTAATTCAAATTGGGTTAATTTTATTGGGGTATGATTTACCAAAACATGGTGTTGACGGTCTATTTGGTCCTGAGACCGCAATTGCAGTTAGAAATTTTAAAAGGGATAACAATATATTGTCTGAGGGGTCATCACCATATACGGGTGGTGGGAACATAAAAGTGGGTAGTAAGGTTAATAATGATATCGATACTACATTACAAAATAAAATAGACACAATCGCATCTGAATATGGTAAACCTTTTGAGATAACCTCAGGTTACCGAGATCCTGAATATAATGAAAGAGTACATGGTGCGAAACAATCACAACATTTACTACATAAAGCAGTTGACATAGTATTATCTAACAAGACTAAGGAAGATACATTACGTTTTGTTGAAATTGCATCTAAAAACGGTATTGGTGGTATTGGGGTATATTCTCCCGGTGTTATTCATATCGATGTTAGACCTAATAAAGTAGCGTGGGGTTCTGACCATAGTAGTGGTTCAATTCCTGGATGGGCAAGACAAACACTTAATGCCCACATGGCAAGTAAAATAGATAGTGGGTATGTTTCAGATTACGACCCAAGTATGGATAGTTCTTCATCAACTGGCGGAACAAATGAAACATTTACACCTGAAATGGTTGTAACAATGGTAAATCAATTAGAATCAAAAGGAGTTACCAGTGAAGATTTAAAAACATTAATAGACCTTAAAAAGAAAGTGGGTACACTTGCTGGTGTTGCGGCAACTGATTTTGCTAAGATGAACAATATAATCATCGATAAGTTAGAGGGTGGATATTACCATCCTAAAATGTTAAAGGACGGTAGAGTGAAGGATGGTAGATATGGTGGGTCCGGTGAGACTATGTTTGGTATGGATAGAAAAACAGGAGAATGGGAGTCAAGAAGTGAAGAAGGTAGACAATTCTTTAAAATATTAGATGACGCAGATGCTTCAAGTAAATGGCCATGGGGTTATATGGGTGGAGAATACGAAACCAAATTAAGGGAATTATCTGCGGAAATGACAAAGAGAGAATATTTGACAAACACTAAAAATTATTTAAATCCCGATACTCAACAAATCGTTAACTCAAGTGCTAAATTAACATTCAATTTTATATACGCAACATACAATGGACCAGGATGGTTTCAAAGGTTTGCTAAAGTAATTAATGGAGCTGTTAGTGAAGGTATAACTGACCCTGAAGAATTAAACAGAATGTTCCTCGAAAGAAGAAAGGGAAGTCCGAACTCGTTAATTGCACAAGGGGGAAGAAAAATGGATAGTTTCATGGACACATCTATTGCTTAATTAATCTGTTTTTAGGAGTATTTATATTATTATAAGAATATCCACAAATGAAAGAAATATTAAAGAAAGATTTACTTAATCTCATCATCGAATCCCACGCGGAGATGGGTGAGATGGCATATAAACCGAAAGGGACTCAGGACGACGGAGGTAGAATACGTAAACATAAACCAATCTTTAAAGATGGGTCTAACGGTGGTACTGACCAAGATCCCGATGGTTGGATTTTAAATCCAAATCGAATCGAGGGTGAAGAGAAGGCATATTTCTTTTTAGCGGGACAAGATTTAGAATCGTTCATTGAAGAAAATAGAGAATTTTTAGATGGTATCGCAAATAAATTAGGTCAGGATAGAGTATGTATCGTAGACGGTAATAGAACTAAATGTCAACCAAGAAGTTTAAAAGTAGGAACACAATACGTTCCATCTGGTAACAAAATGTCTGCCGAAACTAAAATCAAAAGATCATTAAATTCATTGGTTGAACAATATATGGCTTCTCCTGAGATTTCGGAAAAATTATCGAGATTAAGTATTCCTGAAGTAAGAGCGAGAGATAGAAAACATATTGATAGATACAGTAAAATAAGTAATAATAGAATTGAGTATGCAACCCATACTTTTAATTCATATGAGTCAGCTCAACAGTTCTTAAAATTTGTTACTTCGAGAATTACCGGAAAAGAAACACCGGAAGAATATAAATCATATCACTTAGCACGTCAGTTCAACAGAAACTACCAACGTTGGGAAGAAACAAGAAAAAACACAAAACAATATTACGGTAAGACTCCGGCATATATGTTAGACCAATATGGTTTCGATGAAGATAATTTAGATGTGACAGTTAGAATGGATTTCAAAATTAGTGGAGTTTTAACAAACGAAGAATATCTTTGGACAGTTAAATTTATGACTAAGTTCGGTAGAAAATTAAAAGAAGATAGATACCTAAACGGAGGTTTAGATTTAGATAAAGAAATCACAATTAGTAAAAGAATACCTTTAGAGGGTGGCGAAGACTTCAACGAAGAACGTACAGTAATGGACAGTTTACCAATCAAATCTGGTTTGATTGAGGCGTTGGATGAATTGAAAGATAGAATAATGGCAATGAAACCAATTGAAACTTTAAAACTGGCAAACGTTCAGAAATTTGATGTTACAAAGAAAATCGGTTCTGACCTTTAATTAAAATATTAAAACCCCTCCGTGGATAGTATCTACGGATTGACACACTAGTGTTTCGTTACAGACCCCTAAAGAAATTTAGGGGTTTTTTTGTTGTTATATTTCGGAATATCAAAAATAATATCTATATTTGGTATAATAAACTTATACACATTGGGAACTAATTTTTATCGAGTACCGACACACGAGGAAATGGAGGCTCGTAAACAAACTCTAATTGGTTTTGTAACCAATCTTGATTTATTGCCAGAAAATATTGAAGGTGGATTTAGAACCATCAGTCCAAGAAAAGATTGGGAATGGTTTTCACCTTGGGATATGTTTTTAGAAGACACATCCATACATCTTGGAAAGAGAAGTGCTGGTTGGAAATTCTGTTGGAACTTTCATAAGGACAAATATTATCACAATAAAGAATCGTTGTTAGAATTTATTCGTTCGGGCCGTGTGGTCGATGAATATGGGGAAGAACAAAATGTTGAGGAGTTCATTACAATGGCACTTGAGTGGGGACAACCTGATGGTCAAGTTGTTAATGAAATTTATCGTTTAAAAGAAAGGGCCAAAGGTCACGGTTCTTATTGGACAGATAATGAAAAATATGATGACTTAATAATCGATGGACTAAGAGTTTCATCATCAACAGATTTTTGTTAATATGAGTAACGAGTTAATTTTTGTTTTGGTATTCTTTTGGATGGTGTCCGCCACATATGTTATGGTCTATCATAGTAAACGTTGGACATTAGGTTTGGATATCATAATAGGTGCGATAATATTGGGACCAATATTAGCATTGTTAATTGGGGATGATGAGGAAAGAATCATAAAACAAAAACGTAAGAAAGAGAAAGAAAGAAATGATAGACACATAGGATGGTTTCGGACAATGGGGGAAATCAATAAACAAAGAACCCCTACTTGGTTTAGAACCATTCCACCCCCACCACCGATATCACCACCACCAAATAGAAGACCAGATATAAAAAAAGATTTTAAATTTTTTAGAGGATGATAAAAATAGATAACAATATAAAAGTTTGGATAACATCCGACACACATTATTCACATAAGAATATTTGTAGAGGTGTAACCAATTGGCGTATGCCCGATGGGTCAGTTCCCGAGGCACAAACAAGACCATTTGAAACCATTGAAAAAATGAACGCTGCCATCGTAAACAACATTAATGAATGTGTTGGTCAAGATGATGTACTAATTCATTTAGGTGACTGGTCATTCAGTGGATTCGAAACCATTGAAGAATTTCACAATAGATTGATTTGTAAAAATATTCATTTGATATTAGGAAATCATGACCATCACATTGATAGAAATCGTGGTAATGTTAGAGAACTATTCAAGAGTGTGAGTTGGTTTGAACAATTTGAATATCAAGGTGAGACAATTGAAACTTGTCACTACCCCATTTCAAGTTGGAATGGTCTTCGTAAGGGACGTATTCACTTACATGGACACTGTCACCTACCTTACAATAAAAAGGTCAGTAATGGTCGTAGAATGGACGTAGGAATGGATGGTAGTGTTGGGTTCATGCCATATGATTTGAAAGAATTATTGAAAGAGCTTAAAAAGCATAAAATAGGGTCCGAATTGGGGTCCTTAGATCATCACTTAGACGAAATGTTAGGTGTTGAAGGATAAAAAAATTTAATGGATAATAAAAAACTAACTTTAGATGAATTAATTGAGGAATTTAAATTACTGACTTTACAAGAAAAAATTAAAGTTTTAGATAAAACAGACACTCTACAATTAACTTACAATTATAAGTGGAGAGAAGAAATACAAAGAGAAATTTTAAATCTACCACCAAAAAACAACAATAGTATACACGGACCTGACGGTAAAGAATCGTTAAAGAGTAAACAACTATCAAGTGAAATAAAAGACAACACATACCCAATAATATTTTCACAACCATTTGGTGTTTTTGGTAGAATAAACGCATATAAAAATGAAGAAAACTCTAACGATTGTAAAGACACGTATGCAACAGTTTTTTATGGCGGTATTCCAATTGTTACCATTTTCATAAAGAAGGATGAAAATATGGTTAGAATGTTTGAAGACCATAAGATATTGAAAGAACAAGAATTAATTAAAAACCCAAATGCAAGAGACGGTATTAACATAACATTTGAACTAATAAAAAAATATAACTTAGATTATAAAATTGTACAGATGGTTGATAATTGTATTTTTAAATTTGATTTGTAATTTTTTATTTTAAAATATTTTATCTATATTTTATTATGACATTATTAGAAATACTTGAGGTGTATCAAGACGAAGAATTATTAATGGTCGATGGTTTCGATGAAGCGGTAATAGGAGTGGAGGCTCTTAAGATGAGACTGGTTTATGACATCAATAAAATGAGAGCGATTTTGGTGGAGAGAGATAAAATGACATTCGAAGATGCGATGGATTTTTTAGACCATAATGTACTTGGGTCATATGTGGGTGAACAAACACCAATTTATGTTGAAATTTAAAAACAAAAATATGAAAGAACTATTAAAGAAAACATTTGACACTAATGTATTGGCAGTTGTGGGAGTTGTGTTAGGACTCATCTTAACTTTTGAATTTATTGTATTTCCAGGTTTAACGACATCTGACACAATCTTAAACATCCTTTCATTATTGATTGGTATCTTCTCACTTTTATTTGTATTCCATTTTATACAATGGAAAAAGTTATTTGGTTTTTTATCTCAAGAAGAAATAACACCGGGTGAAACGGAGTACGACTATATCCCAAAGAAAGAGATTATTAAAAAGAAAAGAAATACCAAACAATTCCCTGAAGTTAAAAGTGATGAACCATTTGTAAAGACTAGAACAAAACCAAAAACCGAAAAGGTATTGGGTGAGTTTCAAATTAACAATAAAGAGAAAGTTAGAAAATCAGTAACTAAAAATAAAAAGTAATATGGCAAGATTTAGAAAGAAACCCGTAGTAATAGATGCGGTACAGTACGATGGTAATTTTAGATGTTTAGATTGCTTCTCAATTAATGAAGTGTCACATTTTATTGTTTCAAAAGATTCGGAAGGTAATCAATGTATTAAGATACCAACCTTAGAAGGTGAGATGATTGCATCAATTGGTGATTACATCATTAGAGGAGTACAAGGTGAGTACTATCCATGTAAACCAGATATTTTTGAAATGACATATGAAATAGTAGAAAATTAAAAACAATATGGAAAAATTTAATAGATACAATCTACGATGGGATGACCATGGTAATAAAAGGTCTGAAGAAGAGTTAGACCAAATGGAATTAGAATTTAATAATAAACAAAAAGAAAGACAAACAAAAATTATGAAAAGTATTTTAATCGGAGTGGCAGGATTTTTTACATTAACATTTTTATTCTTCTCTTGCGAGAGAATTGATGCAGGACATGTAGGTGTTAAAGTTAATCAGTATGGTGATAACAAAGGTGTGGATGATGTGGTTGCGGTTACGGGTATGGTATTCTATAACCCACTTACAACCGCCGTTTATGAGTTCCCAACGTTCATTCAACATAAAGAATATAAAGGTGAGAATTCATTCGTAGTAAACAGTAAAGATGGATCTGAATTTAGTGTGTCACCTATCATGAACTACTCAGTTCAAAGAGATAAAGTACCTGCTATTTTTAGTAAGTATCGTAGACCATTGGAAGATATCGAGGAAGGGTTCTTAAAGACTGCAGTGTACGATGCGTTCAGATTGGCAACTAACAAATACACCGCAGACGAGTTGATTTCAAATAGAGCAGTGTTTGAGGTGGAGGTTCGTAGATTGTTAGATGGACAACTATTAAAAGAGGGGTTCATTATTAATCAGTTCACATCTAATTTGATTTATCCTGAAACATTCAAGAAATCAATCGAGGCTAAGAACAATGCGGTTCAAGCGGCGTTGAGAGCTGAGAATGAGGTTAAGACCGCCGAGGCACAGGCCAAAATTAAAGTTGCAACAGCGGAAGGTAACGCCCAAGCTATGTTAACATCAGCAAAGGCTGAGGCCGAATCAAATAGAATGAAACAAGTAACATTGACCCCATTATTATTACAATTGGAATACATCAATAAATGGGATGGTAAGTTACCTGTTTATGGTGAGGTACCTAAGTTATTCAAAGGAATTAACTAGTAGTTTATAAACCCCGATATTGTTATCTTTATCGGGGTTTTTTGTGCCCTTTGTTATATTTATTCATATGACAAAAACAGAACAAAAAAAGAAAAATAGAATCAAAATGGGTAAAGCCACCCGTAAGATGAACCAAAAGAAGGGTATTCACAAGAAAAAATCCTAATAACGAGTATTTATATATAAAGGAAACATGTCAAAAATAGTTAAATTAAAACAGTCAGATATAGAAAAAATCGTTACAAATATTGTTAACGAACAAATGAATGAGGATTCAATTGACACCGAAACCACCGAAGGTGTTGAGGGAGATGGTGTTGTTTTAGGTGTTGCCAAAGGGGAAGATGGTAGATTTTACGTGATGAACGCAAAAACCGGTGAAATATTAGGTGTAAAATAATAAGATTAAATATATTTGTAATTGACCCCACAAATTGTGGGGTTTTTTATTTGTATTTTTTTGGATATTTGAATTAATTTGTTTATCTTTGATATATGAGTTATATTATAGGTTCCAAATGTATATCTACCTGTGACACCGCCTGTGTTAAGGTATGTCCAGTCGATTGTATCAATGGACCAATCAGTCGTGAAGGTATGGGTAGAGAGGTTGATTCACTAAGTAAGGATGAACTGATTGGTAAACAACTTTATATAAACCCTGACATCTGTATTGATTGTGGTGCTTGTGTTCCCGAATGTCCCGTTGATGCCATATTCAAGGATGAAGAGGAGGCAATTCATTTTGGTGAATTGGAATCGGTTAAAAAGAATTACGAATTTTACGGATTAACATACAAACAACGATGAGTGAATATAAATTATATTGCGACATGGACGGGGTCCTAGTTGATTTCGATAAAGGTTACAAAAAACTAACAGGTGATGATCTTGATGGTGAACACAGGACAGACACCAATTTTTGGGACCCAATTAATAAAGCGGGTTACGACTTTTGGATAAATCTTGAGTGGATGAACGATGGAAAAAGATTATGGAAATATATTGAAAAACATAAACCCGAATTGTTGTCAGCACCTTCTAGAGAAGAGGTATCAAGAGTTGCTAAACATGATTGGGTTTACAAAGAACTACCGGGAGTTCATTTGATACTAAGAAGTGCAAAACATAAGAAAGATTTTGCGGGACCTAAGAATATTTTGATTGACGATAGATTGGATAATATTCAAGGTTGGAGAGATGCTGGAGGTATCGGTATTCATCACATTAGTGCAAAACATACCATTGACCAATTAAAAGTTTTAGGATTATAAAACATATAATATGTTATTCAAATATACAGTTAATTTAGAGGTGGAGGTTGAATTTGAGGCACCGTTGTTAGGTGCGGACAATACTAAACACAAAAGAAAATATGTGGGTTCAATTGCAAAGAAGACACTTCAAGAAATGGTAAGTCTTAACAGCACCTCGTTGATTGTGGATAGAAAAATTGAAGAGGATAATTTCAACGGAACCATTAAAGGTCGAGTACACTTAGGTAAATCAGATAAAAACAAATACTAATGACTTCACAAGAGTTTAACGAGAAATATAAACCATACATACCCGAAGGTTGGTATGGTTTAGGTTTTAATATTCCCGAAGTAACCGATTACTTGGATAAAGAAATGGAAGATTTAATTTTAATACCGGGTTTTGAGTTACACCAAGTTAAATTGAAATTTAACATGGCAAGATTTTATTTTGAAACCAATTGGAAAGATAAAGGTTTAGAAGCGGTGATAGGGAATAGAATTGAAAGTAAAATAAATGAATTAGTTAAAGAACACGACGAAAAAAAGAGCTCAATATGAAGTACGTATCAATAGACATCGAGACATCAGGTCTTGACCACGAGAAACACAAAGTATTATCTATCGGAGCCATCATTGAGGATACCGAAAAGAAATTACCATACGAAGAATGTCCTAAGTTTAATGCCGTTATTCTTCAAAATGAAATCACAGGTTCACCAAGAGCACTTACAATGAACAAAGGTTTAATTGCAATGATTGGTGAATATTTGGAGGGTGGTGATGAGGTTAGATTTAATATGGATACCATTCTTAATTATAGTTTCTATAAAGAAGAAGAAGTAATCAAAGAGTTTTATAAATTTCTTTGGTGTAACGGTTTCTCAGACTTAGATTCGCCATCTACTCACGTGAACGGAAAATTAATACCCATCATCGACGGGAAAACTAAACCAATTACATTGAATGTTGCTGGTAAAAACTTTGGGACTTTCGATAAATTATTCTTACAAGAACTTCCTTGGTGGCAAAAGTTAATTCGTACTCGACAGAGAGTATTGGACCCAGCCATCTTATTGGTTGATTGGATAGGTGACAAATCATTACCAAACCTAACACAGTGTAAAGAACGTGCAGGTATTCGTGGTATTGTTAC
>JACCDP010196853.1_pt1 | contig 23394 bp, 7 predicted proteins | sample 7445841 | NCBI WGS metagenome assembly JACCDP01 (sample SAMN15323441, study PRJNA562643) | freshwater metagenome | isolation source: river surface water | place: USA:Blue River Watershed | collected 2017-08-17
AGGAAAGGCTGTAATTGTAAATTTGGACATTGATTTTAGTTTTCGCTGCGTCGTATATATTACCATTAGAATCTACTGCTGATAGCAATAAAGAAAAATACTTTATCTCCTCTCCTGTCGAATTTGTTTCTTTTACAGAGTTTGGATTAGATACGAAGTTTTCTTTGTTGAATTTTATTACTACAGCTTTTGATTGAGAAGTGATCGCGGTTTCATTATTACGGACATTACTTTTAACTAGTACTAGAGCATCTGTATTATTAGTATAAGTATAAAGATGGTATCCATATTTTTGAGTATCTTGATCTACAATGCTTATGGTATCCCCATTTAATCCAGCCCAAGCGGCAGAAGAAGAAAAGTTAGAGTAGCTGAATGTAGAACCACTGCCAATTACGCTTTCTGCTCTGAATATTTTCTTAGTGCTTGGATTTTTATCTGCAAAAAGAATGACCCCAAAAGTAGACTGATCTGCTATAGTATAGCTATGAATTTCAGAATTTGGAACAAATGAATCAAATATTATTTCCTCATTGTAACTATGTATAGGATAGAAGAAAGTCTGCTTATCTCTTATGAAGTTAGAAGTATCGTAGTTCTGAACGCAGTATAATTTTTCTTCTTTTTCAGTAGATATATCTGTAGGATCTGGAGCATTTATTTCTGCAAATAATCTCTTAGATAATTCTTGATCTTGATTTGGGTTGTAATCTTCTGTATAGATTTCTCTTTCTACGAATATTCTTGGCTCAACCCCGCCTTTTGCCAAGAAAGAATTAGTGGTAGAGACATTCGCATTCGCGCCACCAATTGCAGATTTTACTTTACTTAATGCTTGATCAAATAAATTAGCGTAGTCTGACTCCGAGAAAGAAGGATAAACATCAAAAGATGCTACATAGTTTTTAGTATAGTAGTAATTTAAAGCATTTTGCCAGCTAAGTTGATTTTCGTAATTTTCTTTTCTAATTATTCCATTAGAGTAAGGAATCTCTGTAACAGATCCTTTAGAGTAAGATATTTCGCTAGATACTGGCGCTCTAAATTTTTGAGTAGCTGTGTCTCCTCTGCAAAAAGACACCTCATTAATATAAACTCCCTCTGAAGTAGAATTATAAACAGACCTATTACCTTCTGAGATATTTACTCCTAGTATTCCATAAGAATCTCCATAAGCTAAACTAGAAAAAAGGTTATACTTAGAAAGAGGCAAAGCGACATACTTTTCTCCTGAATTTAAATAGTTAGAGTAGAAGTCGCTGGTAATTAATTTCTTTGGTAGTTGGAAACTTGGTAATGCGGTTTCGTTTCTTATTGTGCTAGAGTTCTCATTTAGCAAATTCTGAGCGTCTTTAATTTCAATAGCATTCTTAATTTCTATTGTAGATGAAATATTTTTTTCTGGAATATCTTCTCCATACTTATCGCTCAAAGCATCAGTTAAAGCCTCGAAATAGTTCGACATCGTTTTGCCAACTACGCTCTCTGACTCCTCGGTCGCTGTGTCTTGGAGTTCGACATTTTGAGCAAACGTTTCCGACTCTAGAATTTGCTGAATATCTATTAAATCTTTTACGTCGCCCGCTCTATAAATCTTTCCGTCTTCTGAGACTCTTGGATAAACTGAATCTCCTTGGGCCAAAGTTATGGTCTTAGTAGAAGCTCCATTTCCAGTATTATAAGAAGACATCACATACCCAGTCACGCCTTCCTTTGAGTTCAATTTGAATATATCTAAACCTACTGCTACTCTATAAATATCATTAAATCCTTCACCGGAAGAAATCAAATTAATATTATATATTTCTTCGCCATTTTCAGCGGTAGATTTTGATATCTTTAAAGATTCTAAATTATTATCATTCTGAATTGATTTAATTATATTAGTTTCATTTGAATCGTTTAAAAGCTCATTCTTATCTATAGTAATTGTAGCTATATTCTGGAAATCATAAGATAGATCTCCATTTAAGAAACCAGACACTTCATCCTTATATTTAGAATAATCTATTACCCCTTTACCATCGGCAGTAAGATCAACGAAATAAGATTGCCCAAGAGGCTCGCTTTTTCTACTAATTCTATATTTAAATACAGCGCCCGGCTCTAATCGTATTGGCAATTCAAAACTAGAAAAATTAGAATCTATAGACTTACTGCTATCATCGTATAAAAATTTATATCTAGTATTTACTTCATTAGAGTACGGAGTGTATCCAGAGTCTATGTACGCAAAGTTTTCTTCTGTGTTTGTTACGTTTAATGAGATATTTGTTTGCTGCCAGTCTTCTGCTGCGATAGCCAATACATTAGTATTTGAAACTGGAGATTTAGATGTAGACTCTATTTCTGTTCTTCTGAAGATCTTGCCGGTAAAGTCGAGGTCTGGGAGGAGTATTTCTGGCTTATACCCAGATATGTAAGTGTTTGTTATTTCTGAAAGTGCGTCTAGAGAGTCGTATCCATTTATTCCCTTTATGCCAGAAGTCAAGAAAAATCTTGCTTTTGGAGCCTTACCATCAGGAGAGACTATAGAGAACCTCTTTCCTGTCACAGTGAATTCTGAAGCCACGATATCTTCTACAAGTGGCTGCGGATCTGTATATCCATTCTCGCTATAGTTTACATGCTGGAAGAAAGACACCCAAATTCCAAAAGTGGCCTTGTCGAAGTCTGGGGAAACTACTCCAGCCACAGTTGAAACGAAAGATTTGTTATCGGCTATTACGCTCATATTATTGTCTTCCTACTACGTTTGGAGGAACACCAACGCTATTTTGGCTTGAATTATCATAACTATTTCTCATTAGATCTTCAAATAAATAATCTCCTACAGCAGAGTCAAGTCCGCCCTCATAATTCAAACCAGTATCATTGTTATTTATTGCTGAGATTACCTCTTCTGCGCTCATTTCTGTCCCTTTATTCACAAAGCCATTACACATGGCTCTTAAATAATACTCAATTTGTCTATAGTGATCTGAATACATTACTGTATTTGCAGATACAAAAGGAATCAATTTAACAAAATAAAATCTTGGGTAGCAGCATCCAAATGGCCTATGATTGGACCAGAACGAGTTATTGCTCATAGAGACATCTCCCACCACGTTTCTTGGGCATGATTGACCGGCTAAAAGATGAACTAAATAATCAACCAAAGCATTTTCGTCTGTGCGGTAAGGCCTTCTTTCATTGTCGTTATACGCATAATTCCAAGAATTAGTGTCCTCACTAAGCTTGCCTCTAAATCTAAAACTATCTGCTGTTCTAAGTCTTCTATTTAAAGTTACTTTAACTATATCGCTTTTTGGATCGTAAGGATTTGCTCTTTCTATAGAATTTATTAAATAAGGAGCTTGGTAGATAGGACAACTTGCAGCAAAATCTTGTGGATAATTTACGTTTCCACTCCAATCTCCATATCCTACAGAGGAGTTGGCAGACTCTATATAGTTGTAACCAGAAGGCCCTTCCACAACTAATGGTAAGTCATTTGGTTTCCAAGAAACGCTGGCTAAATGTTTCTTCACATTTCTTGATGATCTAGCGTTTGGATTTAGAGCCCTGCTTGCAGTCAAGCATCTTGCATTCAAAGCCCCTAATATGTCTCCATAAGAATCAGGCTTCCAAGCAGAACTAGAAGATGGATGATATAAGTTATAACTCATGAACATAGCCCATTGATTGGATATGTTTCCATTAGAAGTTTGCTTTATTTTATCTACTAAGATACTTGCTTTTTTAAAGTCTGGAATCAAGGAAGTGTTTGTGATTCCATCCATCTCGTAAACTCCAATTGATGGACTTGAATATTCAGAAACATAATAATAATCGCCTCCTTCAAAAGTCGAGCCATGTTTTATTTTTATCTTTGCGTTTCCCCTTATGTAGGTTATGTAATTAGATGTATTTTTATTTAAATCTAAGACAATGTATTTCTTGCCTTTTATTATCGGAATGAAAGTCTCTATTTTTGTGCCAATCATACTTCTGTTACCCACTTCAGTAATAGATGGGCCCATGTTTCTAAATATATCAACCCCTGTATTTTTCATGCCCATTGCATATCTATTAAAATACAATATAGATTGATCTCCAGAAGGCCCAGTCTTTAGCTCATAATCTACCAAAGAAACTCTGTCTGCCATTCTTATATTACTAGATATAAATTTTCTAGCAGATTCGTAGACTGGATTTGCACTAACATATGCATCGTTTTGATATAGTGTATTTTTTGTAAAATTGTATGCTACGCCATACCTAATATAATTAGTGAAAACTGTCTTTGCTGAGTCGCAATTAAAATGACCAACAGGGTCCATTTGCCCAGCATCAGCCCCCATTCCTTCTGTGGTGGCAACTCTCATCATAACATAAGCATCTGCTGCATTTGGCTTCATTTCTAGCACATGAGCAAATTTTATGCATATTGAGAAATTCTCCTGCGATGTTTGCGGCGTCTTTATTTTGTATCCCAACGAAACAGTACCGAAAGAGCTTGACGTTGGTATGTTTACATTTTTAGATCCTCTGACTTTGAAGCTTACTTTTCCTTTGACTGGATACTTGAAGTAGTGGATTTTATTGAATTGAAAAATTCTGTATTGATTGAATTGATCTACATTAGCATCATTTACAACTCCAGTTCTATTTGACACCTTATAAATATCTTCTTGCAGCATCGGAATGCTTTCGTAAATAGTACCATTTACATAAACATCTATGAACATTCCTGCAAGCAACTGGCTTTCTTGGCCCGTGAATTTTACTGCTATATCTGAAGTTTGAATAAATATAGAAGACAAGCAAAATCTATTCTTATCTACAGAAGGATCTGGATTAGTGTCAAAGACTGTCTCTTGTTTGGTATTTCCACTGAAATAAAAATTATTGTTGTCTTGAGTTTGTATTATATTTTCTTTATCTGCGAAAGCCAATGGATAAGACCATAAAAAGCTGGCCGTGCCTTCTGGGAAAAGCTCTGGATAACCAAAAGAGTCATACTTTATCTTAAAGTTTCCAAAATTGTCCCTTATTGGAGTCTGACCATCAGCTTGCAACTCATATTTTGGCTTAGAATAGTTTGGAGCTAGTAAAAACTGTCTAGAAAAGAAAGTCTCAAAATCAAAACCATTAACAGTAACATCTTTACCGCTAAGATTATGCTTAGCTCTTTGGTCTTCTGTTCCTCTAAAGTAACTTAAATAATAAAATATAGCTTGCTCTATTTGATCTTTAGAAGCGTTCTTTTTTCTGAAAACTCCTCCTTTTCCATTTGTCCTCGGCACATAACTTGGAGCATATCTGCCCATTGAAAGAGCTTCTGTGACATATTTAAGATGTCTTCTTGCTGCTGATGATATTCCTAGTGAAACAAGAGAAAGCTCTTTTGTGGATGGAGTTAAAGCATTCCTCTCTAGATATTTATAGTTAGGAATAAAAGCGGCGCACCCTCTCTGTAATTGAGAATCGTACCAAACTCTATTTAAATTTGGGTCTCCACTTATGTTTCTTGGCATGTCCTTTGGAACTGGGATTTCTAATCCAGCTAATCTTATTGGCTCTGACCAGTACCCATGAATGCCATCTTTCGTGTCGTCTTTTGTGCCGTCTGCTTTTGTTGTTCTTGACTTATTTCCAAATATCCAAGCCATGAATGGGTTTGCTATATTCGCTCCTTGAGCTTCTCCAGCCTGCACCTCTGGCCATCCAAACTTGCCCCAAGTCATTTTAGGCTCTAAATTAGCATAAAATTTAAACCACTCATCTTGAGCCGGGAAAGAGGAATCTTGCGGATTTCTTACTCCTCTAAAAGTAGAGTAGGCGTAGTAAAAAATTCTCCAAGCGCAATCTCCAACGCCTGACATTATTTTTTCATTTATAGCTTGAGCTAATCTATTATGATCGTAATGGCTTGTTGCTTTATTGACTGCTACCTTTTTAGCTTTAGTAAATTCCATATATTAGCTCCATACTCCTACTCCGCCACCGCCTCCAGAGGCTTGAGTTTTCACGCTTCTGCCTATCATGTTCGCATCTCTCCTAACTATGTAAGAAACTAGAGAGTTTTTAGTTACTGGGCTTCTGGTAGCGGAAAGATTTGGTATTTGATATATAGCCGCGCCATTTGTTTCTTGAGAGCTTAATACTCTTAATTTCTCTCCGTATTCGTAGTCTTTTGTTAGGCTTCCCTTTTTATTAATGAATTGCTGAGGCATCAAAACTACCGTGAAAACAACATTATTAGGCAAAGAACTATAGACTCCAATTCCCAAATTTCCAGCAAAAGGAACGGCAGGAGAAGATCCAAAAAATTTATTTAAATCAAACTGAGTATTAACACAAAGAATTAGCCCACTCTTATAGTTTATAAAGTCGTCTTTAAACTCCGCGTAAGCTTGAGGCCCTATTTGATTCAAAACGGCAGTATTTAACTGTGCGTTTTTAATTGTAGATAAGCCAGTTTGAGTTTTACTTCTATTAAAAGAAGCAATATAAAGGAAAGGATTTTCTCCTCTTAATTGAGACGTAGGAATTGGCATATTATTTTAATCCTGTAATGTATCTTTCTATTATATTGTTGTTTGCCCCGCTAATTGATAATTTTGCAACTAAAGGATACTCATCAAAAGATGTAGCATAAGACACTTTAATATTTACGCTATTATTATTTGATAAAGAAACATTGTCTCTCCTATAGTTTACTCCGCTAACATAACCATTTGTTAAATAACTAGAATAATTATAATTCAAGCCAGTATACAAATCAAAAAAGCCCGTAAAGCTCTTGGTATAAAAAGAAGTCAAAGCCAGCCCAGAAGCGTTAGCTGGCGACTGGTTATTTATAATCCCAGTTCCTCCCGAGAAAATTACTGTTGGCGCAGATGTATATCCAGAGCCATAAGATGTCATTTGGATATCTATAACCTTATCGTAATCTACACTTGTTACGCCAAGAATTGCTGTGCCAGAAGCTAAAGATCCACCTCCACCGCTAAAAATTACAGCGGGAGGGCTTAGATATCCGCTGCCGCCATCTATAATATTTACATCCGTAATTTGCCCAAGATACCCTGTAACTCCAGAGCTATAGCTCAAAGAAATATTTAAAGGTAAAGACGCTGGAGCAAGAGTAAGGTCATTAGTGCTATATCCATAGCTAAGCTCAATCTCTCCATTCTTAGTTATTCCACTTTCTAACAAAATATTTGATATTGAATCTAAAGTGTCTAATCCATCAGCAAGCTCAAACGTATAGTTAAGATAAGGAACCTCTAGTCCCGAAATCTGAATAGAATTATCATAATCTCCAGCGGAAGTATGTATTGTATAGTCTGATAAGAAATCGCCAACTCCAGTAACATTTTGTCCAATTAATACTTGCCCACTCGAAGCTGATGTTATAAATCCAGTTGGAAAAGACTTAAAGTAAAAAGTAGAGCCATCTTCAAATTCTCCAGATAAAACCTGCAAACCGCTTGGAGAGTTCGTAGTCAAATAGCCAGTTATATCAAATCCAGTTATAAACGTTGGATTAGTTGCTAAATTTAAACTAGGTTTGCTGCCTCTGATAGTTAGATTATAGTCAATTGTTGCTCCGGTTGTGTTTACATAGAATCTTTCTGCATAAAAATTACTTTTAGAGTCAGAAAAAATAATTCTATCGTCATTAACTATATAATCATAATATGATCCAGAAAAATTGCTCTGTATATTTACTTGGACATTTGGAACGTAAGAGAAAAAATATCTTCCATCGTTGTCGTATATTTTTCCGCTAATAAATGAAAATTTGTAAGTCTGCCCCTGACCACTAAAGCCTACTTCTGAAACTCCAGTGCATGAATCAAAAGACGCGTCAAAGTCAAAAGAAAACTTGTTGTCTCTAAGAACCTTTCTAAAAGTATTACCAGAAATAATCATTATTTGAAGAGGTTTATGTTTTGGAGTTTGATGTTTGGTCTATTTTTGTATATTAAAGTTTCTAACTTATCTAATCTAGGAGGTCTGCTTTGGAATTCGCATTGGATGTTTAATCCGCTTTCTCCCATAGTTATGTTTAATTTGGTTAGTCCATTTTTAACATTTAATAGGTCTTTAAGAGCTGTGGATATCTTTGCGCAAAAGATATCGTTAGAATAAGACACAGCAGGCTCTCTCAAAGAGTTGCTTCTGTCATCATAATAAGACTTCAATATAGAATGAAACTGTTCAAAAGTTTTGAATTCGTATTTTGGACTATCTGCTGTATCATTATAGCCTTGATAATCCATTATAAACGGAGTATTATTTTTGATTTGAGTGTCTATGAAAGTGGAAGAAGTATAAACTGGCTGAGACTGATCAGCAAAAAGCTCTCTTACGTTTGACGTGATGTTATTAACAAATAAATCTAGTGAGAATGTTTCATTTTCTAGTATTTTTTGTATGTCTCCAGCGTCCTCTAGCCCTCCTCTAATATAATTCTGGAATGGCAAATATATTTGAGAAGTAGTTTTGCTAACGAGTCTTATCCTATAAGTTCTTTGGGATGGAAGAGTGATTGTTTCCACGACAGGCGTCATGTCGGTGTAGCGAACTGGATTTGGATTTTTAGCGCTTTGTATTAATATGTTTCCAAGATTAGTAGGCGTTAAAGTTATAAATCCATTAGCAGACATCAAAGATTTAGTAACATTAGACTGCATTATTGTTTGACTAGGAACCGCTCTTCTAATAAATAATCTTTGGCAAGAGAATGGATCTGGGCCGCTTGCTGCTTGCAACTCAGCAGAGTTATTTTGTTGAATTAGTTTTTCTTCTGTTGGCAAAACGCAAGTAGTATAGAGAACTGTTTTATTGCAAACGTTCTTTGTTTGATTAATAACTCTTTCATTTCCTTTAGCAAGTTGTCCACTTATAGCTTGACATCTTTCTCTTACTGAGTTTTGAAATTCTATTGGATTAGTATATACTGGAAAAGCTATTTCTTGGAATGTGAAAATATTAGATTTAAATCCAACGATTATTCCAAATTTATAATCAGACAAAGGAACGCTTGTAACATTAATCGGCAGTGCTGTTTGCAAAGCTCCAAAAGAAACTGGAGATAGCTGCTTAAATGTAGGAGTATATATGTCTGCCAAATCTATTTGAAAAAGCTCAGAGCTTGGCTCTATTCTGTACTCTAAAGATTGAATCTCCTTGATAAGTTCGCCTAAAACTCCATAAGCGACATTTGGTCTAGCAGTATAAAATCTAAACTTTTTAGAGGCTGATAGGCTGCTTATATATTTTTGATAAGAAACTGTAGCTTCAGCGCAAGCTCTTTGAGTGTCTGTTCTTAATCTATTGAATTCAGAATAAGCATCAAAGTACCTCTCTGTTCCTGAGAACAAGCTATTTATTTGACTCAGCAAAAATTGAGCCTGTTGGAAGGCTTCTATTTTATACAACTGATCCGAATACACTTTCTGGACTTGAGGCGTTGTAGTGACCTCATATTTAGCGTAGTAATTTTCATTTGCTATAGATCCCTCTTGGAATTCAAACTCATCTGTCCAATAGTGTTTGCCTATAAATTCAGCAATAAAACTTTCTATTCTTTCTACTTGAGACGCCAATTCTGCATTGAAAAAGCCTAGGTTAAAATTTAAAAGAGGCTGGCCCGTCAAACTATCGTACAGTAAATCAGCTTGCACTTCTAGCACTTTAGAAACAGCTTCTTGAAATACTAAGCTGGTGTCGTCAGCGATGGGCAATTGAGAGTATGGATTACTTGGATTGTCGCTTCTTAACGGAACGAATCCTAAAGCCTGATAAGCTCCAATGCCATAGTTATATATCTGTCTCAATCTAGGAGAATATTTGCCAAGAACAGCAGAAGTAATTACTTGATTATATGTTCTTTTGGAGCCGCAAAAATCTAAGCCTTTAGAGTTCCAATTAGAAAAAAACTGAGGAAATATCTCGTTTAGATTTATAGCATAGAAATCTCTATCTCCCAAAGATTGCTCAAAAGAAAGATCGTGGGTCTTGGAATCTTTGAAATAATAAGAGGAGTAAAGTTTTAAAACTTTTTCGCTCAAATCAAAATCAAAGTTTTGAGATTTGATAACAAAGTCTTTTTGCTCTTGAGCCTCTAATTCTTCAAAAGTCAACTTAGTTTTTAAAACAGACTCTTTAGCGGCTGGGCTTGACAAATCTATTCCTTTTATTAATACGCTATTTCCAACTGTGTAATCTACAGTATAAGCAAAAGAATAATCGTCACACCACTGGTTTAAGACATCTTTTAAAGTACCATGATACTTCTTCTTTATTCTTCCTTTAGACTTATCTTGTAGAGATGAATAGTCTACTCCTTCTTTAGGAACTCCGCCGGGAGGCAATGGCTCAGAATAAATTGTTATTCCTAGTGCAGGATTATTTAAAGCAGCAAGTAAAGATTTAAACGAATAAATAACATCAGCAGACTCACATGGGCTGTCTTTGAAATCTTCTTCTCCTAATATAATTACAGCACCATATCCATTCACAATGCTCTTATTTGGGTCTTTTGATTTTAAAATAATGTAGTTAATTTTGTCTTTTGACTTTGTAGCATCTACGATTATATCAACAAATCTTTTATCTACATTTAGTTTGCTGGCTAATTGAGCTTCTGAAAAATGCAACAGTTGGCTAAAATTTCTAATAGTCTTTGTTCCGCCCGGATCTCCATTTACCGCAGGGCAACTTAGCTGCAATTTATCTATGATAGCTGGTCTTTCAGATCTTTCGTCTACAGCCACCTCTTCTCCTAGAAGGCCAACATATATTTTGCTTAATACAAATGATGCGTCTTTAAAGGATACAGTTAGAATTTTTTCATTGTTTTTCTTGCTTAATGAATAAGAAGCTATTCTAAAATTCTTTAAATCGTAGCAAGATTTTCCATCTCCGTCTAATATAGAAATGTTATAGCTAGTATTAATTCCCATGTATTGCTCATCTAGCTGGAAATCTTTGTCTACTATTTGGGATATTACGCTTGGAGTCCCTACGTTTCCTTTCGAGGCCAATTCTGAGGCTTTCTGCAAATTTTTCGAAGCTATTGTGGAATTTAGGATAGCTATGTCGCTCTTTCTTTTGGAGTTGACCGTATCGTTAGTTTTAACGTTTTTTAATGTTCTATTAAGAGCTAAATTTAATATTAGACCAGTTGGCTGGCCATTAAAGCCTATATCAAGAGACATGTTGTAGACATATCCATTGAAAAGCTTATTTCCTAAATTTTGCACTTGAGCTACGCCCCCAGAAGACGTATACTGCGTTCTAGAAATATTAACGCTGCTATTATTTTGTACTTGTCTTTGAGCCATATCCCTTATAATACATTACACGTTAAAAAAACCCGTGTCATTATTATAAATGATATCAGATAGTGGCTCCAAAGAAAATGTAGAATACTTAAGGCTGAAGTCGGCTACTTTTTCGTAGTCCAACATCTTTATTTGCCTCAAACCATTGACCCAAATCTGCTCGTCTATTAGTTTTATATTGGTATCGAAATTATTATCGTTATATCCTGTATATCTTACTAGATTTTGATTATGCTTTGGTAATAGCATCAAGTCTCCATCAATAAGATCTGAAGTTGTTATAACTATTGAAGTGCCAGAAGCTGAATAGTTGACCCCTGATATTAGTTTATTACCATTCAGATATAGGTCTCTATTACTTACATAAGAAGAAGAAAGAGCTTTGGTTCCCGACGCAACATCTCCTGTGGTTATTCCAGTTATGGAAGTTGATCCATAAATAATATCATAAATTGGGAAATCTGACAAGTCAAAGAACCCGTCTGTGTCTATTGCATTTCCAGAAACAGTAAAGTCTCCACTCATAGACTGAGAAAGCTGGCTTACATAAGGTTGAGCCAATCCATTAGCATAGAAATTTATTGTTTCTCCGCTGCCTGTTGTTAGTATGGAGTATTTTAATGTGCTATTAGAATAGTTCGGGATAAGATTTAAGTCATCATTGTTTCTACCAGAGAATGAGTAAACCTCTTTAGCTGAAGAGTCAAAATTATTTAATAACACAATCTTAGAGTTAGCGAAAGTTGATATATACCCATAGTCATAAATTCCGCTTGGTCTATTGTAAGTCAAGATTTCTGATTGCCCTGTTACAGTTCCAGTTATTTCTACTGCGACCGTATCATAAATATATCCAGTTACTCCTGAGTATGCATATTTATTAATCGTGCCGCCATCGACTTCTTCTGTTCCAGCCAGATATTCTACATAACCTGTTACTCCGCTGCCAATAATCACTGTTTGCAATTCTACGCCAGTTACAGCTTGGAATGTCTCAATTGAAGTCACAAACTCGCCAGTTTGATAAGATGAGCAATAAAAAGACTTAGCAAAAGTATTTCTTTCTGCGAAGCCAAGCCCAACATTGAACATCATAAAGCTGTCTATTATTCCGCTGAAATTTTTGTACCCTTGCCCAGAAACTCCAAGGCCCCCTAAGTAAAACTTATCTGAATAAGAATAGTCTATAAGAGAGAATTTATTATCCGCAGATATTTTATTGAGAGAATCGTCAAATTGATGAAGTCCTATGAATAAATTAGAGTCTATCTTAGAGACTGAAATCAAATTCTTATTATCTAGCTCTTGGTTTAAAGTATATATTCTTTTGCCGCTAAGAGGAGTGTTATGCTCGCAGAAAACTCTGTTGCATCCATTTATTCCTACAGCGAATCCTGAAACTGAAGCATCTCCAGTCTTAGAAGAGAATAGAACTTTACTATTTACATTGTCTCCGGTGTCTAAATTTTGAAATACTACAAAAGCTGTCCAATCTCCATCGGCTGCATTTCCCAATACTTTATATTTAGAATCCCCATTGAAAACTCCACTTACCATCGACAATGGAATTGCCGAGCTATCAGAATAAGTCAAAGCTGGATTGCCAGTGTCATAAATTTTTCCTCCAGAATATTGATTCGCTATTCCAGTTTGACTATTAAAAAAAAGATATCCAACATTGCTACTAGAGTCAGTGATTCCAGTGTAAGATGGAGATCTAAAATTGTAATCAATTTGAACGTCAGCTCTCTTGCTGAAAATCGTGTCTAAAAATCCAGATTTTATTATTTCGTTCATGTTAGTTTTTTAAGATTATTCTATTTGGGATTTCGCTGTCTTTTAGTTCAAATGAGAATGTTTTACTAGCGCTTATTTGAGATCCATATTTTAGATCTGTTCTTAGTACGTTGGTACTAGAGCTATTAGATACTGTAACATTAGAGCTTTCTTCTTGAACAGTGTCTAAGTCTGACGGAGAGGCGATTAGATTTTTGACAAAGTTATTCACTAAGCTAGTAAATATTGTATCTTTGTTTCCTAGCAATAAGATTTCAGAAGATTGAGCGCCATAACTAGCTACTGTAGTATTTAAAGAAAGCTTTTCTCTTCTCTTGACGTTCATGTCTACAACTAGATGTTTTAAAGAGTCATTGCAAGAAGACTCGTAACTGTAAAGAGTATTGTAAGGGCTATAATCTATGCTATAATCAGAAACAGCTAAGCCTAAGAATCTGTCTTTATTATCAAATGCGGCATTTATAGATATTGTTCCTAATTGTGGATTTGCATTTATCTCCATCGAAACTGGAGTAGCATTTAAAGAGAACAAAGGGCTGGCCCCGAAATAAGAAACATAATAATCATTTACGAAATCATAAATTCTTGGCTCAGAGGCGCTGCTTCCTGCTGTTACTAGTTTTTCCAAGTAATTTAATGTATCGTTGTATCTTCTAGTACTTGATCCTCTAGCTTTGATTTCTCCTCTTACTTGAATAGTAGATATGTTACTTAAATTGTCTATGGAATGCTCTATCTGAGCATCTAAATAACACCCTCCATATACAAATTTATCATTAACTGAAGTATAAAACTCTAGATTGTCATAAGAAGCGTTGAATGATATCTTTCTGCTTTTTAGATCTTCCGATAGAGAGATTTGGATCGGGTCTTTGCAGAATTTAAAGCCATTTGGCTCTCCATATTTTCCTGATATTACTGCGTATGGATTTAGTCCAGACAATTGAGAGACAAGCTCTGACACCAAAGCGTCACCAGTTGATCCAGTAATTCCTGCCTTTATCTCGCCTTGTATTGTAGCTGTAACAAAGTCGTCTCCAGCGCCAGAGCTTAAACTAGTGGAGTAAGAAGTTAAATAATAATTGTTAAAGTTATAACCATTATTCGCTTCTGCGTCTCCAGTGAAAAGCTTAAAGCTATAAACCTCTTCTACTGAATAATTAAGCGCAAGTCTATCTAGATTTTCCGATATACTAATTAGTACAGGAGTAAAAACTCCAGAAGTATCAATGCCAGAAGCTTGCGGTAAGTTTACTATGTTTGAAATGCCAGTTCTAGAATAGACATAATTTTTTGCATTATTAATTGCATTATCTATTGATGTAGTAACAAAAGCTGAAGCCGCGACTGAATGGTTTATAGTGCCAAATCCATCTTGACCTTCTGAGATTCTTATCTCATCTCTTGGATTTAAGACCCCATATGTGCCAGAAAAATATCCAGTTAAACCAGATGGGTAAGATACAAGCTCTACCGTATAAGGTACGACTTTATTATATGGGGCATTATCAAATACGACTCGTTCTACAGAACATCCAGAAAAACTATAAGCTCCAGAATACAAAGCTGAAGATCCAGCAGAGCCCGCAGACCCAGCAGACCCATTCGAGCCATCATAATATCCAGTAGCGCCATCTGGACCTTCATAAACTGTTAGAGTCTTATAAGAACTAGCGAAAATATCTACAAGCCCAGTTTGGGCTGTATAAAGAGCAGAGTAATCTACTCCTGTTATTACTCCATTGAGAGTAATTCTATGAGCTATTCCCCATCTATTGCCATAGTTAATTACCTCATCAGATAAAGACAAATAAGGAGTAGGGCCAAATCCAGAAACTGGGACTCTTTTGTTATTGTATTTTATTTCTACATCTGACATTTTACAAAACCTCCTTTTTAGCAAAAAACTTGTAAGAGAAATTTACTTTAATATTGTAGTTATTATTCGTAGACAATGTTAAATTATCTAAGAAGTAAGTAAGATCCCCGACCTGAAAAGAAAATCCTTCATTGAATATTTTTGTGAATGTAGATAAGAGTAATGGATTACTACCAGAAACTAAATATCCACTTGTATTCTTATTTATCATTGCTGAAGTAAGTAAGTAGTATATTTTAGCGAAAACACTGTCTACATTTGTATTTACTCCGGGACTTGATCCTGCATACAAAACATTTCTATCTATTTTAATATCTAAAGAAATATTCTTTGATCCTTCTCCTAGTTGTCTAGTTTGATAAATGACTTCTTTACCAAGAACTTTTAAAGGCGCAGAAGAATTGGATCTAAGATTATAATGTCCGGGAATATTTACTGTAGAGAATCTGTTTGTGGGCAACGCTATGTTTTCTGTGATGCTGACCTGCCTAACTAATCCGCCAGCCGCTAAATAAATTCCTGAATTGGAATAGCTTTTTGTGTAAGTTGTTTCTACGCCAAATTTAGCGTGGCTTAAAGAAGAGTTTGTCTTTATTCCAGCATAAGTTCCAGATCCAGCAAGCTTTGCATAGTAAGGAGTGATTAGATCTTTTCCTAAAGTAGTATCATTATCTATAATCGATTTAATATCTGCAATATTTGAGTAAAAAGATTTATTTTTATTTGTATAGTATTTTATTGATCCAGAAACTTGTGCGTCATAAATGCCTTCTGGGGTTCTATTTAAAGAAACTGAATAAGAGTGTATGCGCGTAGAGGAAGCGTATACTGGGCTAGTAGTAAATCTAATTTCATACCCTATCTCTGGGCCAAACTCACTTAAATCCTTGGAAATAGAAATAGCATTACTCTGCAAAGAGTCACTTGAATTAAACTTAGGCAAAAGTTGAGCGAACTTAGAATAGTTCGTAGTAAAATACCTATTGAACGCATCATTACATCTAGAATACGAAGAAGATAGATTAGATTCTAATTTAGAGATAGCATTAGCTCTAGCGGATGAGTAGTTATTTCCTTTTCCTTTTATTCTTGCTTTCTCTATTACTTCTATTACACCATTTTCGGCATAATTTATTTCTGTGACTATTGTTTCTGTAGTAGTTGAAGAGTTATTCGAAAAAACAATATAGTTCTTAGAGTATGAAAATGTATAGTTTATTAGATCTATAGTTTGATCAACTAAAGAAGATCCATAATCAGAAGCAGATATTTGAAAATCAGTAGAGCTATAGAATGATCTAATAGAAGAAAGAGCATCTAAGCTTTGAGCGAAAAATTTATTAGCTATGTCTCTAGCTTCAGTTACTACTACAGAATCTGATGACTTATCTATGTTGTCGTATCCGAATGATATGGTATGAGTTGCTGAAAAATTCCCATCTTCAGTTAGAGCGAAGGATAAATTTTCGTTAAAATTCTTTAATTTATACCAATTAGAAGACAAAGAAGAAACTGAACTTGGAAGATTATTATTAGCAAAAGTTCCAGAAGAGTCGTCTTTTAGTATTTCTAATTGGATATTTATCTTAGAAAATCTGACTGAATTTTCATCAAAAGCTACAGAAGCTGGAAAAGCAAAACTTAAGAATCTTGCCTTTCCATAAGACTTATCATTTAATTGTAGATCTACGAAGTCTGTGGCATTTTCCAATAACAACTGGATTTGCCTAAAGTGTTCTTTGATAGGAATATTTGATTCTCTATTAGAAAATAAGCCCTGCAAAGATACAGTCTCTTTTCTTCTATAGGCAAAAGCTCCAGCCTTCTCATTCTCCAAAGAGTAATCTAATAAAGTTATAACGGCAAAATTTATGGTAGTGCCGCCAAACTTTAGAATAGTCTCAGATGTAAAAGCCATATGTTATTATAGTATTATTTATTTGAATTTAGTAATTTTTGGCCCTAGAGCAGCCATCTCTTGAGGATATTTCTTAAACAGTAAGTCTAGAACTCCTTCCATTACATCATTAGAAGCTTCTGAGTAAGATCTATTGTCGTTCAAATAAACATTATTGCTTGTTTGAGGAATAGCTCCAGCAGCATAAGATCCCATTCCATTTTTCATAGCTTCTGTGATCTTAGAAGCGAACTCATCCATAGAGAAGTTTGGAACAAAGCCTCCAGCAGCATACCCTAGAGCATTTTGTTGAGCAGGATTCAATATGGCATGAGTCTCATTTGGATTCTTTGGCTTCATTGAATAACCAATTGGCCCAAACATTCTAGCATAAACATCTTGAACTGGAGTTTCTATTTCTGCTGTATTTATGATCTTATCATCATATACAGAAGATCTTATTGGCATTGCGTTTCTGTATCCAGCGTAGTCTGGTCTATTTTTAATAGCAGACATTTCTTGATACATTGCAAAATTTGGAACGAATCCGCCAGCGGCATTATTCGAATCAAATAGATAAGAATTTGGATTAAAAACAGATGACCCAGCTCTATAAGAATATTTCTTTTTCTCTTCTTCTAGATATTTTTTATAATCCTCTGCGGTTTCGAAATCTTTCTGAGAGAGTGTTGTTTTTGAGCCATATTTAGAAGCCCTTTCGGAAACTCCAAGCAAGTCATCTATTTCTTGCTCTAAAAAGTTACCTATTCTATATCCTACTCTAGCAACTGCAACTCCAGCACCAATTCCACCCATTCCTGCTGTGAAAAGGTTGCCAGCAACATCTCCAGCGGCTGATAAAGCTTTTTGCCCAGAAGAAACTTCTTTTATCTCGCCAGTAGTTGGATCTTGATAATATTGACTTTCAAAATTTTGGCCAAACAAAGCTGATAAGAGCCTTCCTTTTGTCGTGTCTCCAGAGATTAATTTAAAGTTATTATCTCTAGCGTTATAAATTTCTCTTGCAAGGCTCAACCCAGCTCCAATTCCGAATAAGCGTTGGCTCATTAAGCCTTGTCCAGCTATAGATGCGACTCCAGCTCCTCCGCTAGTGATTCCTTGCAATGCAGAATAAAGACCTTGACCTGTTTTTCCTTGAGCAAGCTCTTCAGCAGCTTGGCTGTAAGAACCAGCAAGACCAGCAAAGCCAAAAGCTCCTCCAGCTATTTTACCTAATGTTTCTTGACCACCAACTTTTTCTATTAAAGATTTTAATCTTGCAGGTTTTGAAAGAAGGTCTACTGGCAAAGAAGCCGCAGCTCCAATGGCCGAAAGAATTCCTTCTTTAGTATCTCCAGCTTTAAGCTGCTCGTATGCCCCTAGCCCTCCGAATACTGCGCCAACCCCCGCCATACCAAAAGCACGAGCTTTGCCAAAAGCAGTAATTTGCGTAGTAGCAGCTGCTAATTTATTATTTCTATCTTGAGCGGCTTTAGCAAATGACCCTTTCTCTACTGCTTCTCCTGTCAAAGGATTGTATTCAAATCCTCTATTCTTTGCGTACTCTCTCTTTGCAGAGTATTCGTCTCTCGCTCTATTTGCTCTAAGTTGATCTATTATTATCTTCTTTTGTTCTTTAGTAGTATTAGGATTTTCATTTATGAGTTTTGTTGTTTCTAATACATATTCAGAAAAACTTCTCCAATTTGGACCACGCTGACTTGTTACTTTTGTTCTCAGACCAGTGTTGGGATCAATTTCATAGCCCACTGATCTATTCATTTTTTTATTTAATAAATTTAAATCTTCAGCCATTCCCTTGGCTTTCAATTGATCATTTAAATTTGGCTCTGTAGCAGCAGAACTCAAATAATCAGCAAGAGAACCTGAATTGATGCCCTTTCTTTTCAATAAATCTGCATATTCATTAGGTCCGACATTAAAAGTTTCTGCGTATATTTTTGCCTGCAATTTCGCTCCTTGTTCAGGAGTTAATCTGCCTTCTGAAATAGCTTTGTTGATATCTTTTGTTACCAAGTCAAATACGTCTGATCCCGTAGGGCCAAGAACTTTATTGTCAAGAGTAACTTTTCCAGTATTAGGATCAAAAATTTTTTCGAATTTTCCTTTTATATCAGCGCGCGCTTTTGAGAGATTTTGCTTCTCTAGCATTTGATCACTTATTTCTTTTACTTTTGATGCGTAAGGCCCTAATTTCTTTAAAAATCCTTCTACCGCCAAAGCTCTGGTTTCTGGAGATATGCTTTTATTATTCAATAAGTTTTTATCTAATTTTAAAAGATCAGCAGCTTGACGGTTAAGATCTTTTCTAGAAACATATCCTGAGTATCCTCCAAATCCAGTAACTAATCCAAATTGATTTTTTAATGCAGCGTTGCCAAGAGCGCCAACAGCATTACGCGCAGCAAAGTAGCTGCTAAAACCACCTCCGGGGCCGCTTCCTGCGCGAGCCGAACCACGCCATCCGCCTGCGCCGCTTCCAGCAGCTCCCGGAGCTCCGCCTGCTCCTCCACCAGCGCCACCGCCAGCACCGCCTGCCCCAAAACCAGCAGATCCACCTGCGCCAGCGTTTCCTCCGCCACCTGCCCCTCGGCCTCCCCCACCGCCAGCGGCTGCCAAGCTTGCGCTTATTGCTTGACTTGCCTGCTGCTGGGCTTGCCTTGATAATTTAGCTACTAAAGAAGAACCGTCATTTTTTACTCCAACTATAGTATCTCCTTGAGATTTATTCCATTTATTAAAAGCTGTTCTAGATTTTAAAATATCAGTAAAATTATCACCAAGAATAGTTTTGGCTAATTCTGGATTAGATTCTAGTAAGGCTTTTGTAGTTTTGAATCCTTCTGAACTATAAATTGGCAAATCTTTAGTAATCTGAGCAGAACTGCCGAAAGATCCTGTGAATAAAAGTCCGGGACCAGCTTTTTTAAATAATGGGCTAGTACCTTCTAGGTCTAATGTAGCTGGTTTAATAAATTTAGGAGGAAGCTTGCTTTTCCTTCTTTCAATTCTGGCTTCAGCAGCAGTTAGCAACTGGTTTTGACGCCTACGGCTTAAAGAGTCTCGATCTGCTTTTTCTTTTAAGAGTTTAGGGTCGACAATGGCCTCTAACCCTGCTATCTGAGTTTCTAGTGCAGATTGTTTTTTTAAAAATTGTAATGTTTCTGCTTTTTTCCTTAGTGAAGACTCTTCAGGCGAATTTGCAAAAATAGATGGTTGAGGCCCATAAATAGACGCTCTAGCAGCCAACCTTTGTTGGATTCTATTTTGTTTTTCTATTGGCCCTAGAATTTTTTGCTCTTCAATTAATTGAAGTCTAGCTTGAGTGTCTTTAGAAATAAATCTTCCGCCAGCTCCTTTTATAAAAAATGGTTTTGGTCTCGAAGCTTTTGCCTCTTCAATAGCTTTTGCTCTAGCAATTGCCTCAATAGTTTTTTCTGATATTGCGCCCTGAGACAAGCCAGCCATTTTTGCTAATGAAGATTGCTGGAGAAGACTTCCAACGCTTTCTCCATAACTATAAGAGCTTTTTATTTCGCTAACTTTAGGAGTATTTTGAGCAGTCTTTTTGACTTTTGGAGTTGATTTTTTTATAGCTTTTTCGACAACTTCTTTTATGATTTTAGCTTCTTTAGCTTTTGCTGGTTCTTTTTTATATCTATTAAGCAGGTCTTCTATCGATCCATGTTGCACTGTAGGGATATGAACGCCTAAACTAACTTGTTTACCTTTAGCTGAAAGCTTAGCTATTTCTTTTGCGCTTGGAATATCTTCTTCTGCGGGCATGGTTGACGCATTCTCTTTCGCGGTAGTGAATTCTTTTAATGACGGCTCATCCTGATTCTCTCTAACCAAGCCTTTTTGTTTTTTTGCGAAATTAGGAATAAATCCACCACTAGCCAAACCAATACTAGATAAACCATTTGGCTCATCAATGCTATTAGTAACAGCCAATCCCATTGGATTAGATCTATTCATTAATTTATTACTTCTCTCTACATTTATTTTAGCAAAATTTGGAATTGATCCTCCTGAAACTACAGAAGGAATTCCTCTTTGCATTAGCGCTGTCTTTTCTCTATCTACTGCGTCTGACAATGGAGACTTGGCAAAGCTAGGAATAAATCCTCCAGCTAAACCTAATTCAGCCCTTCTAGCTGCAATATCTTCTTTAGTCGAGGCAGCGCTTCTTAATTCTCCTTCTCCCGGTTTAGGCGGACTTTCTTTTCCTCCTAGAATACTTCCAATATCTAAGTTTTTAGCTATAAGAGTTGCGTTGGCGATTTCCATTCCTTTGCCAAAAGTATTTTGTATGGCTGTATTTAATGGCTCTTGTAATTTATTGATTTGATCAACAAAAGAAGTGGTAATGGCATTTATAGAAGGAGCCAAAGCTTTTTCTGCATCTCTTAGCGACTGGTCTTCTGCGGCTTTTGCTTTTCTTTCTCTTTGATCCGCTTTTTCTGCCTCAGATAAAGATTCGTCTACAAAACCTTTAGGAGACAAGCCTAATTGTTGCTCTGCTTGGAGTCTGGCTATATTATAGATCTCACCTTGGTTCATTGGGTTCAACTTGCTTTCAAGCGAGCCAGCTAAACCAAATTGACCAATATTTCTAGCAGTCATCGCGTCTTTAGCCAAAGATTGTTTGATATCAAAAGCTCTAAGCTGAGTTAATTGATCAGCTATTCCTCCAAAAGCAGCTTTTCCGCCTTCGCCTTCAAAAAGCCCAGCGTATTTTTCTTTAAGATTTGTAGCAAAATTTGCCAATCCTCCAATTTGAGTCTCTCTAGAACCAAATAAAGATCCCAATTGATACTGCAAAGCTCCTCTTTGAGTATTTTTGAAAGCGTCCAATTTAGAAGACGCATCTATAGAAGTCTTTATTCCTCCCCCGAAAGACAGCCTCTCTTGATTAGATAAGCTCTTTAAAGCAAAATCTTTTTGAACTCTTGCGATCTCACTAGAAGTTCCAGACTTCTTTATTGCAGATAGTGTTTGAGCTGATATTCTTTGAAGTTTTTCTATATCCTTAGTTTGTTGACTAGGCTTTGCCTTTTCTTCTGTAATTAATTTTTTTATTGATTCAGCAACTTCTTTAGTTGGCCCTTTGGCTGTTATAGCTTGAACTAGATTTCTTAAAGCTGGGCTAGAGAAGTCTTTTGATTCGTTAGCTACTCTATTAAAGAAAGTTTCTTTCTCTGGCCTATTTAAATTAAATTCATCTATTCTAGCCTTTGCTTCTATTGCGGCTCTCTCGCCAAAGTTGCCAGCAAATCTAGATACGTTTTCTAAATAGCCTCCTCTGGCCTCTCTTGAAGCGGCTCTTACAGCTTGGGCGCTTTCAGCAGCGCTTTGTAGCTCTCTCAGAGGTTTTTTTATTTCAGATAATAAAGACTCAGCTTCTTTATTTAAAGTGACTCTCTTTTCTTGAGTCTTTAAGAAGTCGATAAAATACTTAGTTAAGTCTTCTCCGCCTTTTCCTCCAGAAAAGACAGAGGCAGTTTTTCCAATTCCGCCTTTGGTGAGAAAATCATTGAAATTGGCAGCGCTTAAAGACTTTACATCTACTTTCTCAGTATCTAATTGCGCTGCTAATTCCGAGAAAAATGAAGTAATAGCCTTAGAGTCTCTCTTAGCAGTGTCTAATTGAGCAAAATCTAAAACAGTTTTCGAAAGAGATGCTTCTTTTTGAGCAACTTCTTTAGCTGTTGACAATGCTCTTTGTTTTTCTTCTGGAGACGCAGCGCCTCTATAAGCAGCGGCAGCCTCTGGATTATTTAAAGAAATTCTTCTTAATAAGTCTTGCTCTTTTTTAGCTAACTTAATTAAAGCATCAGGTCTAGCGTTTGGATCAGCATATTGAGCTTCTAAATCTGAGATAGTTTGAGTCAAATCTGAAATATTTTCAGTTAACTTGTTAAATCCATTTACTGCCTTATCTCTAGCCTTTTCAAAAACTTGCTCTTGTACGCCAGTCTTTACTTGAGATGCTTGAGACAACAAAACTCCAGAAGTTATTGAAGCTCCTGCTGCGGCGGTTATTGCGCCTCTTGGTCCTCCCTTGGCAAGTCCATTAATTGCAGCGGCTAAAACATTTACTGCTGCTGCTCCTTTTAATCCTGTAGATATTAATTCTTGATTGCCCTCATTAGCAAATCCTGTAGCAATACTTGGCAAAGCAAAGTAAATAGCAGAAGTTACTGCTGATCCAATTGCGCTTTCAAAAGATGATTTTTGATTTGGATTAACTGCTGTTTGAGAGACGTTGCCAAACCCAGCGCTTGGTCTAGAACTTGGAGGAATAAATCTTCCTGCCGCAAAATTTGGAATGTATCCTGAAGCTAAGTTTCGATTTTTTCGTGAAGATCTAGCAGTCAGCGCCTTCATCGAATCTTCGAAACTAGCAGTAGCAAGAAAAGATGGATTTGCCAAGGCCGCGCTAACTTTTGTTA
>JACCDP010076035.1_pt1 | contig 23391 bp, 16 predicted proteins | sample 7445841 | NCBI WGS metagenome assembly JACCDP01 (sample SAMN15323441, study PRJNA562643) | freshwater metagenome | isolation source: river surface water | place: USA:Blue River Watershed | collected 2017-08-17
AAAAAACAATAAATAACGATTTGTTGTCTTTGATTTCATATACGGTTTAATTAAATTACCTTGTTTCGCTGTTCAAAACCAAAAGTAAGTCCAAAAAATTCAACATGAGAAAAAGCAGTTTTCCGCAAGCATGCAGCAAGTTATTTACTTGCTTGCTGACAATGGGAATTCTCCTGGTTGCATCGCATTTCAATGATGTATCAGCCGCCGAAAAAAATTCCCACTCCAATCTTTTTGACAAAATCGTAAAAGGCCGAATCACGGATGCAAACAGCGGCACTGCTCTTGTAGGCGCCAACGTTAGCCTGAAAGGAAGCTCCGTATCTGCCCTCAGCGATCGCCAGGGTGATTTTTCCATTTCTGTGCCTGATGACAAGTCCGTCCTCGTTGTTTCCTTTGTAGGATATACTTCACAAGAGATCACTGTAGGCAACAGAACCTCAATCAACGTGTCGCTTCAGCCTGCTTCAGCTGACCTCGCCCAGGTGGTGGTGGTGGGATATGGCACCCAAAGCAAGCGGGATGTGACTGGTGCCGTAAAGAGTGTGAAAGCAGAAAGCTTCAACAAGGGTATCATCAACGCTCCCCAGCAATTGCTGCAAGGTAAGGTTGCCGGTGTGAATGTAACCTCAGCCAGTGGTGAACCCGGTGCCAGCCAGGGCATCACCATCCGTGGCCCAGGTGGTATCAGAACTGGAAGCACACCGCTGTTTGTGGTAGATGGTCTTCCACTCGATAATTCATCTACCGGCAATGGTGATCCATTGAACTTCATCAACCCTGCCGATATTGAATCCATGGACGTCCTGAAGGACGCTTCTGCTACCGCCATCTATGGTGCCCGTGGTGCCAACGGTGTGATTCTCATCACTACCAAAAAAGGAAAGGCCGGAACTTCCAGCATGAATTACAGCGGAAGCCTTGGTGTTTCTGAACTGGCCCGCAAGCTTCCTGTTTTCAGCGCGGGTGAATTCAAAAAGCGTGTTGCTGAAATTGGCGGTATTCTTGACGATAAAGGCGGTAACACCGATTGGCAGGATGTGATCACCCGTTCAGCCATCACCCAGAACCACAACCTCACCATGAGCGGTGGTGCCGACAAGCTGGTGTATTTTGCTTCCTTTGGATTGCAAAAGCAAGAGGGTATCATCAAAACCAATGACCTTGATCGCTATTCCGGCAGGTTCAATGCCACCCAGAAATTCTTCAACGACCGACTGATCGTGGACGTAAACCTCAGTGCCAATAGCACCAAACAGATCCGTCCAAATATTGGTTCTGCTATCGGAGATGCCATCAGCAATAACCCTACGTATGCAGCTTACAATCCTGATGGATCCATCGCTGCCTATCAGCTGATCAACAATCCCTTGCTGACCTTCAAGCTGGACAAAGACAATACCATCACCAACAGGGTGATCGGAAGTATTTCTCCTTCCTTCAAGATCACCAAGGATCTTATCTATAAAATGAATTTTGGTGTCGACAATTCAACAGCAACTCGCGATATCCAAAACCTTCCCAACCTGCTTCCACAACGCGATGGCCGTTTGGAGAGCTATAACCTGATCAACAAGAATACACTGATCGAAAACTACCTTACCTATAATTTCAAACTGAAGGAGCACAGCTTCTCAGCCCTCGGTGGTCACTCCTATCAGAAGATCTTCCTGCAGGGACGCGGTTGGAGCATCAACAAGTTCCCCATCACTCCCGTAGAGCCTATCTATAATCCCGGAACCGGACAGGAACTGACGTTGGCGAACAACAGACCCTTTGGCTATGCCACCATCAATGAACTGCAATCCTTCTTCTCTCGTGTGAATTATTCATATAAAGGAAAATACCTTGCTACTGCCAACTTCCGTATGGATGGATCCAGCAAGTTCGGTGCCAACAACAAGTATGGTTATTTCCCTTCCTTCTCTCTGGGTTGGAAGATCGATGAGGAAGATTTCATGAAAAACAGTCCCTTCAGCAACCTGAAGCTGCGTGCAGGCTGGGGACAAACCGGTAACCAGGAGATCCCCTCCAAGATCACACAGGCCTTGTATACAGCCACCGTTTCCGCATCCAGCAGCTATCCGCTGGCCGCAACCGGAGCCTACCCTGCCGGCATCGTGTATTCCCGTCTTGCGAATCCTGATATCCAGTGGGAGGTGTCCACGCAATCCAATATCGGACTTGACTTCGGTCTGATGGGTGGAAAACTGACCGGTGCCGTTGATTATTTCAGAAAGGTTTCCAATAATATCCTGCTGGAGGTAATCCCTGCCGATCCTGTTCAGCCTGCCGGAACTTTCTGGACCAACGTGGAAGACATGACCATCACCAATACCGGTTTGGAATTGGATCTCGAATACAGAAACAAAACCGCTTCCGGTTTGAAATACGGCATTGGTGGTAACATTGCCTTCCTGAAAAATATCGTAGAGAACTCACCCTATTCTGTGATCCCCTCCGGATCCGCTTCCGGAGCGGGTTTGACCTCTGCCACCATCAATGGATACCTGAACAACCAACCGATAGGAACCTTTTATCTTCGTCAGTGGACGGGCTTCAATGCACAAGGACTCAGCGCTTACAAGGATGTGGATGGTGATGGTGTCATTGGTGACAAAGACAGGCTTGCTTTGGGTACCGCACTTCCAAATGTTATCTATGCATTCTTCGGTAACCTGGAGTACAAAGGGTTTGACCTGGTGGCCAACTTCAACGGTGTATCTGGAAACAAGATCTACGACAATACAGCAAATGCGAACTTTTACAAGCTCAGGCTCTCCAAGAGTGTGAACACCACTCCTGCAGCGATTGCCAGCAAAGAAGAATCGATCAACAATGCTGCACCCGTCAGTTCCCGTTACCTGAAAGATGGTGCCTATCTCCGTCTCAACAACCTGGCACTGGGATATACTTTCGATACAAGGAACAAGCCCATGGGTAAGTTGATCTCCGGACTCAGGCTTTCGATCACTGCACAAAACCTCTTTGTAATAACCGAATATGACGGTTATGATCCAGAGGTGAATAACGACAGACAGATCAACGGCGTTCTCTCTTATGGTATCGATCAGCTCAGCTATCCCAAGTCCAGGAACATCATCTTTGGCCTAAACGTAAACTTCTAAATCAAGCATCATGAAAAAAATATTCAAATCATTTTTTGCGACTGCAGCCATTGCGTTGTTGGCAGGAAGTTGTACCAAACTGGAAGAAACCATTTTAGATGAATCTTCGGTTACAGGACTGACAGAAAAACAGATCGCTGACGGAACCATCGCACCAGTGTATGCCAACCTCCCCAACATCTATCTCCATACCGGTCTCTTTGCTTTGCAGGAGATCACTACAGACGAAGCCATCCTTCCTTATCGTGGTGGTACCGACTGGGGTGACAATGGTATCTATGTAGACCTCCACAGGCATACCATGAACAGCAATACCGCCAACGTGCGCAATACCTGGAACCCTTTGACCCAGAGTTTGTCACGCGCCGTATCTGCCATCAGTTCATTACAGGGCAGCAAGGATCCCAATGCAGCCAAGTACATTGCTGAAGCAAAAGGCATGTATGCCTTCTATAACATGATGTTCCTCGATCTATGGGGCATCATCTTTGTGAAGGAAGATCCGGGTGCTACTTCCAAAATTGTTAGAGGGGATGAAGCTGTAGAGTATCTTAAAAAAGTATTGCTCGAAGTGGAGCCTCAGCTAGACAATACAACAGGTCCCGGTCGTTTGACCAAGGCGGCAGTTTGGGGATTGCTGGCCAGGCTTCACCTCAACGCTGCTGTATACCGCGATGTTTATGCTTCTTCCTTCAACTTCAAGCCGGAAGACATGGACAAGGTTATTGAGTATACCGGCAAGATCATCTCTTCTGGTCAGTATGCGCTTTCACCGGATTATTGGGCTATTTTCAATGACAACAACAACACCAACAAGGAACTCATCTTTGCAGTGGACCAGCGCCCTGATCTGAATGGTCACAACAGGTTGGCTTATTTCTCGCTTTCAGGTGATCAGTTTCCGCTTCCTGCCTATACGGGTGCGAACGGTACCGATGGTCCTGGTATCACCCCTGATTATTACAGAACATGGGTGAATGCTTATGCTCCTCTTGATCCTGCTGATGCCGATCCGCGTTTTTACAAGAAGAATGTATTTGTTGACCCTGTATCACAGCAGGCATGTTATGATGCTGCATCCTATCGCATCGACAGAGGAATTTTGAGGGGGCAGCAATACGGACTGATCCGCACTGCCGGTGTATTTGAAAAATGCCCTGATGGAAAGTTCAAGGTAGGGAGGCTGTTCAACAATACCCGAAACAGGCCTACCATTCCGGTTTCTCATACCGAAACCATCAATTTCACTCCAGCCGGAAGTGATTATGCCACAGGATTTCGTGTGTTGAAGTTTGAATTCAGCCAAACTTCCGTGAGTGGAAGAAACTTTGGTGCCGTAGATATTCCTGTCGTTCGTCTGGCCGATGTATATCTAATGAGAGCAGAAGCCAGGATGCGCAAGGGTGATGCCGCCGGTGCGCTGAGCGATGTGAACACAGTAAGAACCGCCAGAACCACAGGCACACTTACGGCCAAGGCATTGCCTTCCGTAACACTTGACCTCGTTTACCGCGAGCGTGGATTCGAGTTGTACTGGGAGATGCACAGAAGAACCGATATGATCCGTTTTGGAAAATATGAAGGAGCCTGGACGGAAAAAACCGATGTTGACAAAAACAAGCGCATATTTCCTATCCCTCAAACTGCGATCGATGGAGCTTCCAATCTTCCTGGTTATCTAAAGCAGAACGCAGGATATTGATTTCATGACAATCATTATTTGAAAAAGGCAGATGGAATTCCATCTGCCTTTTTTCTTTATCTTCAGCGACCTTAAAAAGATTTCATCAACCGGATCGTTTTTCATTTCTCAAACAGATATCATGAAACAGCTTGTTTTTTCTTTTCTCTCAATTCTTGTTCTTGGCAACGCCTATGCACAAAAATCACTAAAGGTCATCAAGGTCAAGGAAACAGAACGCATTGAAAAGATGCTTTCCTCCGATGAAATGCAAGGCAGAAGAACCTTCACGCCAGGTATTGAAAAGGCAGCCAACTTTATCGCGGATGAGTTTGATAAGATCGGATTGCAGAAATGGAACAATGGCAGCAGCTATCTGCAGTCGTTCAGCATGATCCGTGCCAAGGTCACGGGTATCAAGGCCAGCGTTGATGGCAGTGCTGCCGATCCCAAGAAGATCAATGTGGTTTCTGTATTCCCAACACTCAACATGAACAGCGGATCTGGTTATCAGGTGGTGACGATTCCCAAGGGCGCCAACTATGTAACGGAGGTGAGAAAGGCCTTGGGGGGTTCCAAGAATACCCTGTTGCTCGTGGATACTTCCCATGCTGCGATGTTTGCTCGCTTTCCACAAAGAGGCGGACAATACTATCCCACTCAAAACAATGTGGTGTTGTTGCTGACAGACAAAGCACCGAGCAATTTCACTGTTGAACTGAAGCAGGAGATCACAGAGATGCCCCTGGCCAACGTGGTGGGCATCCTCCCCGGCAAATCAAAACCCAACGAATATGTGATCTTCTCCGGACACTATGACCACCTGGGCATCAATACCCGCAACATGGTGAACAACGATTCGATCTACAATGGGGCTAACGATGATGCTGCGGGTACCACCGCAATGATCATGCTCGCCAAATATTTCAGCAAGCTGAAGGCCAATGAAAGGACATTGGTCTTCGCTGCCTTCACGGCCGAAGAGATCGGCGGATTTGGGGCAACCTATTTTTCCAAACAATTCGATCCTGCCCAGGTGATGGCCATGTTCAACATTGAGATGATTGGCACCGAAAGCAAGTGGGGGAAGAACAGCGCCTATATCACCGGTTTTGAAAAAACCAGTATGGGTGAGATCCTGCAAAAAAATCTGGAAGGAACCGGATTTACTTTTCACCCAGATCCTTATCCCACACAACAACTTTTCTATCGTTCTGATAATGCAACATTGGCCAGACTCGGTGTACCGGCCCATACCATCTCTACGTCGAAGATGGACTCAGAACCCAATTACCACAAGGCTTCTGATGAGATCGGTACATTGAACATGGAGAACATGACGGCCATCATCCGTGCCATTGCCTTAAGTTCAAGGGGTATTGTTTCAGGTAAGGAGACACCAACAAGGGTTGACACCAGTACATTGCGCTAAGCATGGCTCCATCAACTTTTGACCCCACTGATCATTCCCCTACAGTTCACTGATCCGCAGTTGCAGGTGAAGGGTTCCATGGTGGCATCGAGGAATTGTGCATAGTCGAGTGTAAGCTCTTCCCCTTCGTTGATGTCGCGTGAAGCGATCATGTTCAGTCCGACCATTTTTGTATTGGCATCGCAGCTATGGTTTTGTGGCGACCATTCCTTCGGGTCTTCATCCCATATGGCATAGACATCTCCCCCCAGTGGCCATGCATACTGGCGGAATTTTTTCTTTTCTGTTTCATTCCAATGCTGCTCCACATGATCGCGCGTGAGGATGCGATGCGGTCTGCCTTCCCCACGATACAATACTTCGTCTTGCCCGATTTTTCTGTTGGCATAGATGCCATAGCCTGCAATGGAATCGCCTCGCAGGGTATAGGCTTTTTGTTTGCGGCGGTGTCGGGCGATGCCTTCATCGATGATCTGTTTTAAAAAACCTGCTTGACCGATGCCGTCGTATTTCAAAATATAATCGGCCGATCCTTCGTATCCGTCGGCATAAAAAACAGAACAGGAAAAATTGACTTCTAAAAAATAAATCCTTCCATCCGGCCTCACGCGAAGGTCTAATCGCGCATAACCCTTTCCACCAAAGCCTTTGAAGATCTTTTCTGCGATGCTGCGCAATTCTTTTTCCAATGCAGGATCATCGCAGGGTATGTTGGCACCAGGATGCAGCTCGGATGTTTTCAATGCATAGGTCTTGAAGGCAAATCCTTCGGGAAAAATATATTCAACCGGTTTAAAGGTGCGACAGTTTTTGCCATCGGGATCTGCTGCCACCAAGACAGTAAACTCCCTGCCGTCTATGTATTCCTCTACCAACAGCTCCGGAAATTCTTTGAGTAAGGTCTGGCTCTTTTCGATGGCGGCATCGATATCATCCACTTTGGAATCCTGTCCGATGCCCAGGCTATCACCTGCCTTGGCAGGTTTGATGAAGAGCGGGAAAGAAATTTTTCCTTCCCATTGCTGCCAGTCCAAAATGTTGCGCACCACAAAATGCTGTGGGGTTTGCACGCCTTCGCAGTATGCCACGTACTTCATCAATGTTTTGGGTGGATCGTAGAGTGTGGGCGTGGGACCGGTATAGGGAAGGTTGAGCAGTTCGAGGGAATGGATCACATCTATCGAGGGTACTTCCCATTCGAGGTAACCCTCGCAGAGGTTCACGAAAATATCAAAGCCCTGTTGGGAAAGTTCCTGCAGTTGTTTGTAGGTGGTGAGTTTGTTGAGCGAAACATTTATCACTTCATCCCCCGGCACAAGGTGCGCCAGTTTTCTTTCAGGATCATAGTACTGGTAATCCACACCGGTGGTGGAGTAGTCGGGTTGCAGTACGCAGATTTTTATTCCCATGTGATTCCTTTTCTGATGAAGGCATCCTGCAGCACCTCAACGATCATTTCTTTGAACGAGGTACCGTTGGCTTTCAGGATAGCACCGATGGAAGTGAAATTCTCGTCCTCACTGAGTCCGCATTGCGCATTCACTTCCAGCACATACAAGTTACCGCTTTTCTCGTCCATCCGAATGTCTACTCTTGTGTATCCCGTGCCTTTCACCGCGCGATAGGCATCCAGGCTGATGGCACGGATCTTTTCGCCCAGTTCTTTTTCAACGGGTGCATATTCATAAAAGTTGTCATTGTTCGGCATGGCCGTTTCTTCTTCATAGATCTCCCACAGGCGATCGAAAGAAAGGAATTTTTCATGTTCTGGCAATGAGGCGTGAAAGACTCGCTCTACAGGATAGTAGACCCTGCAAAAATTGGGATTGTGACCGGAGCCGGTGATCATGGTGGTGAACTCACGACCGCTGATGAATTGTTCTGCGATGATGCCGTCGATGGACAGGTCCCAGCCGCGGTATCCTTCAAACATTTTTTTCAGTTGCTCTTTCATCGCTGCATGATCGTGCACAACATTGCGCACGCCCACACCCATGCTGCCACCGGAGACAGAGGGTTTGAGGATGATGGGAGAGCCGAGTTTTTCAAAAAGACCTTCGCCCTGAAAAGCAGGGCTGGCAATGGTTTCCCAATTGGCATGGGATACCCCTGCTGCATCGAAGGCTTTCTTCATCGGGATCTTGGAAGTGGTGATGCGATAAAAATATTCATCGGCACCTGTATAAATGAGTCCGCTTTCTTCCAGTTTTTTCACCACGGAGATACCAGGTGTTCCGTTCACTTCATCGCCATCGCATAGGTTGAGTACTGCGGTAGGGATTGACTTCGCATGATCGCTGATGGCATCGATGATACTGGTATAATCTTTCAGGGTCACCGGCTGCCATTTCCATTCGAAATTCAGGTCCCTGAAAATTTTTGTATACTCTTCGATGCTTTGTGTGAAATCATAATAGTAGCTGATGTTCTCATCCTTTGTCTCCAGATAAGGTGCGAGCACATAAACGAAGGGTTTGCTATGGTCCCGCTCTTTTACCAAAATTTTGGAATGAATCGAGCGACCCGCTTCTGGTAATCCTTGTAGGCCGGATATTTTTTGGCCGAGATCTCTTCGGAAAAATCAGAGCTGCCTTTGAAGAGGATGATGAGCAATACAGCACCGGCAATTGTCCAGTTCAACCATTCTCCCGTGGCGGCCACGCTAAGGAGATAGAAGATCACCCAGATGGATTGTTCGGCAAAATAATTCGGGTGTCTCATCTTTGACCAGAGACCGGTTTGTACAAAACCATCAGCGTATTCACCCAGGGGTTCGCCTGCGTTGATGCGGCGGTATTTTTCGGTTTGAAAATCAAATTGCTGCTGGTCGGCAATGTATTCCATGATCACCAACCCTACATAGACCGCTGCCAGCACATAATCCCATGCACCCAGCGGTGCTGCGTTTTCTGCGAGTCCACTCAAGACTGGCAAAGTGAACAGGAAGATCAGGGTGTTCTGGTAAAAGCAGATAAAGAAGAGGTTGAAGAGCAACCACACGAATGGATTTTTGAATCCTGGTCTTTGGCGCAATACTTCCCAGCGATAGTCTTCTTCGCCTTCCCAGAATTTCCAGCTATAACCACCACGGCGCGCGAAGTTGTAGGTAAGACGTGCAGCCCAGATGGTAACCAGTACCGACATGAGCACCATGCGTTCATCCATGCCACCTTTCCAGGTCATGTACCAGGCATAAGGTGCCGGCACAATGCTCCAGAGTTTATCAACCTGTGAATTGTTCCTTGTCAGTTGTCCTACTACAAACGTGAGCAATACCACGAATCCCACTCCCCATGCGGTTTCCCTGAGAATGCTTAATTGTGTTTCATTGGGAGGGGTACCAAGGAAGTAAGCAGCGACAGGAAGCAGGATGACGGTGATGATGAGGAAGGGGACAAGCTTTTTCATATTGATGGATGCACAATCTGGTTCTAAATTAATAAAATTATGATCCTAACTCCCCGCCAACATATTTCCCAAGTAGACAATACCAAAGAGAATCAGGAGGATGCAGGAAATAATCATGGGAATGCGACGGAAACCCGGCAGTGCCAGTTTGTTCTTGATGAAGACATGGAGGAAGCCGGCCGTGAGGATGGTGACGAAGAGCCAGACAGAGAACAGGGTCATGTCCAGAAAGAGTTCATAGGAGCCGCTGATGATGAGTATCGTTTGGTAGACGAACATCAGCAGGAAGGCATTGACAGGAATGTTTTTTTTGTTGCGCTTGCCTAAAAAAGCGGGCAGCATTTTTTGAGAGGCCGTACTCGCCATCAAGCGTGAAGAGGCGATCAGTGCCGCGTTCACACCACTGGAAGCGGAGATCAAGACCATCACCGTGATCAGTGCGGCTCCCCATCCCCCCACTACTTTTTCCAAAGCCGTTACCGCCACCAGGTTGGAGGATGCGATTTCTGAGGGCGTCAATACATATTGATAGGCGAAGGTAGTGAGCAGGTAGAGCCCCATGCAAATGAGGATTCCGAGTACGATCGAGCGTCCGACGGTTTTGGCGCCGCCTTCCACTTCGTTCGTCAGGTGACTGATCATGTACCATCCATCAAAGGCATTGAGGGCACCGGTGCAGGCTGCAATGAAAGCCCCTGCGATCTTGAGCGTGTTCCAATCACCCACCGTGCTCATGCCAAAATGATCCATGCTTCCTTTGCCGGGTATCAGCAGCAAACCGATCAGCAACAAGATGGCACCCACTTTGATGCCGGTGAAAAAAAGTTGAAAGCGATCGGCCGCTTTCATGTTATGGGAGTTGACAAGGGTAAGCAAAGCGAGCAGCCCAATGGCCACCATCTTGATGCCTGTTTTATCAAGCGGAACAAAATAACTGAAGTATTCAGCAAAGACGAAGATGATGGCCACGGTGCCACAACCATTGATGAACCAGTTGGCGATGATATTGAAGAACCAGGAGACCCATTTCGGGAAGAGCACGCGGTAATAGTCGAGCAGGTCACGTGCATGGGGATAGGCTGCTCCTATGCCGGAGATGACCAAACCGCCAGTGATGGAAACGAATGCGGAGAGGACCCAGACCAGGAAGATGAGTTGGGGGGATGGCAGGATCCTGATCATGATGGCGGGCACGATGAAGATGCCGCTGCCAATGATCGATCCTATCACGATGCCGAGGCATGAGAACAGGTTCAGTTTATATGGTTGGTTCATGCTTGCGCGGTCGCAGTCCTCAGAGGTTGCCTTTCTTCAGCTCCCCCACGGCGAAGTCGGCAGCTCTTGCTGTCAGGGCCATGTAGGTGACGGAAGGATTCTGGCAGGCAGAGGAGGCCATGCAGGAGCCATCGGTGATGAAGACGTTTTGTACGTCGTGCATCTGGTTCCATTTGTTCAGCACGGAGGTCTTGGGGTCTTTGCCCATGCGGGCAGTGCCCATCTCGTGGATGCAGAAACCCGGTGCCGGCATGCTGTCGTAGGTTTGGACATTCTTGATGCCACCGGCTTCCAGCATTTCTGCTGCACTGTTTTTCATGTCAACCCTCATCTTCATTTCGTTTTCCTTGAATTCGCAGTCGATGTCGAGTGTAGCGAGTCCGTATTTGTCTTTTTTCTCCTTGTTGAGCGTAACCTTGTTCTCGAAGTAGGGCAGGTGTTCGCCCCAGGAGCCCCATCCCATGGACCAATTGCCGGGTTCGGTGACCGCCTCTTTCAGGGCCAGTCCGATTTCCGGTGAACCTTGTCGGTTGCGGGAGGCACCGCCCTGGTAGCCGAATCCGCGGACATATCCGGCGGAAGAGCCGCCATCGAGGTTGCGGAAGCGGGGGATATAGATGCCATTGGGCCGGCGACCGTAGGTGTATTTGTCCTGGAAGCCATCGAAATCACCATAAGCGCCTACACCATAATGATGGTCCATCAGGTTATGGCCTACTTGTCCGCTGCTGTTGCCCAATCCGTTGGGGAAGGGATCGGAAGTGGAGGAGAGGAGGATATGGGTGGTGCCCAGGGTGGAGGCATTGAGGAAGACGATCTTGGCGAAATATTCTTCAGTCTTGTTGGTTTCGGTATCCAGCACGCGAACACCTTTGGCCCGTTGGGTGTCTTTGTCGTAAATCACTTCCAGGGTGATGGCGTTGGTGCGAAGGGTCAGGTTGCCGGTGGCGAAGGCGGCAGGGAGGGTGGCCGAGTTGGAGCTGAAGTATCCACCAAAGGGGCACCCCTGCTGGCATTTGTTGCGGAACTGGCAGGGACCGCGGGTGCCAATCTTGGCCGTATGGTTGGCCGAGCGTCCGATGATCATGGGTCGACCCATCTTGTTTTTCAGGTTGTCGCGGACCATGGCTTCCACGCAGTTCATTTCCATGGGGGGCAGGAATTCCCCGTCGGGGATCATGGTGAGGCCGTCTCTGGATGCGCTGATGCCAGCAAATTTTTCAACGTAGCTGTACCAGGGGGCGATGTCTTTGTATCGGATGGGCCAGTCGGTACCAAAACCATCCTTGGCATTGGCTTCAAAGTCGAGGTCGCTGAGGCGGTAGCACTGACGGCCCCACATGAGGGAGCGGCCGCCCACATGGTTACCGCGGATCCATTTGAAGGGTTTGACCTGGTTGTAGGGGTTTTCGAGGTCGTTCACGAAGAACTTTTTCGAGACCTCATCGTAGGCATAGCATTCGCTCTGGATGGGGGAGTTTTGGAGGTCTTCCTGTGTTTTGCCGCCGCGGTAGGGCAGTTCCCAGGGATCCTTCTCTGTACCCACGTAGTCTTTGATGTGTTCCACGTTGCGGCCCCTCTCGATGAGGAGGGTCTGGAGGCCTTTTTCAGTCAGCTCTTTGGCGGCCCATCCACCGGAGATGCCGGAGCCTACTACGATCGCGTCAAATGTATTGGAATTCATAATTGATAAAGGGTGTTGAAGACTGTTACTTTGAAATGAACAGGTAGAATATATTGGAATATTTTCCTGAGTTAATTTACGAAATAATGTTTATCGTGACGTGTTTAATTATCTATCCATTGTACCAGGCGTCCGCTCAACAAGATATTCAAACAGAAAGCATTATAAATTAATACAAAATTTTAAGTTTGGAAACATGGTGTTCATGTTGGGTATTTACTTTTATACTGTCAACAATTCCTTTCATGAAAAATAAAATAAATCTAGAGGCAATTTTCATCATAACATTTGTAGGAACAATTGTATTGATGAAAATCATAGTCACTGTTTTCGGCAATTGATATAGCTAAGCTTTCTCGTGTTTGTATATATCGGCTGTCTGCTTCCAGGCGGCTTCTTTTTTAATTCTCCATTTCTAAATTAAGTTAGCATGAAAATGGCCATTTTATACGCAGAAAGTGAGTTTACGCCCTGGAAAGAAAATGTTGATCTGGAAACAGTTGAATTGATTTATGCATGTTTACCCCATCAAGGCAGCATCGATATAATCCACATGAAGATACCCAATGAGGAATTCGGAAATCAATTGGCTTCATACGATACAGTTGTAAACATGTGTTATGGATTTAAGGAATATACACAAGCAAGGGTAGCATCATGGCTTGATAATTACCAAGTAAGACACCTGAGCTCAACTGGAATTGCACAGCAAAGGGTAGCTGACAAAAAATGGGTGGAAAAATGTTGCAAATTACACGGCATAAATGTGCCCCAAACGATTTATGCTGCTGCTGATATAGAGGAATGCACGCATATCATAAAACCACGATATGGGAGCTGTCATCGAGATATCGCTATCATGGAGGCAGAAGAACTCAGAAACTATCTTCCTGAATTGAATATTGAACAATTCATTTGTCAGCCTTACTTAATTGGAAGGGAGTTTTCAGTTGCCATCATACCCTCTGACAATGGTTTGGAGCAGATTGCATTGCCTCCTGTTGAAATTGTTCCAGTTCCACAACGTGATTTTTTTGTAGCGGGAAGTAGTTTTGGGGAAACAAAAAGGCAATTTTCATATCAAATAAGCTCCAAAATCCTTCGGGAAATGATGGAAATTGCAGTTAAAATTCACGAGTTGGCAGGCTTGAGGTATATGTCCAGAATTGACATGAAAGTCTGCAACGACAAGGTGTATGTTTTAGATTTGAATCCTATGCCAAACCTGCACCAAACAAAAAGTCTGTTGCCTGCTATTCTGGATTACCATTCTATATCCATGAAAGAATTGTTCAGGCGTAAATTGAAGATGAAGTCTATAAAGGAGGGATTGTCACGATATTCAGTTTTGGGCTGGAATCGCAAATAGAAGCATGATGAAGTGAATGACATTTATTCACTTTTAAATGGACCAAATAATTTTTTTATTGTAACCTTCTCATCTTCTGTTTCTGCAATCAAGACAAAAAAACTGTTTCCTCCAGGCAAGACCCTGATGATCACATGCCCCAAGGTGCTTTTATAATTATTGGACAACCAAAAACCCAATACATCTTTGGTTGGTTGTTGAATTTGTGTTGCAAAAATATTTTCAATTTTTCTGTACAACATCCGTTGCAAAACCTCTTCACCGGGATGATTGCTACTCCAGGCTTCCTGTACAATAACTTTTGGTTTTAGTATATTCAGAAAGTTATCATTTACTGCGTCTCTGCAACCATGATGACATAAGGTTGTTACCTCTACTTTTCCTACTGCTTTTGCCATGGGTGTTTCTACATCAAACCAATATGGCATGCCAAAACCCTGTAATCCCGTATTATCTCCTCCTGTGAAATAATCGAATTTTCCATAGGAGATTTTTATAGCAAGACTGAGTGGGTTTTCGTCGAATTTCCCATTAACATTTAAAATGTCTTTTGATGAAAAATACTCGAGTGTAGAATCTTTTATACCCGAATAAATAGTCCCGTTACATTTGATTCCTCTTACCTGAAACTCTGGAAAGGAATTCTTTGTTTTATTCAAGACAATTTGATCTGTTTTTCCAACCTGTAATTGTTCTGCCACCAGACCATTGTGCTTTTTTTGGAACTCGATAAAACGTTGAAGATTGATAAAAATGCTGTTTTCGTTGTCATAGGCTGATGTGAGATTGATGGGAAAATCATTACTTGGATAGTTCCTGTCAATGATTTTTTTGATCTTGATCAAATCACCAATTTCAGTTATTCCTGTAATCTTATAATTTCCTGTCTTTGAGGTTTTTGTAGCCGCTGTAATACCCCCTATGTGGTCGTCGTGATAGTGTGTTAACAATGCATAGTCAATGTTGGGGGATGGATTGTCTGGTAATACTTGCTTGATGTAATCTACAATCCATTGTGCTGCAGTTTTTGAATCATTCGGATAAGGATCAGTAGATTTTAGTTGTGAATTGGTCTTTCTTAATTTTCGGTCACCTATATCGCCTGCATCAATCAACATTGAGGTTCCATCCGGCATCATGATGAAACTGGCATTTCCACTCCCTGAAAGAATATGGTGAATGTCCATATACCCCTCTTTCCAGGCTATTTGTGATGTTATGGGATTTGATGTTTGTGCATGGGTGATCATTGCCAACACACAATATAAACAGCCCGCAATCAGCCTCTTTTTCATAAAAATCAGTTACCGGGGTAAATTACATCGATTAACTGTAGGAATTCACCAATTCCATCCCGAGGACCTCCAAAGTCTTTAAAATCATGATTTATTAATATAGAAGGCCAGGTTCTGGCAGTTTATTGAAGGCATTTTACACTACTTTTGCGCCGAAATCGCAAAACAACAATTATGAGAAAAATTTTATCCCTGCTCATGACCCTTGTGTTGATGGCTTCAGCGGCCTTTTCACAGGTTACCAGCAGTAGCATCACTGGTACGGTGAAAGGCGAAGGCAATGCAGTATTGGCAAGTGCCACAGTAGTTGCCGTTCACCAGCCTTCCGGTACCAAGTACTCCACCACCACCAACAAGGCAGGTGCCTTCACGATCCTCAACGTGCGTGTAGGTGGACCGTACACCGTAACCATTACCTACAGTGGTTATCAAAAGCACCAGGAAGAGGGCGTTTATGCCCCTCTTGGAAACACTGCCAATGTGGATGTTGCCCTGAAGCCTGAGAGCAAGACCATGGAAGGGGTAGTGATCAGGGGCGTTCCCAATCCCATCATGAACTCCAAGACCAATGGTGCCAGCGTTACGATCGGTCGCCAGGCCATCAACCTCACTCCCACTATTGGAAGGAACGTGAACGATGTAACCAAATACAATGCCTACTCCAATGGACGTTCTTTCGCCGGTCAGGACAGCCGTTTCAACAACTTCACCATTGACGGTGCTGTTTTCAACAACGGTTTCGGTTTGGGTTCTGATGCCCAGGCAGGTGGTCGTACCAACTCCACAGCCATCTCTTTGGATGCCTTGGAAGAATTGCAGATCAACATCACTCCTTATGATATCAAGCAGTCCGGTTTTGCCGGTGCTTCCATCAACGCCGTTACCCGCAGTGGTACCAATGATTTTGCTGGTTCTGTATTCCGTTTCTGGAACAACAGAGACCTGGCAGGTGACAAGGTAGCCAGCAAGACAGCGAATGTTCCTCCCACACCATATAATGTAGGAACCACCGGTTTCCGTTTTGGTGGTCCCATCATCAAGAACAAATTGTTCTTCTTCGTGAATGGTGAATTCACCTCCGGCTCAAGACCTGCCCTGGATTGGGTAGCCAATAGAAGCGGTGCCACCGGTAACGTGTCCAGGACCACTGCTGCTGATCTCGAAGACCTGAAGTCTTTCCTGGCCAGCAACTTCAAATACGACCTCGGTGCCATTGATAATTTCAACAACGAGTCTTACAGCCGCAAGGTGTTGAGCCGTATCGATTGGAACATCAACGATGTACACAAATTGTCTGTTCGTTATGCGCACCACAATTCACAGACCGATGTGCCCATCTCCAACTCCAATTCCGGTAATACCGCGGGCAATGGCAACAGGCAGAACCTGGCTTTGGCGATATCCGGACAAAACACCGGTTATATCATCCAGGACAATACCCGTTCAGCTGTGGTGGAATTAACTTCCAACTTCAAGAACAGGGTCTCCAACCAGTTTTTGGTTACTTATAACAAACAGATCGAAGACCGTGCCTACAGAACAGGACTTTTCCCAACTGTTGACATCCTCAGTGGTGTGGGTGGAAGCACCTATACCTCCATTGGTTTCGATCCTTTCACTCCTAACAACAAGTTGAACTATTCCACTTTCAACATCACCAACAATACCACGTTGGTGAGGGGCAATCATACCATCACCTTGGGTGCTGCCTTTGAATCTTTCAAATCAAACAACCTATTCTTTTATGCATCGAATGGTGTATGGGTGTTCAACAGCATAGCAGACTTTAAGACGGCAGCCTCTGCCTATCTCGCAAACAAGAACCTTGCAACTTCTCCTGTTCCCATTGCCCGTTTCAACTACCGTTATACTTTGCTGCCCGATGGCAAGTTGCCCTGGCAGACTTTCCAGAACCAGTTCTATACTGTATACGGACAAGACGAGTGGAAGTTGGCCAAGAATTTCAGGCTCACCTATGGTGTACGCTTGGATTATCTGAACATCGTGAACACTGCCTCTGATTATGCCAATCCTTATGTTAGCTCACTGACTTTCAGGGAGTCTTCTGGAATGCCTTATTCCATCAATACTGCCACCATGCCTGTATCCAGGCTGTATGCTTCTCCCCGTATGGGCTTCAACTGGGATGTGTTTGGCAACAGAAAGACACAGGTGCGTGGTGGTTCCGGTTTGTTCCTTTCCCGTCTGCCTTATGTGTTGATCTCTAACCAGCTTGGCAACAACGGTGTGAACATTGGTTTGGTGAATGTAACCGGTGCAACCGCGCTTAACTATCCCTTCACCCTGGATCCTACCCGTTATACCCCCACTACTACCGATATCAATGCTTTGAGGGGATACAACATCAACTATTCTGATCCCAACTTGAAGTTCCCACAGATCTGGAAGAGCAATATTGCTGTTGATCAGAAGCTTCCTTGGGGTGTGATTGGAACGCTCGAAGCGATCTACAACAAGAACATCAACATGCTGAACTATGAAGACGTAAACCTAAAGACACCATCTGGCAAGTTCCAGGGTCCGGACAAGCGTGATATTTATCCTGCGTTGGGTCTTTCTGGTGCAACGGCTACCAATGCGAGGTTCCTGAACCCAGGCATCGGCAATGCGTTTGTGTTGACGAACAACAATGTAGGTTATTCCTATTCATTGACCATGAAGCTCGAGAAGCCTGTGACCAAGAACTTCGGTGGAGTATTGGCCTATACCTATGCCAAGGCAACCGATCTTTCTTCTGTGGCCAGTACCGTGAATGCCAGTTCTCCTTCTATCTATGGTGTGAATTTTGTAAGACAGGCATTCTCTGACAATGATCTCCGCCACAGGATCATGGGATATGTGAACTATCGTTTCAATTATGGCAAGAAGACCGGTGGTGCCACTACCCTTTCTTTGGGTATGGTTTCTGCAAGCGGCTTCAAGCTCTCTTATACCTATAGCAGTGATGTGAATGGTGACGGACAGTTCAATGACCTTATCTATGTTCCAAAGAAGGATGAGGTTGTGGTATTTGAGGAGTTCAGTGCCGGATTGACCACTTATTCTTCTGCGCAGCAGTTGGCTGCTTACAATTCTTATATCGATAGGCATCCTTACCTGAAGGATCGCAGGGGCAATTATGCTGAGCGCAATGGTGCGGCAGTTCCCTGGTTGACCCGTTTGGATTTTGCTGTTGAGCAGGACTTCTTTGTGAGTGCCGGCAAACAGGGCAAGAAGAACACGGTTCGTTTCCGTGCAGACTTTATGAACTTTGGAAACCTGTTGAAGAACAACTGGGGTGTTTCCAGGATTTCTACGACTACGCAGCCGCTCAACTACCGCGGTCGCAACGCAGCCGGTGAGCCGATCTATCGTTTGGCTACCCAGGTTGCCGAGGGCAATACCATTTTGTTGCGTGATGCCTTCGTGAACTCCAAGACCCTGAACGATGTATTCCAGGTGCAGTTGGGTGTGAGGTATATCTTCAACAACTAATCTTGGTTAATATGTTTTGATAAGGCCGTGCAGTTTGCACGGCCTTTTTTTGTCTTTTTGGATCGAAGTCTTATATTTGCAATCCACTTTCGGGTGGGGAATGGTGCGGTAGCTCAGTTGGTAGAGCAAAGGACTGAAAATCCTTGTGTCGGCGGTTCGATCCCGCCCCACACCACAAAAAAGAACACCAAACCCTTGTAGGCCAATCACTTACAAGGGTTTTTTATTTAGGGTGCACAGAAAGGTGCACAGTTTTTGGGATTTACCTCCTGGTTCTTGATTTGAGTTATCCATTAATTTACATAAGTCAGGAGATAGAAATATCAACATCTGAGTTTTCAATAAATCAATGGTAGCCATACTAGTATAAATCTTATAAAAGAATTGTTCCTAATGGATATTTTGTTAAATTAAAATTATCAATAAGAATACGAAATGAAAAACGCACTTTCTGAATTAAAGAAATTTCGTGATGAACGAGAATGGGAACAATTTCATAATCCAAAAGATTTAGCAATAGCAATTTCAATTGAATCAGGAGAGTTGTTAGAAGAATTTCTTTGGAGGAATCATCAAGATGCGAATATTGTTAATATAAAAAAAGAGTTAGCAGATGTACTTGCTTATTCATTGTTATTAGCTGATAAATATAATTTAGATCCTGAAGAAATTATATTAGAGAAGATAAATGAAAATAGACTTAAGTATCCAGTTGAAAAATCAAGAGGTACTTCAAAAAAGTACGATCAACTATGAGCTATTCTTTACAGATACAACATCATGAATTTGATAATGAGCTCAGTGATAAGATAAAATTAAATAGATTTATTTCTGACCTTTGGCCGCTTGTTTATATAATAAGTGACGGCGAGAACAGGGAGGCATATATTGGCGAGACTACTGACGCTGTATCTCGAATGTTAGCCCATTTAAAAAATGATAAGAAAAAGCGTCTTTCAATGGTACATCTTATTACTAGTGAAGTATTTAATAAATCGGCAACATTAGATATTGAGTCTAATTTAATAAGATATTTTTCTGGTGATGGTTTGTTTACTTTGATAAATGGAAATCTAGGAATAGCAAATCATACTTATTATCAGAAAAATGAAATTTATTGGGATCTTTTTAAAGATCTCTGGAAACGTTTGCGAAATGAAGGTCTTGTAAAAAATTCACTAGAATTTATAGATAACTCAGATCTATTTAAATACTCTCCTTTTAAGGCGCTCACTGCTGAACAAATGGAAAGTATTATTCTAATCATGCAATCACTGCTCGATGACGAGAAACACACAATAGTTATTGAAGGAGGGGCGGGAACAGGTAAAACAATTTTGGCAACTTATCTTTTCAAACTGCTGAATTCTGATCTTGATCTTTTTACATTTAGGGAATTTGGCGATAAAACACTTGAAATACTTGAGCTAGCAGAAAAGCTTAAGAATAAATATCCTTATCCCCAAATGGGTTTAGTGATACCAATGAGTTCTTTTAGGCAAACTATAAAAAAAGTGTTTTGTAATGTCAAAGGATTAAATGCAAAAATGGTAATTGGACCCGCTGAAATTGCTAATAAAAGTTATGATATATTAATTGTTGACGAGTCTCATCGATTAAGAAAGCGTGTAAATCTTGGTGCTTATTTTGGGTCTTTTGATAAGGTAAATGAAAAGTTGAAATTAAATAAATATAAAGGTAATGAGCTACACTGGGTATTAAAACAATCAAAAAAGCAAATACTTTTTTATGATGTGAATCAGTCTATTAAGCCATCCGATATTGATGCTGAAAATTTCAATGATTTAAAATCAAAAAAGACATCTGTTGTTCATCGAATAAAATCACAATTTAGAGTTGCAGCAGGAACTGACTATGTAGGTCTAGTAAATAACCTACTAAATCATAAAAATATTTTAGTTCCAAAGCAGCATCATTTTAAGAACTATGAATTTTATCTCTTTGATGATATAGATCAAATGGTACAACAAATTAATGAAAGAAATAGTGAATATGGTTTATCTAGATTAGTGGCAGGTTATTCATGGAAATGGGCTTCTAAAAATGGTGCTCAATATGATATTGAAATACAGGGTGTACAATTAAAATGGAATAGTATAAATACTGATTGGGTTAATTCGCCAAATGCTATTGATGAGGTTGGTTGTATTCATACTACTCAAGGGTATGATTTAAATTATACTGGTATCATTTTTGGTAATGAAATATCTTTTGATGAGAAAAAAAATACAATTAGAATTGTAGAGGAAAACTATCATGACAAGAATGGTAAAAATTCAATAGGCGACCCTAATCAGCTCAAAGAATATATTCTTAATATATACAAAACACTCATGTTGAGGGGTATAAGAGGCACATTCATTTACGCTTGCGATCCTGACTTATATGAATATTTTAAAAAATATATTCCAATTTTTAATGCTTATCAGTTTAATGAAACAATAAGCATAGCTGCTGAATAAATCTTATGAAAAGATATTACTATAACTCAGACATAAGAAACTTTTTATCCGAAACACGTGAATCAATTATAGGAAAACTCTCAATTGAGAGTCAACATGACATTGAATCTTCTCAAATGTTAGCCTGGAAAAACCAGATTGAAATTTTACAAAATCAACTTTCTGATTTCAATGGGACAATATTTTTCGAGTATTCTATCCCTCGAATGGGGAAAAGGATTGATGTTTTATTAATTATTGATTATGCAATTTTTATATTAGAGTTTAAAGTAGGAGAATCATTTTTTTTACAATCAGCAATAAATCAAGTTTGGGACTATTCAATCGATTTAAAAAATTTTCATGAAACAAGTCATAAGGAACTTTTAATTCCAGTATTAATTGCGACTAATGCTCAACTAAATTATTTTGAAATTCAAGAAACCCATCATAATGACAGTTTAATCTTACCAATTTGTATTTCTCCAAGCCAACTTCATCAATTAATTAACGAGATTCTTGAATATAAGGAAGGCAGTAAAATTGAGGTTGAGGAATGGGTAAAGGGCAGGTACTCGCCAACACCAACAATAATTGAGGCAGCAATAACACTCTATAGAGAACATTCTGTAAAAGATATTATTAGAAAGGAAGCAGAAAACTTAGATTTAACTACAAATACTATTTCAAAGGTTATTCAGGAAGCCGAATCTTCTAGTCAAAAAGCAATATGTTTTGTAACAGGTGTACCAGGTGCCGGAAAGACGCTTTGTGGTCTTGATATTGCTATAAAAAACCTAGATAAGTCTACTAATCAAAAAAGTGTTTATCTGTCTGGTAATGGTCCCTTAGTTGCAATTCTTCGTGAAGCGCTGACTAGAGATATGGTAAATAGGGGAAAGTTAAAGGGTAAAAAAATTAAAAAAGGTTCTGTCATGAGTGAAGTAAAATCATTCATACAAAACGTACATCATTATCGAGATGAGTATTTAAGAGATGACAAAGCACCAGTTGATCATGTTGCTATTTTTGATGAAGCACAGCGGGCATGGAATTTTGAGCAGACAGTAAATTTCATGAGAAGAAAAAAAAATCAGCCTAATTTTCATATGTCAGAACCTGAATTTTTAATTTCTTGTCTTGATAGGCATCAAGATTGGGCTGTAATTGTATGTTTGGTTGGGGGTGGTCAGGAAATAAATACTGGAGAAGCAGGTATTGTAGAATGGATTACTGCAATTAATCGAAGTTTTCCTAACTGGAATATTTATATTTCTGATAAGCTGAAAGATGCTGAATATGCAGTAGATGGGGCGTTTGAGGAAATTAAAGACAAATCAAAGCTGCACATTAACTCTTGTCTGCATCTTTCAGTTTCATTAAGGTCGTTTAGAGCTGAAAATTTATCCCTATTTATCAAGTCTCTATTAGATTTAGATTTCGAAATAGCGAAGCAGATTTATAGTGAAATCCAATCTAAGTATCCAATTATATTAACTCGTGATTTAAAAAAAGCTAAAAATTGGTTGCGAAATCAAGCTCGTGGTTCTGAACGATATGGACTTGTAGTATCATCACAAGCTCAAAGATTAAAGCCACATGCAATTGATGTAAAATCTCCAATGGATCCAATTCATTGGTTTTTAGATGAAAGAGATGATATTAGATCCTCCTACTATCTGGAAGATGTTGCAACTGAATTTCATGTTCAAGGTTTAGAATTAGATTGGACCTGTGTTGTTTGGGATGCAGATTTTAGATTAGTAAATAACAAATGGCAACATTATTCATTTGTTGGTTCTAAGTGGCAGAACATACACAAGAAAGAGCGTCAACATTATTTAAAAAATGCATATAGGGTATTGTTAACTAGAGCAAGACAAGGAATGGTAATTGTTGTTCCACATGGCGATGATAATGATCACACAAGAAAGCATGATTATTTTGATGGCACTTTTCAATATCTTTCAAAAATTGGCCTAAATATAATAGATTAGTTACTGTATCCAACCCTATAAAATACAAGGGTTAAAACTTAAAAATTAATTATAAAAAAGCATTGAGTGGATGATCCTGCTTGGCCAATCCCCGACAAGTCGCCTATAATTATTTTTATCATAAAACACCATGAAGAAAGTCAAAGAATTAAAATGAAAAAATAT
>JACCDP011231696.1_pt1 | contig 23391 bp, 22 predicted proteins | sample 7445841 | NCBI WGS metagenome assembly JACCDP01 (sample SAMN15323441, study PRJNA562643) | freshwater metagenome | isolation source: river surface water | place: USA:Blue River Watershed | collected 2017-08-17
ATCGTTGCTGCCGGAGCGAAAACCACTTTAGAAACTACCTTAGCAATTCTTGCGGTTGTGTTAGCAACAATAAATCTGGTGGGCGGCTTTGTGGTAACAGATCGCATGCTCGAAATGTTTAAGGGGAAGGGCGGTAAGAAGTAATGAATTCAAATCTTTATGCCCTATTAGGACTTGGCGTTGCAATCTCTTTCATCATGGCGCTTAAGGGACTTTCGGCTCCTAAGACTGCCCGCCGTGGAAATTTAATTGGTGCCTTTGGTGCCACTGTTGCGACTGTAATCGTCTTCTTTGATCCTGCTATCGAAGAGCGCAATAACACCTTATTGATTATTGGTGCGATTGCATTCGGTGTAATCGTCGGCGTTCCTGCGGCTCGCAGGATTCAAATGACTCAGATGCCACAACTTGTTGCACTATTTAATGGTGTTGGTGGCGGAGCTGCTGCACTGGTTTCAATTGTTGAGTATTTACATCTAGGTGAAGATGCAAGCACCGGCGAAGTCTTAGCAACCGTATTCACTGTATTGGTTGGAAGCGTCTCGTTCTCTGGTTCAATTATTACTTTCTTGAAGCTGCAAGAACTTATGACTACACGACCAGTTGTTTTCCCTGGTGGTCGCTTTGTTATCGCAGCGACCTTGGCTGGCGCGCTCGGAACTTCTGGTTGGGTTATCGCAAGTGGTGGAACAACTCCCCTTCTAGTTCTAGCTGGCCTCTCACTTCTATTTGGTGTTCTCTTTGTTCTACCTGTTGGTGGCGCAGATGTTCCAATTGTTATCTCACTACTCAATGCCTTTACTGGTTTGACAGTTGCGGCGAGCGGATATGTTCTGCAATCAACACTACTTATTGTTGCGGGAACTCTGGTTGGCGCATCAGGAACAATTCTTACTCGCAAGATGGCAGAAGCGATGGGTCGATCACTTTTCGGAACACTGTTTGGTGCATTCACTGCAAAGCCACAAGCAGCTTCAGAAGCCGGTGAAGTTCGACCAGTTAAATCTGGTTCACCTGATGATGTTGCAATTCTTCTTAACTATGCGCAAAGAGTTGTAATCGTTCCTGGCTTCGGATTGGCAGTAGCTCAAGCACAACACACAGTTCGCGAACTTGCAGATTTGCTAGGCGAGAAAGGCGTAGAAGTTGCCTACGGAATTCACCCGGTTGCAGGTCGTATGCCTGGTCACATGAACGTTCTTCTTGCCGAAGCTAATGTTCCTTATGAACAATTGGTTGAAATGGAAGAAATCAATCCAACTTTTCCACAAACCGATGTAGTTCTAGTTGTTGGTGCAAACGATGTTGTAAACCCAGCGGCGAAGACAACTCCGGGTTGCCCAATCTATGGAATGCCAATTCTTGATGTTGCGAGTGCTGGAAATGTTATTTTCCTAAAGCGTTCAATGCGCCCTGGTTTTGCTGGTATCGAAAATGATCTTCTATACGATGCCAAAACCACATTGCTCTTTGGTGATGCGAAGGATTCGCTAACCAAGGTTGTTAATGCGCTAAAAGCTCTTTAACTAATTTAATTAATTAGTTACTTGCCTTCAACAATTTCTGTTGGGGCTCCGTGAACTCCAGTGACATCTATCGCTGGAATTGTCCCAAGTAAGCCCTTCTGGAAATCATCAAAAGCTTTAAGAACTTCGGCCTTTGTGTTCATAACAAACGGACCCATCCAAGCAACAGGTTCCTTAATTGGTTGACCACCAAGAATCAAAACATCCATCTCTGGTGATCTAGATTCCTGAGTTGGATCAGCTTGAACAACCAAAGTATCGCCATCGTCCATAACTGCAAGTTGTCCCATATGAACTGGTTGCTTTGCATCGCCAACAGTGCCATGGCCATTCAAGGTGTAGATAAGTGCGTTGTAATTTTTGTTCCAAGGTAATTCTAACTTTGCGCCTGGCGCAAGAGTCGCATGCACAATTGAAATTGGAGTTTGGGTTGAACCTGGTCCAGCGTATCCAGCAACATCACCTGCGATTACTCGAATTAAAGTTCCGCCATCACTTGAAGCAAGCAACTTCACATCACTTGCGCGCAAATCTTGATAAGCAGGTTTCGACCATTTCTTATCAGCTGGCAAATTAACCCAAAGTTGGAAGCCATGAAATAAACCTCCGCTCATTACTAAATGCTCGGGTGGTGTTTCAATGTGCAAAATTCCGGCGCCAGCAGTCATCCACTGAGTATCACCGTTTGTAATCGTTCCTCCGCCGCCATGATTATCTTTATGATCAAAAATTCCATCGATAATGTAAGTAACAGTTTCAAAACCGCGATGAGGATGCCAAGGAGTTCCCTTTGGTTCACCTGGTGCATATTCAACTTCACCCATCTGATCAAGATGAATAAATGGATCAAGTTCGGCTAAATCGACTCCGGCAAATGCGCGACGAACCGGAAAACCTTCGCCCTCATAACCTTGTGGCGCTGTAGTAACGCTCTTAACGCTGCGAGTTCGTGAACTTGGATCAACAACAACTCTTGGCAAAATTGTTATGTCGGCGACTGTTACAGCTGGCAATTTATGGCTCCTTATTAGTTCGTGCGCCCTATATTAGTTGAATATTCAACGATTTCAATTCGAAACATATTTACCTGGGTTGGCAGCGAAGCTATCCCTGCATCCAGGCATACAAAAGTAATAACTTTTTCCCTCATGCACACAACTTGCAGGTGCATCCGAGATTCGAACCTGCATCCCGCAGATCAAATCCTGCGCAAATAACTGGTCTGGGCTGGATTTATCTCGGGTGCGATACATCCAATAAATCCAGAGGATCAGCGCCAGTGCAAATATATTAAGGATTGTTGTGTAGTTGAATCCAATTTTCATGGAATGTGACATCGAGTGATCCATCGCCGGAATTAGATTTAAAGATTGAAAGACAATTTCAGTAATCAAACCGCTAAGGCTCATGACCAACCAAAACACCAGCGTCAATCTAATAGCTAGTTTCGTTCCATAATACTTTCGATAAATCATCACAAGTGGAAAGGCAATCAAATCGGCATATATAAAAGAGATGGTTCCACCAAAGGAAAGTCCGCCATGCCAGAGCGTGGAAGCTAATGGAATATTTCCGACCGAACAGACGAAACTAACAAAAGCAATTATTGGTCCAATGATTACATTCTGGATGGTGGTAATGATGCCGTTACCAGATAGAAAGATTGCACTCCAAAAAGATGCAGGAATAAGTTTGGCGGCGAGCCCAGCAACGATAAATCCGATTACTAATTCATAGCGCAGCATTTTAAAATCGCCGATGGTGTAACCAGCAGCGTCGTGCCATGACGCTTTCTTCTCTGGCTTTGGCAGAGCCGATTTTTCTACATTCTCCCGCGAACTCTCAATCAATGAGGCGGGTATCAACTTTGGTATTAGCACTTTGAGAAGAATGATCATTACTGCGCCGCCAAAAAATTCAGCGACAGCAAATTGCCAACCCATCATGATCCAAAGAACCAGGCCAAGTTCAATTACTAAATTTGTGCTTGCAAACATGAAGACCATTGAAGTCGTAAAGTTTGCACCCTTTGAGAAGAGACTTTTGGCCAGCGCACTAGCCGAATACGAACAAGAAGAACTGATGATTCCGAAACCTGAAGCCTTTAATACACTTTTAAAGCTATCGTCTCCCAATTGCTCTTTCATCTTATTTCGAGAGACAAATGCTTGAACTGCTCCAGATAATGTGAAGCCAAGAATTAGCGCCCAGAAGGTATGAAAGAGCATCCACCAGGCTTCGATAAGGCCATCAATAACTATTTTCTTTTCCTCAAACTTTCATGGCTAATGTCTTTTGATTTTTCATGAATTTTTCGCATCTGTAATTCCAGCGCAGTAACCGCTTTATCAAATGCTGCTAAATCGTTAAATCCTGCTCCTTCGGCTCTCATGAATGGCCCGCTGCCGCTAGTCGTTAAGTGAACTTCATGAGACGACTTACCGAAGCGAGGGTTCTGTTCGTGCAAAATTTCTACCTTGATGCTATCGACCTTAACGCTGAATCGATCAAGGGATTTAAGTTTCTCGGTGACAATAGTTCTGAAATCTTCAGCCAAGTTTGCATTTCTGGCATGTATGACAATTTCCATGAAACTCCTGTCTAAATCGCCAAGATTACTATGAAGTTGTCTTGCTACTCTAAACCAGAAGACACGGTTTGTCTCTAGCTAGTTAGAGTGGTAGCAAATAAATAATCAGCGTGATTGTTAGCGCCAAAGAAAGCGCCTGAACCAAGATTGAGATTGCTGTCTTACGATCAGCCTTGCGGTCTGCAGGGGTTGCAACTTTAGAAAGTTTTCCTAATGGACCAAAATTAAAGGTTCCCATAAAGCCGTAAGCTAAACAGAACTTACGACGAGATTGAATAAATCCAACTGAAAAAACTAGGGCCGGAAGAAGAACTGTGAGCCTTGCACTCTTTGAGCTCTCAGATGCAATTAAACCAACTGTTATAACGATAACTAGAATTAAACCGATTAGTGCAACTACCTGACGTTGACGGACTTCACCTTTGCCAATGTTGCAACTTCCAGCGATGTATTCCATATTATTAATTTTGTTAGTTTAAAGAAGACTTAAACAGTTTCGCGATCATCGTCAACAAATACTTCATGATCGTCATCACCACTCTGCGCGACCCATTGAAATGCGGTCTTAAGCGCGGTTGCTACTACGGCAAGAAATGTAATTGCAGCTAGTAGGCGGCGGATGGCTTTGAACATGTGCTAAATCTACCTTAAGAGTTACATGCCTCGCGCTTCGAGAACTGCTGCGGCCGCATTGTGTCCCGGGATCCCACTAACTCCGCCACCCCGTATTGCACCGGCCCCACATAAAAACAAGTTAGGTATATCTGTTTCAACTCCCCAACTCGGGGCTGAACCATCTTCGCGGAAGGGCATGGAGAGGTCTTTGTGGAAAATATTGCCCCTAGGCAAGCCAATTTCTTTTTCAAGATCCAAAGGACTTTTTATCTCAATACAGAGCGAACCATCAGAATTTTTTGCTAAACAACTTTCAATTGGATCAACCAGATATTGATTTAGCTGATTCAGTAAGCGCTTAAGAATTATGGCTTTGCTCCCGGAGTTGTCCTTTTCGAACAAAAAGGCTGGCGTATGAATTCCAAAGAGTGTCAAGGTTTGGAAACCTTTTGCCACTAAATCAGGACTTAAAATAGATGTGTCCGAAAGTGTATGGCAATACATTTCGGCCGGAATAATGTCTGGGATTTGACCAGCAACCGCTTGGCTGTAAGCCAATTGGAAATCCGAATATCTCTCGTCGAAATGGAAGGTCCCAGCAAATGCCAACTTGGGATCAGTCCCTGATTTAAGTCTTGGTAATTTTGTTAACAACATATTTACTTTAATCTGGCTTCCATCAAGACTCTTTGGGGCTGCTTTAGCCAGAACATTGGCCAACTTTTGGGGAGCAAAGTTTGCTAAAACATATTTGCTCGCATAGTTTTCTCCAGCTGCTGTTGTTACAAAGTTATTTTCTCCTGCGGCTATCGCATTAACTTCACTTTCCAAAACAAAGGTGACGCCAAGATTCTTCGCTTTTTCAACTAATTCTGCGACAAGTGCCCCCATGCCACCGACCGGGACTTTCCAATCCCCGGTTCCATTACCAATCAAGTGGTAAAGAAAACAAATATTTGCAACCAAATCCTTTCCATCTGCAAATGTCCCAATTAAGCCATCGGTAAGGACAATTCCACGGACTAAATCATTTTTGAATCTGCTTTCCAATACTTGTTCTAGTGGGTTTTCAATTATCTCATCCCAAATTTTATGATTAACTTTTTCTTTGAGTTCAGATCGCGCTGGAAGCTTCTGCAACATCGTTGGCGCAATTACATCTGCCAGTTTCTGCACATCAGCATAAAACTGGCTCCAAGCTTTAACTTCATCGCTGCTTCCAGTTATCTCTTGGAAGTCATCTGCGGTCTGGCCGATAAGACCACGATTAATCAATAATCCTAAATCTTTTCCATCAATTCGCTCAGGAGTGAAGGAGGAGACTTCGCGTTCAATTGTCTTAAACTTCAATCCCAAGTCTTTAATGATTTGATCTGGCAGAAGCGAAACCAAATAAGAGTAACGAGATAGCCTGGCTTCATATTCTGGAAATACTTTCTGACTTACCGTTGCCCCACCTAAAGAGTCATTCTTCTCCAGAATTGCAACTGATAAACCCGCCTTTGCCAAATAACAGGAGGCAATTAATCCATTGTGGCCGCCGCCAATAATTACTACATCAAAGTTTTTTGACTTACTTTTCGACTCACTTTTCGACACAGGAAACCATTCTCGAAATCGCTTCACTTATGATCTCTTCGCTAGTTGCGAAATTTAGTCGCACAAAACTTGCAGATTCTGCTCCAAACATAACTCCAGCATTCACAGCAAGTTTTCCTTTTTCTAAGAGAACTTCCGAAGGGTTCTCGCCCAGGTTAAGTTTCTTAAGATCTAGCCAGGCTAAGTAAGAGAAATCAGGAATCCGATAACCCACATTTGGCAACTCTTTACTCAACAAGTTAGCGAGAAATCTCCGGTTACTCTCCATTGTTGCGATTGCACTATCAAGCCAATCTGCGCATTCATATGCGACGGCTGAAGCCACTGCACCAAAGAGTGAAGCACGGTAGTGAACCGCCATTGGCATGGACTTCGCACGTTCTAATTGTTTTGGATGTGCGGTGATGATGGTCGCGCATTTTAATCCTGCTAAATTCCAACTCTTACTAGCAGCAGTAACACAAATTCCAACTTCTCTTGCAGTTTCACTGACTGCAAGAAACGGGACGAATTGCTTTGCATCATATGTAAGTGGTGCATGAATCTCATCGCTAAAAACTGTGACGCCGTATTTTTTGGCTAGTTCAGCAAGTGCTGCTAGCTCTTCTTTGTTAAACACTGTTCCAACTGGATTATGTGGGTTGCATAGAAAGTGGGCCTTAACCCCAGCTTTATAACCACGTTCTACCGCATCTAGATCTAGTGTGTAATGCAGCCCAGTTTTTGTAAGTGGTGCATCATAAGATTTACATTTCAGTTCAGCGATCCAATTATTCATGTTGTGATAAACCGGAGAATTAATCATGATCAAATCCCCTGGATTGACCACAGTTCTTGCCATCTCAACCATTCCAACACCAACATCGGTGGCAGTGAATACTTGTTCGGGATCTATCTCCCAGCCCCAACGCGCCTTGGAAAATTTAGCCAAGTTAATTCCGAGTTCTGGAATTGGCCCAAGATATCCAGTATCCGAACCCTTAATCATCTCTTCTAAAACATCCCGAATTGGCTTGGCAATTTCAAAATCCATTTCTGCAACGGGCAGCGGAAGCACATCGCTTGGAAATTCGCGCCACTTGGCACTTCTGCGTTTCTGCAGTTGAGAGAGTGGCAGCGCTGAAAGTCTTGTCATCTTCTTGTTTTAACTACTCTTTTTATCCCGAGTCTTATACAAACTTAGGATAGAAGTTAGCGCCAAAGTTGCAATAATCATTCCCAAGCTAAAGATTAGTGAGATGTGCGGGAGTTCTAACGGTCCAACGCTATGCCAGCCTTGTGAATGCATTGCTTCTAGAAAGAGTTTTACTCCGATAAAGGCGAGAATAAAAGATAAGCCTTCGGTCAAATAAATCAGCTTATTCATAAGGCCACCAATTAGGAAATAAAGCTGACGAAGGCCCATCAACGCAAATATATTTGCAGTAACAATTATGTATGGCTCTTGTGTAAGTCCAAAGATTGCGGGTATCGAATCAAATGCGAAGAGCACATCTGTCATTGCAATTGCTACCAGTGCCAGTGTGAAAGTAGAGGCACCTTTGCTCCGCATAAAAGTTATTACTTTTCCTTCTTTCCACTCTTCATGCTCGGTCTCTTTAACCAAGGTGTAAGCGGTGTAGATCAAGAAGGCGCCGAAGAAGAAGAAGACCCAGGCGAATTTGCTGACTATTACTGATCCAAGGGCAATAAATCCACCACGCAAAACAAGTGCCATTGCGATACCGATGAGAAGAATTAATTGCTCTTTCTCTTTTGCCACTTTCAGTCTGGCCAAGATTAAAACAAAGACAAATAAGTTATCGAAGGAGAGGGAATACTCGGTCAACCAGCCAGCGAAAAATTCATTCTGGGATTGGGTGTCAGCCCACTGGCCAAGTGAAATTCCAAAGACAACTGCCGCTGCAACATAGAAGAGCGTCCAACTCACTGCAGTGCTTAGCGAAGTTTCAACATTGCGTTGGCGATATGCCATCGCAAAATCAAAAGCTAAAACTAAAAGTAATACCGCCAACGTAACTTGCCAGACTTGTGAGCTCATGGCACGTAAACTACATCACTTTTACTTAAATAAGACCCCAGTGCTTGAATGACAGTCATATCCGTTTGGATTCTTCGCTAGATACTTCTGGTGATACTCCTCGGCGATCCAATAAGTGTGTGGATCTGCGCTTTCGATTTGGGTAACAATCTCCCCTATTCCCTCAGCTGTTAACAATCCTTGATATTCCGCTTTTGTTGCGAGCGCTTCAGCTAGCTGCTGCTTGGAAGTTGTAAATATCGCGCTTCGATACTGCGTCCCAATATCTCCACCTTGCTGATTCAAGGAAGTTGGATCATGCATGACCCAGAACTCTTCGAGCAATCTTCGATATGAAATCAAACTTGGATCAAATGTTACGCAAACCATTTCTGCATGATTTGTGGTTCCGGTGCAGACTTGTTCGTAATTTGGGTTAGCTCGATTGCCTCCCATATAACCAACGCTAGTTTCTAAGACACCAGAGAGTTGCCAGAATCTGCGTTCAGCGCCCCAGAAACACCCGGTTGCAAAATAGGCGACTTCGCTCTTTTCCATTTGGCTCCTTCTTTCTCGTTTTCTTTTTTCGCTTAATTCCCAGAATTCCCAGGCGTAATCATTTCAGATTTTTTGGTAGGTGGAGTGCGAGCACTAAAAACACTACTATTACTACAATTAATTAACTCACTGAATATCTACTTTTTTGCCCCCGTAGCTCAGTGGATAGAGCACCGCCCTCCGGAGGCGGGAGCGCAGGTTCGATTCCCGCCGGGGGCACAAATCACATAATCAATTAGCAAATGTCCTTGTTATGTCATGCGATTCACGCGACAATTAACCTATGTGAATGGCAGTAAATGCCCTTTGCTTCCCTCGTTTTAACCTCGATTTAAGTTTTTAAACTCTATAAGGAGCCACTGAATCATGGATTGGCGTCATCAATCTGCTTGTCGCGATGAAGATCCGGAACTTTTCTTTCCGGTGGGAAACACTGGCCCTGCCTTGGCTCAAATCGAAGAAGCTAAGAAAGTTTGTAATCGCTGCATAGTTAAAGAGCCATGTCTGGCTTGGGCACTTGAGAGCGGCCAAGATGCGGGAGTTTGGGGCGGGCTATCCGAAGATGAACGTCGTGCACTTAAACGCCGCGCAGCAAGAAATCGCGCTCGTCTGCTAGAAAATCAAAATAGCTTCTAACCTAATTTATTTTAATTAGATTACTTTAGAACTTAAGAACTGCTTGGGTCTCACTTCCAACCCGAATCAATTCAATACTTCCCTTTAACTCATTCTCGGTCAAAGTTTTAACTATCTGAAGACCCAGGTTTGAAGATTGATCCCACTTAAAATCCTGCGGCAGCCCGATGCCATCATCAATAACCCGAACTTCGCAACTTTCTACCTTTCTAGAAACCTCTACCCGTAAGTTTTCCCCTGAATTAGCGAGTCCATGCTCTAGCGCATTATGAATTAGCTCGGTAATTACTAGCGCAAGCGGGGTGGCAACTTGAGAATCGAAAGTTCCAAAAGTTCCAACTTTCTTGACATGAATTTTATGCGTGCTTAACTCAATGGCATTATGAACAATCCGATCATAAACTTCATCAAAAGCCACTGATTCTGTAGAACTGTTCGAAAGAGTTTCATGAACAATTGCAATTGATGCAACTCTTCGAACTGCTTCCTCAAGTGCATTCTTAGCAACTTCATCATCAACTCGTCTAGATTGCAATCTAAGTAAAGCTGAAACGGTCTGCAAATTGTTTTTAACTCGGTGATGAATCTCCCGGATTGTTACATCCTTAGTTATTAGATCGCGATCTCGCCTACGTAACTCCGTCACATTGTGTAACAGAACAATTGCACCAATGTGGTCACTTCCTGCGACAAGTGGCATTACTAATAAATCGAAGATTCCACTTTCATTTTCAAATTCTTCACGCCTTAAATTCTTACCACTTAAAATACTGCGCCAAGATTCATCGGTAGGAATACTTAAATTAGGCTTTACGCTCTCCACCACATGCCCTAAAAGTTCGCCTTCAAGTTCTCCGCTCCATCCTGCACGGTTGAATGCTGATCTAGCATTTGGGCTGGCATATGTAATTTGCCCTGAAGAATCTAATCTAATTAAGCCATCCCCAACTCGAGGCGCAGACTCGGAACGATAAAAACTATTCTGGATTGGGAAAGTTCCTTCAGCAACCATCTGATAAATCTTGTGGGCAATCTCGCGATAATTTAGTTCTAAGCGCGATGGAGAGCGCATCAAATCTGCATTTCGATGACGCGAGATGACGGCGATTACTCGACCATTGAATGAAACCGGGACCGTCTCCTCTTTGATGAGAATTTCTCCCACTAATTCAGCTTCAGAATCTCGGTCAATTTCTCCAGTTGAAAGTGCGTTATCAATTCGGGGATTGCTCCCCCAGTTAATTACATTTCCAATTACATCATGAGCAAAAACTGTCGCAGCTGTTGTTGGACGAATATGTGCAATTGCCAAATGTCCATCTGGCCAAGATTGATAATCCTTGCGCTTAGGCGTCCAGAGAATTAAATCTGCAAACGATAAGTCCGAAAGTAGTTGCCACTCTGCTAAAAGTTCCATCAACCTTGCGCGATCATCTTGTGTCAGCGCAGTTTGCGAGGCGATCATTTCATCAATAGATAACAAGATTCTCGCCTCCTTATTTAATTTCCTGTGCAATCCTACCAATCTCCGAGATTGTTCTTCCAAACCCACTTTCCCGCTTAGCTGGCTCGGCTAGATTTGTATTTATCCGACTATTCATCGGTAGAACGAATGAGATTTCGCCATCACATATCTTGGCAAATCTATTTGCCAGTGCGCGATCTTCGCGAGTAGTGCCTGATTGATTGAGGATATAGATAATGGGCAAGTTTCGAAGCAGCACTGGGAACTGGGACATGAACTGTTCTAGCCTGATCAAACTTAAACCATTAGATTTGCATAGATATATCAGAGTGGTGGTCTCTTCTAAAGTTCGATTAATGAATCCAGCTTGCCATCTTCGATCATTTACAACTTCTGTTAGAGGCGGCAGCGGACCTAAATCAATTATGTTGATGCAGGAAGTCTCACCAATATTGGCCTGGACCAACTTCTCCTGCGAAATTAGATTAATCAGATTCAAATTTTCATTGCGGTTTTCAGCCCGGCCGATGAAATAATCAAGGGCTGGTGCCCGGATGTCGGCGTCGAAAATATTTACCTGAGAACTAACTGCTAAGTAGTTTGCCAGGTTTAGCGCAACCGAACTTCGACCTGGCGCGCCCACGGTCCCGGTAATAGTTATCACGCAAGGCTTGCGGATTACAGAAACTTGGGAGCTTAAATTCAATCCCAAATTTTCCGATTTCATCACTTTAGAATCTGCAATTATTAAACTTGCAATGAGCGGCAATCTAAGTTGGCTTCTGATAAACGTCATCAACTTATGTGAATTCGTTTCAATCTCATCGATACAGATATTTTTGACTTTCGAATTTGAGGCAGATTCGAGCAAAACTTGGTCAAAATCAGGAAGATCACTTTTGAAGATAACGACTGTTCGTAGCTCTCCATTCCTGACAGAGAGAAAATCCATAAGTCCAGCCATATCTATGGCTCGATAAATAATGCTCCAGCCTTGCGAGAAGAGAAGTTGTGAGACAAAGTCTTCGCAGTCAGAGTCACTGATTGCCGTTATCACCTGCAGTTGAGGAATTTCAGATTTCACTTCTCACCACAACAATTCTTGATTGATTTATAGCCGATAATAGATAGATAACATCCCGCTCTGGAATCTTAAGAACTATCCCGATTTCTCCGCCCATCTCCTTTGACTTAAGGTCAATACTTTCAACTACGACATCGATTGAAATCAACTCGGTCTTTGTGGACTTGCTTGAATTAACTCCTTCTTGCGGCAGTGAATAAATATCAACGCTCTGCCCACTAACCAGGTCATTTGGAAGATCATTTCTTTCAATCTTCAATGGCACACTGCGATTGCTTTCACCATCATAAGCAGCAGAGAGCGCCGAGTTAGGGATCAGTTCTCCCTTTAGAATCCTGCGCGTTACGACTAGATCCGTTATCTTTGAATTTTCATTTAGATACTGGGAAGAATTCACTGGTAGAAAGACCTTAACTAAAGAAGTGCTACCGATTTTTATTACATCTCCGGCAGCTAAATCTTTTGAGGCGGTCCAGACTTTTACAGATTTATTGGCCTGCCCAGTGATTGCAAAGGCTGCAAATATAGATAGCACTAATAAACCTATTGCAAAATAGGTTTTAGCCGTTGCTCTTTTTAGTGCAATATCTTTTATTCCCTCTAAATTCAGATTATTTGAAACGGTTCTGCGTAACATCTTCGATTTCTCCCTAAGTTCCTAGGAGCAATGGATACCCGATATCCAGATTTCTGAGCTTTCTTAATCCACAGGAATTCGATTAGTAGTTTTCCCTCAAAATTCATCCTTTAGGAGGAGGTGAACCATTAATTCTCGCTCCAGGGTTAGGCCAACAACTTCAACATTTGGTTGATAAAAATTTGATTGAGGAACTAATGAAAAAAGCAGAATTTGTTGAGACGGCGAAGATGTCCGAAGATTTAGAGAGCCCATACAGGATACACAATTTTGGGGTTCCGGGTTCTGCGACTCCCATCGATAGAGATCTTTGGAGCCACCCAATGCTCGCTTTTTATCAAGAACCCAAACCCATTGAAGTTCCTAACATTCCCACAAAGTTGTATTTGATTCCTACGCCAGAATATTTCGGTAGAGATGTTGAAGATTATTCTGATCCAGAATTCCTAGCGAAGCCTTCCCCTTTATCTGAATTACCAGAAATTCAAGAATGGGTTACTAAGTTCACTCTGGGCGTAGTTGAAATTTGGGGCGGCAGAAGATCTGCTAATCAACTTGCTCGGTGGTGTCACAGACAGGTTCACCAACAGTTATTGGTTAAACCGGTAGCGATTAAGGTTGCACCGAAAATTCGCAAAATTTATATCAGCGAACCGATAGAAGGCGTTGCTGAAACAACTGTGACGCTGCGAATTGGTGAACGTGTCCGATCATTAATTCTTCGGTTTGAAGGCGTAGACAAAAGATGGCTCTGCACCGAGTTGGTTCTTCTCTAGAACTAAGCCGCTCCGTGACAACGCTTATATTTGCGTCCAGAACCACATGGGCAAGGTGCATTACGTGAAGTTCCACCTGTTGCAACCACGCCACCGTCTTCGGCGGCAGCTGAATAGCGAAGTTCATTCTTAGGTTTAATTGCCGGGCTCAATCCCTTGGCTTCGACGCCGCCAGATTCTTCTTCGACATTTACCTCGACGTTAAACAAATAGCCAACAAGTTCTTCTTTTATCGCATCCATCATTGCTGCGAATAAGTCGTAACCTTCTTTTTGATATTCAACGAGTGGATCGCGCTGTGCCATTGCACGCAGACCAATTCCCTCTTGTAGATAATCCATTTCATAAAGATGCTCACGCCACTTGCGATCCAAAACCGAGAGCAAAATTTTGCGTTCTAGTTCACGGGTTACTGTTGGAGTAAGTGTTTCTTCGCGATTTTCGTATGCTTTTTCAACGTCGCTAAGGACTCGATCCAAAATATAGTCTTGATCTAAGCCTGAACGTCCACCGACTTCATTAATCAATTCATCGACAGTAAATGAGATTGGATAAAGGGCTTTAAGTGCAGTGTGTAGGGTGTCAAGATCCCAATCTTCGCTAAATCCTTCGCTGGTTGCAGATTCAACATATGCCGAAACTGTGTCAACAATAAATGTCTTTACTTGTTCTTGAATATCGGCGCCTTCAAGCACTTCACGGCGTTCGCTATAAACGACGGTGCGCTGGCGGTTCATGACATCGTCATATTTCAATACGTTTTTGCGCATTTCAAAGTTAAGTGATTCAACTTGGGTCTGAGCCGAACGAATCGCGTTCGAAACCATCTTTGATTCAATAGGGACATCATCAGCAATTCCTGCTGCGCCTAAGAATCTTTCTACAATTCCAGAGTTAAACCTACGCATCAGATCATCTTGAAGCGATAGATAGAAACGGGATTCACCTGGATCGCCTTGGCGACCAGAACGACCTCGAAGCTGGTTATCAATGCGACGAGATTCGTGACGCTCTGTGCCAAGAACGTAGAGGCCACCTAGCTCCACAACTACTTCGTGCTCTTTAGATACTGCCGCTTTCTGCTTTGCTAATTCATCAGCCCATGCTGCTTCATACTCTTCTGGAGTTTCAACTGGACTTAAGCCACGACGTTGTAATTCAAAGTCGGCCATGAATTCTGGATTACCACCGAGCATGATGTCGGTTCCACGGCCTGCCATATTTGTTGCAACGGTAACGGCGCCAACTGTTCCGGCACGGGCAATAATTGCCGCTTCACGTTCGTGTTGCTTTGCGTTCAATACTTCGTGTGGAATTCCACGCTTCTTTAATAGTGATGATAACTCTTCAGATTTTTCAACTGAAACTGTTCCAACTAGAACAGGCTGTCCTTTTTTGTGATGAATTGCAATATCTTCGGCAGCTGCCACAAATTTTGCGCCTTCAGTCTTATAGATTAAATCTGCTTCATCAACGCGTTGCATTGGACGATTTGTTGGAATTGGAATTACGCCCAACTTATAAATCTGCATTAATTCTGCTGCCTCAGTCATGGCGGTTCCGGTCATGCCTGAAAGTTTTTCGTAAAGGCGGAAATAATTCTGAAGCGTAATAGTTGCAAGAGTCTGATTCTCGTCCTGAATTTCTAGGCGCTCTTTAGCTTCAAGAGCTTGGTGCAAACCTTCGTTATAGCGTCGGCCAGCAAGCATGCGACCGGTATGTTCATCAACAATTAACAGTTCGCCATTCATAACAACATAATCTTTATCTCGCTTAAAGAGTTCTTTAGCGCGAATACCGTTATTTAAGTAGCCAATCATTGGGGTGTTTACAGATTCATAAAGGTTTTCGATGCCTAATAACTCTTCAACCTTTGTTACACCAAGTTCTAGAACGCCGACTGTGCGCTTTTTCTCATCAACTTCGTAGTGCACATCGCGATCTAATTTCTGCGCGATTGTTGCAAATTCAACGTACCACTTTGTTGGCTTATCAGCCGGTCCGCTAATGATTAAAGGAGTTCTGGCTTCATCAATCAAAATTGAGTCGGCTTCGTCAATAATTGCAAAATTGTGTTCGCGCTGAACGCAATCTTCTAAAGTCCAAGCCATGTTGTCTCTTAAGTAATCGAAACCAAATTCATTGTTAGTTCCATATGTAATGTCTGCGGCATAAGCCTCGCGGCGCTCTGTTGGTGACATATTGGAGAGAATCACTCCAACTTTTAGACCTAGGAAGCGGTGGATTCGACCCATCCATTCACTATCGCGCTCTGCCAAATAATCATTTACGGTAACGACGTGCACACCTTTGCCAGTTAAAGCATTTAGATATGCAGGAAGGGTTGAAACCAAAGTCTTTCCTTCACCGGTGCGCATTTCTGCAACGTTTCCTTGGTGAAGCGCGGCGCCACCCATTATTTGAACATCGTAATGTCGTTGTCCGAGAGTTCGCTTTGCAGCTTCACGAACTGTGGCGAATGCTTCTGGAAGTAAATCATCTAAGGATTTACCAGATGCAAGGGCTGCTCTTAGTTTTGTAGTTTGTGCGCGCAGATCAGCATCACTGAGGGCAGAAATTTGGTTCTCTAGTTCAGCAACTTCTTTAGCGATTTTTTCGAGTTGGCGAATCTGGCGGCCTTCTCCTGCACGCAAGAATTTATCTAATAGCGCTGACACGAATCCTCTTTCATTAGCCTGCTAGCCGATTACGGACATCCCCATATCTTAATGCGTAAATCCTGCGGTTGCACACGAGGCTAAGACCCCATCGACCCTTGCGCCAAGAGTAGAAAGTGCTAAATCTGCGGCTTGAACCGTGGCCCCGGAGGTCACTAAATCATCAACAAGAAAGACCGCCGAATTGGAATTCTTTATGGGATAAAACTCAAAATGCATTACTTGGTCGACCACAAAGGCTCCCTTCATATTCATGGCTCTCTCATTAAAATTTAAGGAAGTTTGGTCCAAGATTTTTCGTGAATGACTAAGGCAGTTTAATACTTTGATATTTAAAGTTTCATTCATTTCCATCAGTTGATTGACTAGTAATTCAATATGGGCAAATCCACGTCTTCGATCTGCCGATTTACTTGAAGGGATTGGAATGATCACCACATCTTCTATTCTTTGACTTCTATCGATACTGATATCTTTTAGAGCTTTTTCAAGTGATTGCGAAAGTTGCCTAGCCAAGAAGATTCTTGCTTGAATTTGGTTCTCCTCTTTTGCGGCAAGAATTACTTTAGATAAATCTGATGTATAAACGCTTCCTGCAAATATTTGTAGCCGACCCCGGTAAGTTATTGAGACTGCAGTTTTGATGGAATCTCTACATTTAGGGCAAATTCCAAACTCTTTGAAATCCACTTTGCTTGGTCTTTGACACGATGGGCATCTAATTGAGAAAACTAGCGAAGAACAAACCGAGAGAAAGGAGTAAAAATTCACCCAGCGATTCTAGGTTTGCTTAATCGCGAAAAATCTAATTAATTGTTGCTTGTGAAATTATTAGAGCTGTGCAGAAATTGGCCTAGTTTCAATACTTCCACCAGCAAACTTTGGAATAGTCAGAACAAAATGTGCGCCTTTTCCGCGTTCGCCCCAAACATCTATTTCGCCTTGATGCAGCTTTGCATCCTCTAAAGAAATTGAAAGTCCTAGACCGGTTCCGCCTGTGCTTCGTGCACGCGAGCTATCTGCCCGCCAAAAGCGCTCGAACAACATTTTTCGATCTGTGTAGTTAAACCCAGTTCCGTAATCTCGAACACCTACTGATACCTCATTCTCAGTTTCTGCAATTCGTACATCAATCATCTGATTCTCGCGATGATCTAGGGCATTTGAAATCAAGTTTCGAATGATTCGCTTAATTCTGCGTGGATCGATATCCACCATAATTGGGGAACTTGGTGCTTGTAAATTAACAATGCGATCTTGGCTGGGATGAACATAATCAATTGTCTCTTTTACGAGGGCTACTAGATCGGTCTCCTCGATTTCCATTACTGCTGCTTGGGCATCGAATCGGCTTACCTCTAGAAGATCTGTAAGCAAGGATTCGAATCTTTCAATCTGTGAAATAAGAAGTTCTGCGCTTCGAGCAACCGTTGGTTCAAAATTATCTCTAGTTGCATAAATAACCTGAGAAGCCATTCGAATTGTTGTAAGCGGGGTACGTAATTCGTGTGAAACATCTGAAACGAATCTTTGTTGCAACTTCGATAAGTTTTCAAGTCTTGAAATTTGTTGTTGAAGTGACACAGCCATTTCGTTGAATGAATAGCCCAAACTTGCGATTTCATCCTCGCCTTGGAAATCCATTCGCAGATCTAGGTTACCTTTTGTAAGTTCCTCAGCGACTCTTGCAGCATCTTGAATTGGTGCTATCAATCGTCGCATAACAAAGTATGTGGTTGCGCCGATGAGAAACGTTAAAACAAATCCTGCTAATAATAAGTAGTTAAAAATCAGGCTCATCGTCTTTTCTTGCTGCAAGAGACTAAAGATTACATAAAATTCATATTTGCCAACACCGGAAATTGTTAAGTCTTGGCCGATCACAATTGCTGGTTCGGTCTTGCCATCCAAATAAACTAGATTCGTTCGCTGCCACTCTGTTCCATCTGATTTGCGAGTAATCTCTCTAAAGTCAGCGGGGACCGACTTTGGATTTAAAAGATTTGAAGTTCCATCGAATTTAAATTTACTATCAATATTTGAGAAGGAGAAAACCACAATTTCTTTGGCCGAACTTTCAAAAGTCTTTGGTGGAAGCGCCAAAATATCATCGAAGACTAAAGCTAGCGCTGCCTTATCTTGATACTTGGAAAAGTTCAGTTGAATCTGGGTATTTCGTGAAGTTGATTGTGCATCCGCAATTGAAAGCTTTAATTTTTCATCAAAAATACCTGATGAGACTCGGCTAAAAAGTGCTGATCCTAGAAGCCAGATAAGAATAATTGATAGTGCAACAATTGTTCCGGTAATTCGAAAAACTAACGAAGAGCGCCAAGCTTTAAGTGGAGATTTCATTGGGAATTTCCAGGGACACCAGCCTTATATCCAACGCCTCTTACCGTAACAATTATCTTTGGATCCTCGGGATTAACCTCGATCTTTGATCGTAATCTCTGAATATGCACATTCACTAGTCTGGTATCAGTTGCTGGACGGTATCCCCATACTTCACTTAAAAGCGCCTCACGACTAAATACTCGGCCTGGCTCTTTTGCTAGTGCAACAAGTAAGTCAAATTCAAGGCGGGTTAAAGCGATCACTTGACCATCTCTAATGATTGAGTGCTCGATCTGATCAATTTTTAAACTACCGATAGAAAGCTCGGAATTAACTTCAACCATGCTTCGGCGAAGTCGAACTTTCATTCGGGCAACAAGTTCTAATGGATCGAATGGTTTAACCATGTAATCATCAGCGCCTGCTTCAAGGCCGGCAACAATGTCTTGCTTGTCTCCTTTTGCTGAAAGCATCACAATTGGAACCATTGAAACTTCGCGGATCAATTTACAGACTTCTACGCCATTTAAACCGGGAAGCATTACATCCAATAGAACTAAATCTGGAATCTGCGAAGTAAATAGCGGCATAACTTCATCGCCACGATTTACTAAATCAACCTCGTAGCCAGCACCGGTCAAGACGATGCCAAGCATCTCGGCTAGATCTTGGTCGTCATCGACGACCATGATCGAAGTCATTAGCTACCGTGCTCCCAAGAGTTGAGATAAAGCTCTTGTGCTGGGGTCAACTTATCAATTGTTGATCCCATGCTCTCTAACTTAAGTCGAGCAACTTCTTTATCAATCTCGGTTGGAACTTCATGCAATCCGGCGCCAAGACCTGCGGCTGCCTTTAACAAATATTCTGCAGTAAGAGCTTGGTCAGAGAATGACATATCCATAACTGATGCTGGGTGGCCTTCTGCGGCACCAAGATTTACTAAGCGACCTTCTGCAAGGAGAAGAATTCGACGTCCATCAGCCATTACATATTCATCTGTTTGGTGGCGCATCTTTGCATTTTTGCTCTTTGCATTTTGCTCAAGCCAAGCAACATCAATTTCAATATCGAAGTGGCCAGCGTTTGAAAGGATTGCGCCATCCTTCATAACTTTAAAGTGCTCTTCGCGGAGGACATCGCGGTTACCTGTAACAGTTACATAAATGTCGCCATACTTTGCCGCTTCGGTCATTGGCATAACGCGGTAGCCCTGCATCAGCGCATCTAACGCTTTAGTTGGATCAATTTCAGTGACGATTACATCGGCGCCCATGCCCTTTGCGCGTTCTGCAACACCCTTACCGCAATATCCAAAGCCGGCTACGACGAAAGTCTTTCCTGCTACTAGTGAATTAGTAGAGCGGAAAATTGCATCGAGGGTTGATTGGCCAGTTCCGAAACGGTTATCAAACATATGTTTGGTATCGGTGTCATTGACAGCAATCATTGGAAACTTAAGTGCGCCATCTTTTGTCATTTGGCTAAGGCGAATAACACCAGTTGTTGTCTCTTCGCAGCCACCGATAATTCCTTCAATCAATTCGGTTCTGGTTGTGTGAAGAGTATTTACTAAGTCGCAACCATCATCAAAAACTAAGTGAGGCTTGATATCTAGAGATGCATTGATGTGTGAGTAATAACCATCGCGATCGACAGCATTGCGAGCAAAGACGCTGATGCCATATTCGTGAACAAGAGCTGCTGCTGTGTCATCTTGAGTTGAAAGCGGATTTGATGCACAAAGAGCAAGTTCGGCGCCACCAGCCTTTAGAGCGCGCATTAAATTCGCGGTCTCAGTTGTTACGTGCATGCATGCAGAAATACGAATACCTTTAAATGGTTGTTCTTTTTCAAAGCGTTCCCGAATTTGTGCCAAGACTGGCATGTTCCGTTCTGCCCATTCAATCTTCTTCTTGCCCTCGGCAGCTAGCGCTGCATTTGCAATGTCATGTTTTACTGCTGTTTGAACGTTCACAAATAGCTCCTATTAAACCTTGAATGAGAGGCTTCTCAAATTTATATGTAGGAGCGTAGGTTATCGCTTAGCCCTGATGATTGCGAGCAGAGCATCGCGTGCCTTGATCATTTGAGCCTCGGTATCGCCTTCGACATTTAAACGTAGCAACGGCTCGGTATTAGAGGCGCGGACATTGAACCAATACTTCGGGCCGGTCACGGTAATGCCATCTAAGTCATCTACTTCGAATCCCTCATACTCCGAAAGGATTGCTTGAATGGCTGCTGGGACATCTTTAACTTCTGAGTTAATTTCACCACTTGCTACATAACGATTAAATGGTTTTAGAAGATTCGATAATGAACTTTTGCCTGAGGCTAACTCAGTTAACGCAAATAGCGCAGCTAGCATTCCAGAATCTGCTCGCCAAAAATCTGCGAAATAGAAATGCCCAGAATGTTCGCCACCAAATATTGCACCAGAATCCGCCATCATTTTCTTGATAAATGAATGGCCAACTCTTGAGCGAAGTGGGGTTCCACCATTTTCGATGATAATTTCTGGAACAGCTTTAGATGAGATCAGGTTATAAATTATCGTGGAACCTGGCTTGCGCTTAAGTTCGCGAACCGCAATTAAGGCAGTAAGTGCTGATGGATTTACTAATGAACCCTTCTCGTCAATCAAGAAACAACGATCAGCATCGCCATCAAAGGCAAGTCCGATATCAGCCTTCTCTTTTAATACCCTTTTCTGCAAATCTTTTAAATTCTTAGGATCGATTGGATTTGCCTCGTGATTTGGAAAATTTCCATCCAATTTGAAGAACATCGGAATTACCTCAGCATTTAAGCGCGCCATTACCGCTGGTGCGGTATGACCGGCCATTCCATTGCCAGCGTCAATAACTACTTTCAACTTACGTTGTGTTGAATTCGTTCCCTCAATTTCCGGGAAAAGATTAATCAAGAAATCAACATACTCGCTTAATAAATCTTGCTTGCTCTCTGCGCCAACTGGACGGTTGGTTATCGGTAATCCTTCAAGAATGAATTGTTTAATTCGATGCAATCCAGAATCTTGACCGATTGGAACAGCGCCACTTTTACATAACTTCACTCCGTTATAGGCCGCGGGATTATGGCTCGCTGTGAACATAGCTCCTGGCATATTCAGCTTTCCGGCAGCGAAATACAACATGTCGGTCGAAGCGAGTCCGATCCGAATAACATCCATCCCCTGTGAGGTTGCGCCATCTGAAAAGGCATCTGCAAGTGTTGGAGAAGAAGGGCGCATATCTTCGCCAATTATTATTGTTGATGGCTCACGTTCTTCTTGTAAAAATCGGGCATACGCGCCACCCAGAACAAATGCAAAATCTGGAGTTATCTGCGACTTAACTAGCCCACGAACATCGTAAGCCTTGATGATTGAATTTAAATATTCGCTGTCGAACATGCCTCTAACCTTACTTGAACTAAATCAAGGAATTAATTGGGAATTGCTCGAAGATGCCCCCGGCGACCTAACTCAAGCGGAGGAATTTCAATTCCTGATACCTCATTCGCGCTCGAGCTCTCTCGTGCACCGACTTCACGAACTGCATCTGCGATTGCCATTAAATCATCGCTTGAAGGCCCGGCCGGCACTGAATCTGGTTCCGGTTTAATAACAGTCCAACCTACTGGTGCACTCATTCGCAAACTATGTTGATCACAGAGATCATAAGCATGTGGCTCGGAAAATGTTGCAAGCGGTCCAAGCACTGCAGTTGAATCTGCATAAATATAGGTAAGAGTTTTAGTTGCTAAATGGCGACAGCCAACGCGAGAGCAGAGACGAGCTGCGCGTGGTTGTGGCCGAGTCATACCTTAGAGATTAGCGTGACAGAGCGATAAACCTTGGGATTTGCTAACGAGAAATAATGCGCGCGTCAAGAATCGGGATTGATGAACTTTCGAGTTGTGCCCCGGCTCGCAGTGGCAGCGAACTCAAGCCCCGCTTTTCTTTGAAAATTACGCCGCCATAAATCTGATCACTCTTAAATGTAAATTTGGCGCTTATTACACCGTTCTTTGGTGACCATGATGCAATGTCATTCTCTTTATTTCCCAATATTGTCTTGCCATAAACCTTGCGATCCCTGCCGGTCCATTCCACATTCACTTCGATGTTCTTGCCTTGAAAGACAACTTCGGGCCGCAGGCCACCGAAATGCAGGACCAAATCTTGCAACTCTTGACTTGGGGTTGACCAAGTAAATTCATTTGTGCCATCAAACGTTCCAGAACTCTTTACTGCCGCAACAATTGGTTGATCTGATGTAAGGACTAATGAAAAATTCTTGGCAAGTAATACTGGCTTAAAGATAATGTCTTTAACGTTTCCACCCTTTACATTCACATCATCGAGTTCAAGTGGTGCAAAAGTTCCATCACTGGCAATTAATTTTGCTCGAACATTGGCATTTACATTTCCTGGTGCCAAGATTCGAAGCATCTGAACCGTGTTACGACCAGATAAAGCTATGTTGTTAATCGCCGGAATTACAACTCGTTTCTCTGGATTTGCACTCTGTGACACAAAATCAGATCCTAAATTTTGTAGGCCGCGCTGTCGTTGATCATGCAAAAACATAGTTACACGGCCAGATCGGGTAATGGCATGAATTGCCACTGAACTTTCGCCAGGCGCAAGTGAATCTAAGTAGATCTGTTTGCTCGAATTTTTCGATACTCGAATTGAATTTACGGGGGAGACACCATTAGGAGTGTAAACAAAGAGATCTACAACAGATGTGCTCAGACCACTGTTAATTATCTGTAGTGAAGATTTACTAACAACTGAACCGGCCCCACCAACAAACCATTGATCGCTCTCATCGATTGAACAAATTGCGGTAGCCAAGGC